>Ga0082212_10001621_pt1 | contig 33120 bp, 30 predicted proteins | sample TergutNt197P3_FD_71548 | JGI IMG/M metagenome (GOLD analysis project Ga0082212, IMG submission 71548) | Neocapritermes taracua P3 segment gut microbial communities from Petit-Saut dam, French Guiana - Nt197 P3 | ecosystem: Host-associated > Arthropoda: Insects > Digestive system > Gut ... | reverse complement strand
CGGCGGAACGGCGCCGGGCGGGGTAAAGGCCGGGTCAGCTCCGCCACTGGGGCGGCAGATACTTGATGCGGCTCTTGCCGTAATCGGTGATGTTGTATTTGTAGCGGGCCTCGCCGGCCTCGTCAAGATAGGGTTCAACGCCATCGATTATGCCGGTGGCCTTGATGGCCAAAAGGTGCTCCTCCATCTGCTTCATGCCGAATTGGCCCTCGCCGGAATATTCCTTGGCCAACTGGTCGTAGATTTCCTTAGTGGTGAGGCGTTTGTCGGAGCCGGCTTTGTTCAGGACATAGAGAATGCTGAAGCGCAAGGGAAGTTTAGCCATGAGGCGCCTCCTTTAGGCCACATCGCGGAGCCGGAAGAGCTCGCGGGGATTGATGGATACCAGTATGGCGCCCACACAGACGGCGAGCGAACCGATCCAGGCGTTGGCGGTGATGTAGCCTTCACGGCCCATAATCTTAGCCATGATGAAGCCGAAAATAACGGCCCAGAAAGAGTAGGTGACGTTGAAGGCCATACCCCGGGCCACGCCGCAGGTATGCAAGGTGCGGTACCAGGCGACGTAGCTGGCGCCGCCGAAAAATCCGCCCAGGACGCACAGCCAGATGGCCGGGCTGCTCACGTTTGCAAAAGTGGCCAGAACCAAAGCCCAACCGCTGACGACCTCGCCCTGGAAAACAACCTCCTGGGAGCCGATATACAGGCCGATGGCGGGCAGCACGATCACACCCAGGACCAAGGCGCTGAAGCCTTCCCGAATGCCCAAGGCCACGTCAGGGTCCAGCATGTCCATGCCGTAGGTGGAAATAAGACCCTCGGTGGCCCAGCCAACGCAGGCCAGGGTGGCCAGGGCCAAGCCGAGCTTAAAGTTCGGTACGTCGCCGGGGTCGCCCCAAGCGATGATCAGGGAGCCGCAGATACAGGCCAAGACCCCGACCCAAACCCGGAGAGGGTTGCGTTCCTTCAAGAAAATGGTCGCCATCACGGCCGCCAAAGCCGGATAGGAAGCTGTTATGGGTAGTGAATAAACCGCGCCGGCGAAGGTGACCCCCAGGAGGTAGCCGCTCATGCCGATGGGGCCGCCAAAGATAGCCGCCACGCAGACCATCTTGCCCGGGGTGGTGGACAGGCTGCGCCCGTATTCCTTGAACTTGCCTTTCATGGTGTTGAAACCGCCGACCCACAGGGCCGCGCAAAAATCGTGGAGAAAAGCCAGGGTCAAGCCGGCGGCCACATAGAAGAAAAGCACCATGTAGTCATACTGGGCCGCGGCCGCGTCGGCGGTGGCGCCGGCCGCCGCCAGTTTGTCGGGGATGGTTTCAGGGGGCAAGAGAGTCGTAAAGGGGGCAAAATTCAGGGCTTCCCAGAGAACCGTGCCCGAGGCCCCCCAGGTCATGCCGGAGACGATGCCCGTGATAATGCCGATCTTGGCCAGCCTGAGCTGTTTAGATTCCAAGAGTTGCAGCGCGTTCTCAGCCATAATGTATCCACCTTCCTTTGGGGTGCGCCCCGGCCCCAAGGGCCGGGCGAGTCGTCAGAATCAAACTTTTTCTATTATCGCGGCCAGGTCGGCCTTGTGGGCCTCGATCCAATCCATAAGGCGGGTTATGTGCAGCAGATAGTAAAGAGCCTCGTAGTCGTTGACCAGGGCCGGATCTTCATAAAAGTACAGGGCGGTGCACCAGTTGATGAGGTACTGAAGGGCCGCGCCCATCATGGCCGGGAAGTGTTCCTTTTCCGTGGCGTTCAAGGGTTCCAGCCGGCTCAGATCCTTAAGCTGCCGGTTATAGCCCTCCAGAAAATAGCGGCAGTCGTCCAGGCGAAGAATGCCGTCGCTTTCAGGACGCCAGGAGGAACAACAGTAGATGAGGGCAAAGGCGATGTCGAAGAGCCGGACATCGATCTTGGACCAGTCGAAATCGAAAATGCCGGTGCAGTCTTCCCCCTGCCATTTGACATTGCCGGCATGGAGGTCGCTGTGGATGGGGGCTTCCGGCATTTTGGCGAAAGCCGCATCGGGTATCTGGTTCTTTTTGACGTTGGCCAGGATATCCGGCAGACGGGAATTGAAATAGGAATGGAAGGCCGAACCGGGCACATCGCGGCCGGCCAGCCTGGTGAATAGTTCCAGGAAAGTCGGCAAAAGATGCTGGATCTTGGGCTCGGCCTTGGCCGCCTGGCCGGGGTCGAAACCGAAACCGAAGTTATGGAAACGGGCCTGGAGGGCGCCGAGGTTCCGGAATTCGGCGGGTGTGTTTTCATTCTGGACCCAGGTGTAACGGTCCTCGCCGGGCAGGTAGTCATAGACGGCGAAATAACGCTTGAGATCCTTGCCGTTTTCATCCTGGTCCACCAGGTTGACCATGGTGGTGCCGTTCCGGGACGTGTAAACCTTGGCCGCCTCCTTGAGCCCGTTGTTCAGACAGTAATTGATCAGATTATGTTCATAGAGGATGTCGCCGGGGTTGGCCTCGCTGTTGAACTTGGCCTTGTATTTGCGGACGAAATAATCCTCGATCCGGCCGTCCTTTTCACAGACCACTCCGAAGCTGCGGTTGACGTAGCCGCCGAAAATTTCGTAGATCTCCAGCACCCGGCCCAGGTCGTAGTATTCTTCGACCACTTCCTTGATTTGGGCCCGGATGAAGGTCATGTCGCTGGCGTCGTAAACGGCCTTGGCTTTCTTTAAAAGCTGGGCCGCGTCAATGTATTGGGCATTGGCCGCGGCGGCGGTGTGGGGCTTGAAAAGCAGCATATTCGAAGTGTCCATCTTCTTCCCCATAAACAATATCTCCTTCTCCAGTTTTTCTCAGCCCGGAAAAAACTCCAGGAGTTCGGTCAGACTGTCCCCGACCCGCCAGGCCCCCGAAGCGGTCAATCCAGCCCGGTCATGTCCGCCGGTGGTCACGGCGAAAGACCTTACCCCGGCCGAGGTCGCGCATATTATATCACCTTTGGAATCGCCGATGTAAACCGCCTCCTCCGGCCTGGCCCCCAACAGGTCCAGAGCGCGGAGCAGCATGTCCGGGGCCGGTTTGGGGCGGACCACATCAAGCTGGCCGACCACGGCCTGGAAAACAGGTTCCAGGCCGAGGGCGGCCAGAGCCCGCCGGGGCCGGTCGCGGTTGGAGGCCAGGGCCAGGCCGATCCCCCGCGCCTGAAGAGCCTCCAGGGTCTCCCGGCTCCCCGGATAAAGGGCCATGGCCGCATATTCCCGGTCGGCCAGGCGGTCGCGGTATACCTCATACCAAGCCGGGTCATAACGGCCCCAGAGGGCCCGCCAGAGGGATTCAAAAGTCACGTTGGGGGCGCTCTGTTCCGCGGCCAGCACCGCCTCGCGGGTGACTTCGGGGAGGCCGAATTCCCCGGCCAAAAGGTTGGCACTGGTCATCAAGGGGCCGATGGAATCGATCAGCGTCATGTCCAGGTCGAAAATGGCGTATCTAAGCCGCATGAGTTTCGTCATAAGAAACCGGACGCGTCCCTAACGCGCCAGAAAGCCCTGGCTGGGATTGAAATCAGGATTGATCATCGGCACTCCCAGCTCCATTTCGGTTTCCTCGATGAATTTTCGGAGATCCTGGGTCACGGAGGCGGGCAGGGGTTCGACCTTGTGGGTCGCCAGCACTTCCTTGGCTTTTTCCAGGGCCAGCCTGTAGCAATCGGGCGAGCCGAGTTTTTTCCAGGCCTCCATGTTCATACGGTCGAAAAACTTGGGCCGGCTCTGGGACTTCATGTATTTGCGGGTCAGCGGGGTCACCATGTAGTTGCCGTGGGGACCTATTTTGTGGATTTCCTTAAGATCCAGATTCTCCTCGTTCACTTCCTCGCCTCGAAGCAGGAAGAGGATCATCTGAAGCATATCGGAATCAAGGAGGAGCTGCCCGTAATCAACAGTCATGCCGCATTCCAACATACCCGCTCCGTAGATGACATTGGACCCTGCCAAGCCAGCCAACAGAGCCGTCAGAGTTTTCTCATGACCGGCCTGGGCGCCGCCCGGAATCTTGGAATCCGTCTATGTTCCGCCGGTCCAGGAGGGTACGCCGTGGAATTGGGCGATCTGGGCGTTCATGGCCGCCATCATGGCCATTTCAGGGGAACCGACCGAAGCGTCGCCTTTTTTCATATCCAACTGGGTGGAGGTGCCGCTGCGGAAGATGGGCGCGCCCTTGTTCACGGCCTGGCTCAAGGTGGCGCAGGCCATAAATTCGGCGTTCTGCACGGCCATGGTGCCGATCATGGTGATGGGGCTGGTGCTGCCCGAAAGAGCCATGGTGGTGAAACGCACCGGGATGCGGTGACGGGCGCCGGCTATGGCTATTTCGCAACATTCGCTCACCAGGCGCAAGGGGCTGACCGGACAGGTGCTGATGACCATGAAGGGTTCCAGGCCCAGGGAATCCTTGTCGCCCCGGACCATGGCCGCCATCTGGATCATTTTATCCACCAGAAAGCCGTTGCCTCCGCCCAAAGATATGGGCTTGGTGGTGTTGTGGACCATGGCTTCAAAATTGTGAAGCGGATAAGAAGATGGATGCACGTCCTGAGAAGCGACGGCCCGATGGACTATGTCGAATTCCTCGACCCAGTCGGACAGGCGGGTTATGGCCGCCAGATCCATTTTCCGGGAATCGCGCTGCTGGCCTGTATAGAGATCGTTGACCCGGACGCCTTCGCCGAAGGGCGTGTAACTGACCCGTTTGCCGCCGACCACCAGACTCCTGCCCACGTCGCGCCCGCGGATGATGAACTGGGAGGGGGCACTGGCCAAGGCGGCCTCAACCAGGTGGGCCGGAATGCGGACCCGCTTTTCAGCCTTGTCCACCACGCAGCCAATGGAATGAAAAATCTCCAGAGCTTCCGCCGATTCCACAAAAACTCCGGTTTTGGCCAGAATTTCCAGGCCCGCGTAATGGGTCTCCCGGACTTCATCCTCTGTCAGGAGAGTCAAGCCGCAGCCTCGTTGCAAAAGCATGCCTGTTTGGACGGCTCTTTTCATAAAACTAAAACTCCTTGCCTGAAGGTGAGAATTGGAGAAGAAGGTCTTAGAGAGGCGACTCAATCGGGGCCTCCCCAGCGACCACAAAAAAACAGGTTTACTACATTTTTTCACCACCCAATAACAATGAAAAACAAGTTTTTTGGCGGTCAAAAATCAAGCCAAAGTGAAATTATTTTCTAGGCAGATCTGATAATTATAAAAAAATCAATATAATACTGCATAACCATTTTTAAAGACTCAATGAAAGACCAAAATTTTCATCCTCAAAACATTATGTATAAAAACAAGATTATTTGGCATTAAGTCTTTATTTTCATGATGTTACTCTAATACAAGTCATCTAGATTGTCAAGGCTTTTTTTATTGATAAACTATCTCAATAAATTCCGGTTCCCGGTCCACCTTACAGATATTGCGGTTTTTTTTCATTTTGAGCTATAATAGGAAGCCGTTACAAGGCCCGGCTGGTCAGGCCGGTGTTTTACGGAGGGCGGATCGGCAAAGGATCGTTTGGGCTCTAAACCCTCATAGCCGGGTGCGACTCCCGGGCCCTCCGCCAATTTTTACTTTTTATCACTTTTTTAAGACCGCCTTGGGCGGTCTTTTTTATCAATAAGATATTGATTTATTTTAATAAAACTATAACGACAATTAGTAATAGCATTTCATGGAATGCGTTGACATATCAATAAATAAGTGCATAATAAATCTATCTTTTTCCATGCTTTAGAAATCAAAAACGGCCATTATCAGGCTCCTTCCCCTATGGGTCAATCAAGGCTCATGACGTTACCTCACCACTATAAAAACGGCTTGGTCAATATCAACAAGCAGGCGTGAATCTTCGCCCTGACCATCCAGTCAAGCTACCAACCCAAGCCTGGAGACTTCTTTTCGCCCCGCCCGGAAAGGGCGGGGACAGGATTCCAGTCGTTGGTCATCAGACCCGCCGTGCCTGATGAACTGGGGAGAAGGCCAGCCGGAAACCAAGGTTGTTGTTGCGGTTGTCCGGCGTGTTCCTGTTGCGGTTGGCAGACCGGCAATTCTCGGCCGTGTTGTTCCTACTGCCGCCCCGGTTGACCCGGTTGGAGCCTTTCTCAGGCCAGAACCCCAAAGCGTTCTATGAAAAACCTCCTAAAACCAAGGCTGTCGCTATTTTGGACGAAAGAGCACAAAGACTCGAGGTGGTCTGCCAATTCCCGGGCTGACCATTGCCCCTGGCAATAATTTTGTTCATATGCCCGATATTTGCGGGAGAATCTTTTAAGGCTCTCGGTTGTCAACCGTACATGGCCCGGAAATATCCTATACCCAAGGAAAGGCACCCCGGTAATAGTCCGGTTAAGCTGTATGTTGGATTTCAATTCCAGCTTCAACTCGTCCTCCAAAAAACACTTTATCGCCGCCAATTCCTGAAGCAGAAGCTTTTTCTCCCCGGCGAACAGGATACAGTCATCCATATAGCGAAGATAAGGCTTTATATGACGCTCCTCCTTCAGCCAGTGATCAAGATGAGCCAGATAAAAATTGGCCAGATGCTGGGAAAACAGGTTGCCGATTGGTACCCCCTGGCCGGGTCGGACATGATAACTGGCCAACATTTCTTCAAACAAGTTAAGCAAATCAGGGTCGCCGAAAAGACGACCCAAAAGGCGCAACGCAATCTGATGATCGATGTTGTCAAAAAACTTGGCAATGTCCAGCTTCAGAAACCAGGCGTTGCGGCCGGCGAACTGCCGCGCCCGGGCCACAGCTCTCAAATTGCCCTTACCCTTCCGGCAGGCATAGGAATCGAAGATGTGGTATTTCTCAAAAACCGTCTCGCAGACATTCATGACGGCATGATGAAAAACCCGCTCTGGGAAAGAGGCCGCGCAGATGCTTCTGACCTTGGGGTCGCGAATGACAAAAAAATGATAATCACCTAAATCATATTTCCGTTGCCGGAACTGATCGCCCATACGTTCTAGGTTGACCGTCAAGTTCTGCCCGAAGGCCAGAACTTCCGGCTCCATCCGTCGGCCACGGGCGGCTTTACGAAATGCTTCCCGCAGATTTTCATCTTTCGCCAGACGGGGATAGAGATTCTTGATCCGCTTCATCCTTACGATTATCCTGGCCGGTAAAAGCTTCGTTCAAAATGGCCAGCACGGCCTCACCGTATTTTTCCAGCTTGCCTTGTCCCACCCCCTCTATCTCCAAAAGGCCCTTTTTGGTGGTCACTCTCTTTTCCACCATGGCCGCCAGTTGCTCATTCATGAAAATGGTGTAAAGCTGCACCGCCTCCTTTTGAGCGGTCTCCTTGCGCCAGTCCCGTAGGCGGGCGAAGACGGCGAAATTTTCCGGCGTCATTTCCTCCTTATAGTCTATCTTACGTCGGGCCAATTCCCCTCGGCGGGCGTCCTTTTCGCTGTCGGTGGTGTATTCCGCGGTGATGGCCCAATAATACCGCCCCTCCTGGCAGACCATTTCCCGGTAAATGTTTATCAGCCGCACCCGGCGCAAGAAGGCGTTGAGTTCCTCTTCGCCTTCCTGTTCGCGGGTGACCGGGATGGAGAAGAATTTGTATTGCAAAGTCATGGGCAGGTCGTCGTTTCCTCTTATTATGCTCCTACGGCCTTTTTCTGGCGGTGGCCTTCTCGCCGTCCGCTCCGTTCCACTTCGCGGCCGTCCGCTCGGCGCACCGCCCTGCCCCACCCTTTTCCTTACTGACCTGGGGAGAAGGCCAGCCGGAAACCAAGGTTGAAGTTGCGGTAGCCCGGCGTGCTCCTGTCGCGGAGGGCAGACCGGCAAAACTCGGCCGTGAAGCCCCAACTGCCGCCCCGGTCGACCCGGGAGGAGCCTCCGGTCGGACCGGTCGGATCGATCACCGCCTCTTTGGGGTATTCCCCATACCAATCCTGCACCCACTCCCAAACATTACCGTAAATGTCATATAACCCCCAAGGATTTGGCTTCTTTTGTCCCACCGGGTGCGTGGTCCCCCCGGAATTATTATTATACCAGGCATACTCGCCCAGAGCGGACGGATTATCCCCAAAAAAATATTCCGTCTTGGTCCCGGCCCGGGCCGCATGTTCCCATTCCGCCTCCGTGGGCAAACGATACTTCTTCCCGCCCTCCTTCTCATTCAATTTCTGAATGAATTTCTGCGCGTCATCCCAACTCACCATTTCCACCGGGTTGGCCCGCCCCTTGAAATGGGATGGATTGCTCCCCTCACCCATCACCGCCACCCATTGCTCCTGGGTCACCTCATACTTACCCAAATAAAAGGGGCGACTGATTGTTACCAGACGTTCCACCGCTTCAGCCGCGGTCACCACCTCACGGCTGAATTGGCCGGACGGGATCAGCACAAACTCCATCCCGATACTGTTGGCGAAAGGTTTTTCCGACGACCCGCACCCGCCCAAAACCACGCCGGCCAAAAGGCTGAACAACAAAAAACCGATTGTTTGTTTCACCGAAAATGATGCTAAACGCCTGAACATGGCAATCCTCCGAAATTGGTTTGATGAATACAAGAAAAGACAAAGGAAAGGCAAAAAAATGCCAAACCTAACCGGCGCTTGAAGGGCTTTATAATGAAGGGGTATTTATTGGCGAGAAGTTTGTAGAGCAATACTGGCATGAACGCCGTCCTGCAGAATACTGGGTGGCCTCTAAATTAAAGAGGCCGGGCGCTAGAAACAACTATCTGAGTTGCGAACCTATTCCCTTACGGTATTGTATTCAGTCCACGCCCGGCCGTATCACCTCAAATAGACAGAAAACAAAAAGACACGGCTACGGGCGTGCGACCGCAGATAGGTATTTCTAGTACCTGTGTAGAATTATACTATAAAGGCCAAGGGAAAGTCAAAAATGACAAGAGGGCAAAATCTTGCTTTTCCGTGGGTGCCAGGTGGGTGCCGGAGCCCTAAAACGCTTCAAGAGGTTTACCTAAACTCAGCTACCGTCCATTCTCTTGACAAAATATTTAGACAGGGCTAAACTCTGCGGCAGTGTAAAAGTTTTCCACAATAACGCTCTTCTGGACCCGCCATGTTGGAAAATGTCAACTCCGCCCGTCAGGCCAAGCGCTATTACCGCAAAAAACTGGACCTTCTGACCCTCCTGGAAAAAATGAAACTCTGGCCGGCCCGCTCCGGCTTTCTTCACGGCCTCAGAGAAATCGAACGGCAGGGAGAAGTCGCGATCCTAACCACCCACTGCGGCCGCCGTTTCAAGGTGCGCAATTCCCGCCGCAGCCGGGCCGCCCGCTGGCTGCGGGGCAAATTTTACCAGGCGCCCTGTCCGGCCTGCGCCGTGCCTCAATGGAAGCTCGACAAATATGGAGCCACCTTTTTCAGCCGCCGCCAGGGTTCCTTTTTGCATGAAAACACTTAAAAGATTCAATATGGAGTGAACGACAGTGACTGGTTGGAGCAAAGAACAGGGGCGGCGACTTAAAGAACTGGACGCGGACGAAGAAACTATGGGGCGGGATTTCCCCGACCGGGCCGAGCGCGACCAGGTCTTTCAGTTCCTGGAAAAAGAGCTGGCCCGGGCCGCGGCCGAAGGGCTCCGGCGCCATCTGGCCTCCGGCGGCCGCCCGGAGCTGGCCAGGCTCCGGGAAAAACTGGCCGCCGCCCTGGCCTCGGCCGGCTTCACCGAAGTGGAAACCCCCCTCACAGTTTCCCGGTCCCTCCTGGAACGCATGGGACTCGGGCCTGAACACAGCCTTAACCGGCAGATATTCTGGCTGGATCGGAACAAGGCCCTCCGGCCCATGCTGGCCCCTAATCTTTACTATCTCCTGGTGGATCTCCTGCGTCTGGCCCCCCACCCGGTCTCCATTTTTGAAATCGGCCCCTGTCTGCGCAAGGAGACCCAGGGGGCCAAACACGCCACCGAATTCACCATGCTCAACCTGGTGGAAATGGGCCTGCCTCTCCCGGCCCGCCGGGAGAGGATCCGGGAACTGGCCGACTTGGTTTTAAATACCGCCGGACTACCGGCCTCAAAGTGCCGCCTGACCCTCGTGGATTCCGGAGTTTACGGAGAAACCCTGGATGTGGAAAGCCCTGACGGCCTGGAACTGGCCAGCACGGCCATGGGGCCGCATCCTCTGGACGCCAACTGGGGCCTGATGGATATGCCCTGGATAGGTTTGGGCTTCGGCCTGGAACGCCTGGTCATGGCCCTGGCGGCTGGAAGGGGGCAAACCCTGAACCCCTTGCGAGCCGGCCGCAGCCTTGCCTACCTGGCCGGTTTCCGCCTCAATATCCAGGGCTGAACCGGCATGGCTCGGCCCCTGACCGCCCTTCTGTCCCGGATCCTGGCCGGGTCCGCCCCGACCAGGACCGACCTTGTCACCCTTTTGAGTCTGACCCGGCCGGAAGAACGGGCTGAAGTCCAAACCGCGGCCCGGGCCCAGAGGGCCCGCCACAGCGGAGATATCATCCACACCTACGGCTTTGTCTATATTGGCACTTTCTGCCGCAACGCCTGCCGCTTCTGCGCCTTCCGCCGCGACAACCACCTGGCCCGGCGCTATCGCCTCTCCCAACCGGAGATTCTGGCCGCGGCCCGGGATTTGGCCTCCCAGGGCGTCAATCTCATCGACCTGACCCTGGGCGAAGACCAAAAGGCCGACCAGCCGGATTTTTTCAGGGAAACAGCCGAACTCATCCGCCAGGTGGCCCGGGTGACCGGGCTCCCGGTCATGGTTTCCCCGGGGGTGGCCGAAGATGAAGCTTTGACGGCTTACCGGAAAGCCGGGGCGACCTGGTACGCTTGTTACCAGGAAACCCACAACAGGGGGCTATTCAGCCGGCTCAGGCCGGGCCAGAGCTATGACCGGCGCTGGTCCGCCAAGCTGGCGGCCCGGACGAAAGGGCTATTGGTGGAGGAAGGGGTCTTGTGCGGAGCGGGCGAGAGCGCGGCCGACCTGGCCGACTCGGTCCTGGCCATGATGGAATTGGGAGCGGAACAGGTGAGGGGTATGGCCTATATGCCACCCCCGGAAGCGGCTGGAACCCCGCCCGGTCTATGGACGCCGGCCCCTTCGCCCGGAGAGGCCCGGAGGCGGGAACTGGACTTGATCGCCGTCCTGCGCCTGGCCCGGCCCGAAGCCCTCATCCCGGCCTCCCTGGATGTTGAAGGCCTAGCCGGCCTGAGGGACCGCCTCCAAGCCGGAGCTGACGTCATAACCTCCCTGGTGCCGGCCGGGCACGGCCTGGCCGGGGTGGCCCAAGCGGAACTGGACATCGACAATCAAGCCCGCAGCCTGGCCGGCGTGAGGCCTGTTCTGAATGAGCTGGGGTTGAAGGCCGCCACAGCCGAAGATTACCGCCGCCGCCTGAAAATCCTGGCCCGAGCCCGGCTTCCATAATTGAAAGCCGGGCGCCTCTGTTTTATCCCTCTCAGAAGTCTCCGAAGTCGTTATCCATGGGCAGAGCCTTGTTGGCCGCGGCTGATTTTCCGCCGCCAGACGCCGGGCGGAATTGGGAGGGAGGATTCAAGCGACGTGATGATGAGGAGTGGTGGCCGCCGCCCCCGGCTCCGTGGACCAAGATGCTTATGTCTTTGACCGCGGCCATAAGGTTGCCGGCCTGAATGGACAACTGGCCGGCCGCGCTGGCCGATTCCTCGGCCGAGGCGGCGTTGCCCTGGGTGACCTTGTCCATCTCGTTCATGGCCGTGCTGATCTGCCCGATGCCCAGGCTCTGCTCCTTGGAGGCTTCGGCCACTTCCGAGACCAATTCGGAAACCTTGGCCGCGTGGGAGCCGACGGTCTTGAAGGCCTCGGCCGTGGCGTTGACCATCTCCGAGCCGGAGTTGATGTTGGAAATGGTGGCCGCGATCAAATCGGCCGTGTTCTTGGCCGCGTCGGCCGAGCGGATGGCCAGGTTGCGCACCTCGTCAGCCACCACCGCGAAACCGGCCCCGGCCTCCCCGGCCCGGGCCGCCTCCACCGCCGCGTTCAAGGCCAGAAGATTGGTCTGGAAGGCTATCTCGTCAATGGTCTTGATTATCTTGCCTATCTCGTTGCCGGAAATGGAAATCTCCTCCATGGCCCGGATGACCTGAGCCATGGAACTTTCGGCCTGATCAACGGCCTGGGTGGCCTGGGTCATGAGGGCGTTGGCCTCAGAGGCGTTGTCGGCGTTGCGCTTGGTCATGGAACTGAATTCTTCCAGAGCCGCGCTGGTTTCCTCCAGGCTGGCGGCGTTTTCCGTGGCCCCTTCGGCCAGGGTGTTGGAGGCGGTGGTGAGCTGCGAAGAGGCCCCGTCCACCTCCTCGGCGCTTTCCGAAAGGCTGGAAACTATGCCGTCAATGTGCCGGATCAGGCCCTTGGTCATCAAGACCGATAAAACCAGGCTGGTCAAAAGAGCCACAAAGGCCCCGATGAGCATGGTCCCGCCAATCTTATTGACCGCCGAAGCGGTGTCCTCCGCGGCCTTGTGGGCGATGTCCTCACCGGCCGCGGCCAAACCGGCGCACTCGTCTACCAGGGCGGTGACCAGGGAGTTACGTTTTGTCGTGACTTCGGCGTCGATCTTCATCATGTCCAGGGTGGCCCTGAGGCTGGGCTCATACCTCTCGTTCTGGATCTTCAGGGCCTTGTTCAGGGTCGCCAGGACCGCCGGGATCTGGGTATCGACGAGCAGGGACTTCAGGCGCTTGTCCACATCAAGGGCCAGGGCCAGACTGTTCTCCAAAAGTTCCTGGCTGTTCCTGAGAAGGCCGCGGCTGAAAGCCAGACAACTGGCGTTGGCGAGATTCACCAAGGTGCCGAGTTCGTGGACACGCCTGACCCGCCGCTTGATGTGAGCCGCGTCAGTCCCTTCCAGGGCTTCCTGTTCAAAGATATCGACTTCCGTATTCAGGGCCTCGACCAGGGCCTCAAGGGTCTCATCGAAAGCGGCCACTAAAGCGGTGCGGGTGTCAAGGATCTTATCCTGACGCTCGGGGGTGGCCATGGCCATGGAGGTGTATTCCTGGAACATGCCCGTAATTTTCTGGTAGCGGCCGGTTATTTCCGGGACCCGGAGTATCCCGGCCTCCGGCGCGTTTATAAGACGGCCCAGTTCCTGGAGAAGACCGGCGGTCTCCTTGTTGCTGGCGATCAACAGGTCGAATATCTTGCGGTCGTTGGTGGGGCTGGCCAGAAAAGCCCTCATGGACGAACGCTGGCTCTCCATTTGATAGCGGATCTCGTCGGAGGTGCCGAAAGCAGTCAAAACAAACTTATTCAAAACATCGGAGCTGGCCCTCAAAGGCTGGACAAGCACGAAGATGGCTGTCAGGAGGGCGAAATAGATGACGTTCGTCATCACGAAGCCCAGAATGATTTTGGTTCCCAGTTTCATGTGTCACACCTTGCCAATATCAATGAAGTTAAAAAAGAAAACTGAAGGCCTTATCCCAAAAATATAGGCCCTCGGTGGAAAAAAGAAACAAAACACCTTTAAGGTGGATTGATTTAATTTAGCATAAACCATGATTCTCAGGCAAGAAAATTATCAAGGCCCGGGTCTGGCGCGAAAATCGGCCCGAAAAGGGACCTCACTGGTCGAGGCATTGACAGGTCGCGGAAAACTTCTTAAAATCACTGGGTCTAATTCCAGGAATTTGTCGATATACGGGGCGAACAGTGAAAATCAAGGCCTTGGGGGCGGTGGGCACGGTGACCGGGTCATGTTTCCGGCTGGAGATGGCCGGCGGGGCCAAAGTTCTTTTGGACTGCGGACTATTTCAGGGCGGGCGCCAGACGGAATTGCGCAACTTCGACACCAGACCCCACGAGCCGGCGGCCCTGGATGCCCTGGTGCTGACCCACGCCCATATGGATCACTCGGGGCTGGTTCCCCGCCTGGTCAAGGCCGGATACGGCGGCCCGGTCCACGCCAGCCCGGCCACCTGCGACCTGTTGAAAATATTGTGGCTGGACGCGGCCCACATCCAGGAACATGAGGCGCTCTGGAAAAGCCGCAAGAACAGGCGCCAGGGCCGGCGCGCGGTGGAGCCACTCTATGGCGAGGACGATGCCCGCCGGGCCATGACCAGGCTCACCCCCCTGGATTTCAACACCGACCATGAAATCGTCCCCGGCCTGACCCTGCGCCTGACGCCGGCCGGGCACATCCTCGGCGCCGCCGGGGCCCATTTCACCGCCCTGGAAAACGGACGCCCGATCCGGGTGGCCTTTTCCGGCGACCTCGGCCGGGCCAGCCAGCTCCTCATGCCACCACCGGCCACCCCGCCCCCGGCCGACACCATTTTCATGGAAACCACCTACGGCAACCGCCGCCACAAGGACCTTGGGCCTTCGGTGGAGGAACTGCTGGCGGTCATAAACACGGCTTGGCGGGAAAAGGGCAAAATACTCATCCCGGCTTTCGCCGTGGAGCGGACCCAGGAAATACTCCTACTGCTGGCCCGGGCCTGGCACGAGGACCGCCTGCCCCGCGAGTTGCCCATCATCCTTGATTCGCCCCTGGCCTCGGCCGCCTTAAGCATCTACGGCGACCACCAGAACCTCTTCGACCAGGACAGCCAAGACTTCCTGAACCGGTGGCGGGACGGACAGCTTCTGCCGACCCTGCGCCTGACCAGGAACGCCGAGGAAAGCCAATCTCTAAACGACATTCCCGGCTCGGCCCTGATCATGGCCGGCAGCGGCATGGCCAACGCCGGCCGCATTCTCCACCATCTCAAACATAACCTTTGGCGGCCAAACTGCCATGTCGTCTTCGTGGGCTTCCAGGCCCAGGGCACCATCGGCCGCCGCCTGGTGGAGGACGGCCAAGTGGTGAAAATATTCCGGGAAGCGGTGCGGGTCGAGGCTCAGATCCACACCATAGGCGGCTTTTCAGGCCACGCCGACCAGGCCGAACTCCTGGCTTGGCTGGCCCCTCAAGCCAAACCCGGCCTCACGGTCAATCTGATCCACGGAGAGGCGGCCAGCACCCGGGACTTCCAGGAGTTGGCCCGAACGACCTTCCCCGAGGTCCGCTTCCACATTCCCCACTGGCTCAGCTACGCGGCCCTGGCCGAGGATACGGCCGGCCAGATTCTGGAGGCCGCTCCGCCGGCCGAACTCTCCCTAGCAGACCCGGCCCTGGCCGACAGTTTCCTGAACCGGCTGGACCGCCTGCGCGACCGGGCCCCGGCCGCCGGAACCCTGGCCCCGGACCGGCTGGCTCTTTTGGAGCAATATCTGGAACAGGCCGAAAGCCTATTGATGTCCGCCCCCGGGGTCGATGGCCCCTCAATATAGGACGGTGAAAATTTTAGGGCCTTGGCCCGCCTTGGCCCTCAGACGTAGCGGACGATGCTCTCCAAAGGCTTGCGGACTTTCTCCCGGGTTTTTGGGTCGGCCGGATAACCCACGGCCACCAGCCCGGCGAACTGTTTTTCCAGGGGAATATTCAGCAGTTCACACAGCCTTTCCCGGTTGTAAAGGCCCAGAATGCAGGTGCCCAGGCCCACGGATTCAGCCTCCAAGCACAGGCTGAGCAAGGCTCCGCCCAAATCGCTCCTGGCGAAATACTGGCTGTCAAGGAAAGCCCGCAACTTGGGCATGAGGACGGCGTGTTCCTCCAGCACCACAATGAAGGCCCGGGCTCCCGCGATGTATTCGTTTACGCCCAACTGCTGAGAGCATTTGGCCACTTCGGGCACCAGGGCGGGGTCTTCCACCACCACGAAACTCCAGGGCTGGGAATTACAGGCCGAAGGGGACAGACGGGCGGCCTCCACGCATTTGACCAGCTTTTCATGTTCCACCGGCCGGTCGGCAAAATTGCGGCAACTCTGGCGCGCGGCGGCCAATTCCAGGAAATCGTTCATGGAAGGGCTCTCCTATAAATTCATTCAGTGGCGGACAGTTACGGCGGAGCCGGGTTCGGCCAATCGGACCACGGTCCGTCGCAGGGCGTCGGCCCCCAGGTTCTTCTCAATGAAAGGCCGGGCCCGCTCACTGAATCGATCGGTGACGGCCAGCCTGGCCCAGTCGGCGCCGCAGTATTGCCTGGTTTCATTCTCGGTCAACCAGTTTCCGGAGGTATCGCAGCGGCTGTCAGCGGCGAAGGCGAATTCCAATTCCCCGGCATAGACCAGTTCACCGGGCTTGATCGTGACCGTGGCCAAGAGGGCCCGCCCTTGGCGGACCCCTTCGGTGAGGAGGTTGCAAACAGCCACCGGCTCGCCCGGGGCGAAGCCCAAGCCCAAACCCACTCCAAAATGACCGCCTGAGCCGCCCCAGATGCCCAAGCCCCCTGTGGAACCGCCGCCGCCGGGCTTGTAAACTTTATGGCGGGACACCTGGCCCAGACGGCTGGCCACATTTTCCCGCCAAGTCTCATCCCAGTCGGTCGAAGCCGGCCGCAAACCCTCATCGCAATCGCTGAAAACGGAATAGAGGGCGTAAGTGCCAGGCTCGACCAGGACCACATCATAAGTGTCCAGCCGGTCGAATGAACGATGCCGGCCGGAATGATAAACCGTGAAGTTCTGGCGTTTACGGGGATTATCCAGCCTCTGCCAGCGGGTGGCCAAAAGGCTGCCCCGGTCAACGACATGTACCAGGATCGCCCCCTGGCCCTGTTTCAGGGCCGTTTCATTGAAATTCATAAGGGGGGCCGGCCTGCCGCCGAAAGGGCCGGCGCAGGCCGCGACCAAAAAAGTCAGGACCGAAAGGGCCGCCATATGGGGAACCTTGACGCGGCGCTGGGACATAACCAGGACCTCCGGGCAAATTTCGTTGTCAGAAAACGAATATTTGGTGTATAATAACAGAAAGTGGCCCCTTAAGAAAGGTGTTTGAACAAGATGGCGAAAAAAACGAATTTTTCGGCCCTGGCCGTTCTGGCCGTCCTGACCGTACTGACCGGTCCTCCCCCCCTGGCCGCCCAGGACACGGTTTCCACCAACCTGGCCCAGGCCGGCACGGCCTACCAGAGCGGGGATCACATCGGAGCCCTGGACGCCCTGTGGGCGGCCCAGGAGGAAATATGGCGCCGGGCCCCCTTGGGCGTCCGCAACGTGGCCTTCGTCACTGACCAGCCTGACAATTTCGGCACCTACCACCCCAAGGAAGGTCAAGACTTCAAAGCTCCGGAACCCCTGATCCTGTATTGCGAACCCATAGGTTTCACCCAGGTCAAAACTGGCGAGACCTACAAATATTCCATTATCGGCGCCTTTGATATCCTGGACGCCGCCGGCCGGGTGCTTGGCGGCCAGAAAAACCTGGGGCCCTACGAGCAAAGCGACTACCGCACTTTCAGCACCGAGACCATGCTGGTCATGACCATCGGCATCCAGGGCCTGCCGGCCGGCTCCTACGTCATGCGGGTCACCCTGACCGACAACCTGGACCAGACCAAATCGGTGCAATTGGACAAGCCTTTCAGAATCGTGGAGTAAAATGGATTTCAAAAAGGAACTTTCGCTCCGAGCCCCGGGGGTCACCCGGGGCTTTTTCATAGCTCTGGAAGGTCTGGACGGGGCAGGCAAAACCACTCTCAGCCGGGGGCTTTCAGCGGCCCTGCGTGGCCTGGGCCTGGACCCCTTGGCAGTCAAAGAGCCCACCGAGGGGTCTTACGGACGCAAAATCCGGGCCCTGGTCCAAGCCGGCCGCCAGGGGTTGAGCCCGGCCCGGGAACTGGACTATTTCATCCGCGACCGGGCCGAAGATGTGACCCGGAACATCGGCCCGGCCCTTTTGGCCGGCCGCCCGGTGCTGGCCGACCGCTATATCCTCTCCAACGTGGCCTACCAATCGGCCCGGGGCCTGACCGAAGAGAGCATCCTGAAAGCCAACGCACCCTTCCCCTGGCCGGATCTCACCATTCTGGTGGATGTTCCGGTGAGCCTGGGCCTGGCCCGCATCGCCGGCCGGAGCGGCGGAAGGGAGGCCGGTTTCGAGGAAGAAAACTACCTGGACCTGGTCCGGGCCGCTTTCGACCGCCAGGTCGGACCGGACCTATTCCGGGTGGATGGCCGGGCTCCCACCGAAGCCATTCTGGCCAGCATCCTGGCCGAACTCCGCCGCCGCGGCCTGCTCCTGGACGAACCCCTCAGCTTCATCGACAGCCACTGCCACCTGGCCGGACCGGAATTCGCCGGACGCCTGGATGAAGTGCTGGTCCGAGCCCGGACGGCCGGGGTGACGGAAATATTCAATGTCGGCCTGGGGCCGGACAACTGCCGGGCCGTGCTGGCCCAGGCCGCCGAGCGGCCCGAACTGCGGCCGGTCCTGGGCTGGCACCCCCACGAGGCGGAAGACTTAAACGACCAGGGGCTCCGGGAACTTATGGACCTGGCCGGACGCTCCGAGGTGGCCGCCCTGGGGGAAATCGGCCTGGATTTCGCCAGCCGCCGCTCCGGCCGGGCCGCCCAACTGCTGGCCTTTGAAAATCTTTTGGAAGCCGGGGCGGGCCTGGACCTGCCGGTGGTCATCCATTGCCGGGATGCCCTGGAAGAAACCTTGCGCCTACTGCGGAAATACGCCCCCCGCCTCAGGCGGGGCGGCCTCATCCACTGCTTCACCCTGGACCTGGACGCGGCCCGGGCCTATCTGGATCTGGGCTTTCACCTTTCCCTGCCCGGGGTCCTGACCTATCCCCAGAGCCGGGATCTACGGGGCACGGTCCGGGACCTGCCGGACGACCGGCTACTGGTGGAAACGGACGCCCCCTACCTGGCTCCCGTACCCTTCCGGGGCCGGCGCAATGAACCGGCCCATCTCCTATGGACCCTCAAAGCCCTGGCCGAGGCCAAAGGCTGGACTCTGGCCCATGCCGCTCGACAGACCGCGGCCAACACCAGGGCCCTTTTCGGAACCCGAGCCACGCCGGCCGGAACCCAGGCCGGAAAAGACGGACGGCCTTGACCAACCCCATCCTCATACTCGCTTCGGCTTCTCCCCGCCGGGCCGACCTCCTGAAATGGGCCGGGGTGGATTTTAAAATCCACCCCGTTGACCTGGACGAAAGCCGCCAAATCGGCGAAACCCCGGCCGCCTACGCCCTCCGTCTGGCCGAAGGCAAAGCCTTGGCCAGAAACCACGGGCCCGCCCCGGTACTGGGGGCCGACACCATAGTGGCTCTGGGAGACAGGCTCCTGGGCAAGCCCGCCAATCAGGCCGAAGCCAAGTCCCACCTGGCCGATTTAAGTGGCCGCACCCACCAGGTAATCACCGCTTTCTGTCTGGCCGCCGCCGGACAGGCGCTTATAGCCCGAACCGTCCTCAGCCAGGTCACTTTCAGGACTCTGACCCGGGCCATGATCGAAGACTATGCGGCCACCGGGGAGGGACTTGACAAGGCCGGGGCCTATGGGCTCCAGGGCCGGGGCTGGTCTCTCATTGAAAATGTGGAAGGCTCCCTGACCAATGTCATGGGCTTGCCCCTGACCGAAGTTCTCGCGGTCCTGGACTTGGGCCGCTAAAGGAAGAGCCATGTTACGTCCCGCTCTTATCTTGTTGTTGTCCATCCTCAGCCTGACCGTGCCCATTTCGGCCGCGGAAACGCCCCTCCAGGACCGCAGCCAGAGCGGGGGGTTGGCCGACCTGTTCCGGAAAGGCTCCACCCAGGCTGTGACCCAGGCCTTGGCTGGCGGAGCTAACCTGAATCTGACCGACCAGGACGGACAGACCCCCCTGATGCTGGCGGCCGGCTCCAACCCGGAGCCCCAGGTGACGGAACTGCTCCTTTCCAAGGGCGCCGACCCGTCCGCCCGGGAAAAAAAATTCGGCCTGACGCCTCTGATGTTCGCGACCATGTTCAACAAGCCGGCTGTGGCCCAGGCCCTGCTCCGGGGCGGGGCCGACCCTGACCAACGCAACGACCATGGCGGCACCGCTCTCCATCAGGCCGCCGCAACAACTCCCCTGCCCGGCATGGTTTTGACCCTGGCCGCCGCCGGAGCCGACCTCAACGCGGTCGACCAGGACGGACAGACCCCCCTGACGCTGGCGGTCCTGGCTGAAAAACTCCCAGTCATGACCGAACTCATCAAGGCCGGCGCCCTGGTGGACCATCCCGGCCCAGGAGGGCGGACCGCTCTGAACCTGGCCGCGGCCCGGAGCCGCAACCCTGAAGTCATCGTCCGCCTGGTAGCGGCCGGGGCACAACTGGAATCCCGGGACCAAAGAGGCCTGACCCCCTTGCTGGCCGCGGCCGAAGCAAGCCACAGCCTGGCCGTTTTTGAGGCTCTCCAGGCCGCCGGGGCTGACCTGAAGGCCCTGGACCCCAGCGGAGCCGATGCCCTTCTCCTGGCCAGCCTCAGTAACCCCAACCACGAGATCCTAAAAAACCTATTGCGGAAAGGAGGCGAAATAAACGGTTTACGGGCCAACGGCCTGACTCCTCTCCTGGCCGCCGCCGGCAACCCCAATCCGGAAGCGGTCCGCCTACTGATACTGGCTGGAGCTGACACCAAGGCCACCGACCCCTCGGGCCGCACCGCCCTGATGCTGGCCGCCTGGCTCAACGAGAACGATGAGGTGGCCAAAATCCTGGTTACGGGCGGGGTGGACCTTGCGGCTCGGGACAGCCAGGGCCGCACCGTCCTGGATTTCCTTGGACCGGACCGGCCGGACCTGGCGGATTTTCTGCGCCGTCGACAGCGGCCGAAACCATGACCATCCGCCACATTGTTTTAGATTTCGATATGACCCTGGTGAATTCCCTGCCGACCATCACCCTGGGTCTGAACCGCATGGCCCGCCATTTCGGCCTCAAAGAGGTGAATGAGACCGAGGTCATGGCCGTAATGCACCTGGAATGCCAGGCTATGTGGAGCGGGCTTTGGGGCGCCTACGACCCTCTTTGGCATGACTTTTTCATCACCCGGGTGGTCGGGGAGGAAAAAAATCACCTGGCTGTGGTCCCCGGCGCCATTGACCTTTTGAAGGATTTGAAGAAAAAAGGTCTAAGCCTGGCCTTGGCCACCAATAGGGACCGCCCCTGGGAAGCCCTGACCGCCGTGAGCCTGGCCCCCTATTTCGATTCCGCCGTGGGAGCCCTGGAAGTGATCCACCCCAAACCGGCCCCGGATATGCTGCGGCTGGTCATGGAACGGCTCCAGGCCGACCCGGATCAAACCATCTTCGTCGGCGACGCCCCTTCTGACATGACCGCCGCCGCCCGGGCCGGGGTGCGCGGCGTAGGTATTCTGCTGGAGGGCGGGGGAAACCTCAAGGAACTCCAGGCGGCCGGAGCCTGGCAGATCAGGGCCGCACTGCCGGACCTGGCAGACCTATGGAGTTGAGGGACCAGTTCCCGCCGCCTTGACTTTCAAGCTGATTGGGTTAATAATGGTCAAAGTGGTTTAATAGCCCCACCGTCCCCCCGAACCGGAGAACGGAGAACCAGGGCCCATGTCGAAAACAGCCGCCTTTCTCCCGGAGCCCCTGGCCTGGCTGGCCGGTCTGACCTTGGCCGGAGCCTTGGCCCTGCCCCTGGCCCTGGCTGAGAACAGCCGGACCTGGGCCAGCCTGTGGTTGCCTCCGAAGGCCGCGACCCCGTCTGTCCGGATTCCGGAAAAGAAAATCAACATCCCAACGGCCGAGCCGCTCAAAATCTCCGTCTGGCCGGACGTCCGGGAAGACCCGCCGGCCCTGGAGGCGGAGGAAGCGGCCTTTCTGGCTCCGACACCAGAGCTTTTGGACGATCTCCGCGGCCGGGTCCGGCCCCAGGTGGCTTTCAGTTCCGCTGCGGACGAATTTGAAGACTTGATCGAAACGACCGCCCGCGCCCACCAGGTTTCTCCGCTTCTGGTCAAGGCCGTCATCCAGGCCGAATCAAGATTCGACCCCTCTGCCGTCTCCAACAAAGGCGCGGTCGGCCTGATGCAGGTCTTGCCCTCCACCGCCCGGGCGGAGGGCGTCCATGATCTCCTGGATCCCAAGATGAATCTCGAGGCCGGGGTGAGGCACCTTAAAAAACTTCTGCAGTCCTTCAATGACGACGAAAAACTGGCCCTGGCCGCCTACAACTGCGGCCAGGAAGCCATGAGAAAATTCAACAACGAAGTGCCGCCCTTCCCTGAAACCCGCAACTACGTTAACCGGGTCATGAGCTACTACAGCCAGCACCTCGAAAGCTGACCATGGCTTTCCGCGCCCGTCTTATGGCCGGGCTCTTAGCGGTCCTCTTGGGCTGGGCGGGGCCGGCCCCGGCCCAGAGGGACTTCATGGAGCCTCTTCCGGTTTCTCCCCTGAAACTGGCCGATGACTACCGGAGCAATTTCCACTGGGCCGACGCCCAATATACGGGAAAACTCCTGGTGGTCACCGGACGCATCCGCACCATCACCCCGCCCCAGCGCGTCTGGAACTTCCACCAGGACAAACTCTATGCCTTCATAACCATTGATACGGGCAACAACCGCCCTCTGGTCGTTTATTTCTGGGATTGGGAGGCGGTGAAAATAAACCGTTACAGCACCGGCTCCAGCATTACCGTCATGGGCTTCTGCCAGGGCGTCACCCCCCAGTTGAGCCTTCGGGAAGCCTGCGTCTATCCCGGGGGATGCGGCGGGCCGGTGGCCGAATTTTATGCGCCCTACTTCAAGCTTCCCCCCAACCCGCATTTCCAGACGCCCCCTTCTTAACCCGCCCGCTTTCCCCGCACGGCCAGCCGGGATGCCGCCGCCAGGCGCAGAACCGGGCCTTCGGCCGAAGCCCGCACCCCCCCCGGCAGATCCAGGCCCCCATGGCGTTCGAAAGCCGCCAAACCGAGAGCTGTTTCCACAGACGCGAAGGTGACGGGCTCGTTTACGAGATCCAGGGACCTCTGTATCCGGGTCAGCCCGGCATAGACCAGACGCCGGCGCTCGGCCAAGCTGAGGACGATCAAAAGACGGCGGTCCATTTCAATTTCGGCCTGGCTTTCCGCTCTGACCACCCGCGGCCAAAGTTCGGCCAGGCGGCCGTGCCAGAAATCTTCCTCGGCCCGCAGAATCGAGGCCGAGCGGCCCAGGGATTCCAATAGGCGGGGGTTCCATTTTTTCAGGCCCGGCAGGAGTTCCCTCCGGACGGAGTTGCGCCAAAAACGCGGGTCCAGATTGGATTCATCTTCCAGCCAGGCCAGGCCGCGGCCTTGGAGCCAGGCCCTTAAAACCTCGCGGCTGAAAGCCAACAGAGGCCGCAGAACTACCAGACAGGCCAGGGACCGGCGGGGGGGTATGCCGGCCAGGCCACCGGCCCCCGCGCCCTTGAGAAGGTTCATCAACACGGTTTCCGCCTGATCATCGGCCTGGTGGGCGGTGAGGATGAAACCGGCTCCCCAGTCACGGGCGGCCCGGGCCAAAAAATCGTAGCGGACCAGGCGGGACGCCTCTTCCAGGCCCTTTTTGCGACGCCGGGCCAGGGCGGCCGGGTCGCCTTTTTCCGTGAAAAAGACCAAGCCCAATTCCGCGGCCGCACGGGCGGCGAAGGCCTGGTCCTCATCCGCGGCCGGGCCGCGCCAGCCGTGGTTGAGGTGGGCCGCCGCCACCTGGGCGGGGGGAAGGTGCCAGGCCGTCAGTTGGAGCAAAGCTGTGGAATCCAGACCTCCGGAATAGGCCACCAGGAATTTGCTGTTTCGCCAGGCGGGTTCAAGGGCCTCCAGGGAAACCTGGAAGAGCCGGGGCAGGTCGGCCGGGTTCAAGGTCAATCCCGGCCTCGGCGGCGATAGAATAAGAACCAGACTCCCAGAACCAGGGCCGGCCAGACTATGGCTGGCAGCCAGAAGACCAGGAGGCGGGCTGTAACACTGCTCAAGACCAGGTCCGAACCTGGCCCGGGAGTTTCCGAATCAGCTACGGGATCGTCCAGAAGCCAATTGACGGCCGCCCCTAAAAAGGCCCGATTGCCCGGGAAACCCCAGAAACCGTTGGCGGCCAGATCGGAATCGGCCAGAGCCACCACCCGTCCGTCTCCTTCGGGAAATTGGACGGCCGCACCCAGGGCCAGGGGGCCGGGCATATCCTCATCGGCTTGATAGCGATAATCGCCCCGGGCCAGGGAAGCGGCGTCAGTTTCCAGCCAGGACGAGGGCGAGCTTTCCGCGATGACCGAAGCCGCGGCTTCTCCGTCCGCCTCGCCCAGAAAAGCTCCGGCCAGAGGCCAAAGAACGGGCCGGCTCAAACCACGGTTGATGGGGTGACTTGGATAGTCACGGCTGATGACGAAGCTCTCGGCAGTGCCGCCGAGGCTGACCTCGGGGTCTATTAGCAGCCCGTCCGGGTATTTAAGGCCCAGAGGCCGCCAGAAATCGGGGCTCAAAGCCGCGGTCAAGGGGTCGGCCATAACCATCAGTCGCCCTCCTCGCCGGAGAAAGTCCAACAAATCGTTCTCCCGTAACTCGCCCAAGGGGGCACGGGGGCCGGCCAGAATCAGGGCCGCGGCCTCCTCCGGCAGAGGGGCGCCTTCGGCCCAATAATATTCCAAAGCCATAATACGCCGGGCGCCCAGATCCTCGGACCACTGGCTGAGGCCTCCGGGACCCTGGTCCTGAATCAATTTTTCGCCGAAGGTGTAGAGGAAATAGATCAACCGGGGGCTAGGGGTAGATAAGCGGATCAAGGCGCCGCGCAAAGCCTCCTCGGTCAGGAGCGGCACATTTTCCCTGAACGTTTCAGCCGCGACCAGGGCCGAGCCGGACCAGGACATCACCGGCCCCTCTCCGCCCGCCTCCGGCTCCAACTGGGGATTGATGAACACGACCTCCAGCCTACCTGCGGCGGCCTGCCGGAATTGATTCATCAGTTCTCGAATCCAGGGCTCCCGGGGGTCCTGGGGGCCAAGACGCACGGTTATGGTCACCTGGCGGTCCAGCCGGGCCAGAAGTTCCCGGGTAGCCGGAGTCAGGGAGATGTCCCGGCCTCGGCTCAAGTCCAGGTTGGGGCCGAAACGGGCCTGGCCGGCGGCTAGGGCCAGAACCAGCCCCAGGCTGAGACCGACCCACAGGCGGGCCCTGGCCCGCCCGCCCGGCGTCCGCCAAGCGGCCCAATCGGCCAGCCAGCGCTCCCGGCCGGCCAGGGTCAGAAGAATGAGCCCCGCAGCCAGGGGGGGCAACCAAAAACCAGGCCAGAACGGAGCGGCCAGCCCCCCCAGAAGAGCCAGGCCCAGAAAAATCAGGCCCAGATTGCGCCGACCGCCGCCCCCGGCCATCAGTCCGCCCCGCTGAAACGCCGCCAACCCAAAGCCAGCCGGGCATTGCCCAGGGCCAGTAAGGTCAGGGCGGCGAAGAAGAAGAGGTCCCCTCCCCTGATCAAGCCCAAAATGAAGCGATTCTGACGGGGAGCGAAGGCCAGACCTTGCCACAGGGCGCCCCAGCCGCCATCCGCATAGGGCCAGGCCCAACCCAGCACCCACATGGACCCCAAAAGGCCCAAAGTGGCCAAGCCCGCCGAGGTGGCCCCGGGGAAGAGGGCCGAAGCCATCAGCCCCAAAGCCGCGAACACCGAGGCCAGGGCCGCCAGGCCTATCCAGGCCGTAGCCAACACCCCGGCCCCGCCCAGGCCTTGCCCGGCCAAAATAATAAAGGGAGCCAAACCCAGAAGGGCCAGGAGGTTCAGGCTCAACCAGGCGGCCAGGTAGTGCCCGGCTATGATGAGCCCGTCAGAGGCCGGCAGGGTGGCCAGATAATCCAGGTGGCCTCCCCGACGGAAGGAGGCCAGGGAACGCATGGTGGCCAGGGGGGCCACCAGCATGAGTACCAGGGGCAGGTGGCTCAGGCCCTGGCTGAAAAGAGCCAGGGAGGCGTCCAAGCTCAAACCCCGGGCCGCATAATCCAGGCTCTTCAGCACATAATCGGTCAGAGTGTTGTAAAAAAGGAAGCCGGAGAGGCCCAGAAAAACCAAAAGGGCCAGGCCGGCGTGCCCTCCGCCCCAAAAACTGGTCAGTTCAGCCCGGACCAAGCCGACCAGAGCCCGGCCCCGGGAAACAGGATTAGCGGCCCCCGCCCGACCGGAACTGGGGAAGCCGGTCACAGGCCACCCTCCCCGTTCACCCGGACCGAGTAAGCCTGGTGAAGTTCAATGTAGCCAGACCCGGTCAGAGGTCCGCTTAAGGCGGCCCGACCGGGGGCCAGAACCAGGATCTGGCCGGCCAGCTCCCGAAGATCGCCCAAAAGGTGGCTGGAGACTATCAGGGTGGTAACGGAAGGCAGACCTCGCAAAAGAGCCAGCAGGCGGAAGGCTTCCTCGGGATCCAGGCCGCTGGTGGGCTCGTCCAGGGCCAGAAGGGGGGGCTGCCCCAGGAGGGCCGAAGCCAGAGCGGCCCGACGCTTCTGCCCCTGGGATAGTCCGGCCGCCGGGCGGCGGTAGAAACCGGCCAAGGCCAGGGCTTCGGTCAGCCGGTCCTCCTCCGCTGAGAACTCGCCGGATGAAAGCCCCCGCAGACGGGCGGCCAGAACCAGATGCTCCCGCACGGTCAAATCACCCATCAGGGGGGCGCCTTCAGGCAGAAAGCCGGCCCGGCCCCGAACCTGCGGCCGCCAAGGGGCCAGCCCGTCCACCAGTATCTCCCCGGCATCGGGCCTCAAAGCCCCCATAAGAAGCTTCAAAAGGGTGCTTTTGCCCACGCCGTTGGGCCCGATGAGCCCGCAACGGGCTCCGGCCTCCAGCTCAAAAGAAACCCCGGTGAAAACGACCCGGGAGCCAAAATTTTTGGTCACATTTTTGAAGGATACCGCGGCCATATTGACGCACTTCCCGCGAAAGAGCCTCAAACATCCAGTTCCCGCACGTTCAGGGCGTTTTCCTCGATGAAGTCCCGACGGGGTTCGACCTTGTCACCCATGAGGATGGTGAAGGTTTCATCGGCTTCCACGGCATCGGCCACCCTGACCTGGAGAAAGTTACGTCGCTCAGGGTCCATGGTGGTTTCCCATAAATCATCGCCGTTCATTTCCCCCAGTCCCTTGTAGCGCTGAAGATGGAGACCTTTGAGGCCGGCGGTCTTCATATCGGCCAGGAGAGCGTCCGGTGAATCCACCTGGTAGCGCGAATCCTTGTGGAGCAAGGTGAAAGGCGGCCTGGCCTGAAGGTCGATGGTCTTTTTGAGGATCAGGAGCCGCTTGAAGGCTTCGCCGGCCAGAAGGTCGCGGCCGATGAGCAGGCGCTTGGCCCGGTTGGAGGCGGCGGCCACGGCCAGGCGGAAACTCTCCGCGGCCGGGCTGTCTTCATCACCGTTATCCGAAGCGGGGGCGGCCGGAAAATCAGGCCCTTCCACCTCCAGACCGTCGGCCCGCAGTTTTTCCGCCAGCCTGAAAGTCCACTGGCGGCTTGAAAAGCCGGCTTCGTCATCGGTAAGGGCGGTCAACAGATGATGGATGAGGCTCAAAGGATAGCCCCGGCGGGTCAGGCGGTCAACCCGGTCGCCGTAGGCGGCCAGAGAGCCGATGAATTCGGCCAGTTGAGGGCCGGCCAGAACCTGGCCGTCCCGGTCGGTCAGGACGCGATCTTCCAGATAGCGCCCGGTGGTAAAACGCCGCAGGGCGGCGTCATCCTTCAAATAGACGGTTTCTGATTTGGCGGCGGCCCTTCCGTTTTTGCGGCCGGGCTTGGAGGCTTTGGCCGCCTTGACGGCCCTTTCGGATTTGACGCCGTATAGCGGCGGCTGGGCGATGAAGATATGTCCGCGCTCGATAAGTTCGGGCATCTGGCGGTAGAAGAAGGTCAGGAGAAGGGTGCGGATATGGGCCCCGTCCACATCCGCGTCGGTCATTATGACGACCTTGTGGTAGCGGAGATTTTCCATCTTGACATCGGCCGCGCCGGCCGGGCCTATGCCGGTACCCAGGGCGGTGATGATGTTGCGGATCTCCTGGGAACCGACTATGCGGTCGAAACGGGCCCGCTCCACGTTCAGTATCTTGCCCCTAAGGGGCAGAATGGCCTGGAAGGAGCTGTCCCGGCCGGCCTTGGCGCTGCCGCCGGCCGAATTGCCCTCCACCAGGTAGAGTTCACACTTGGCCGGGTTCTTATCCTGGCAGGGCCACAGTTTGCCGGCCAGGGAGTGGCCGGAGAGAGCGCCCTTGGAACGGGCTATATCCCGGGCCTTGCGGGCCGCCTCCCGGGCCCGGGCCGCATCCACCACCTTGGTGATTATTTTTTTGGCCACGGCCGGGTTTTCCTCGAAATAAGTCGAAAGGCGTTCATAGACCAGGGTATCCACCAGCCCTTTGATCACGGCGTTGCCCAGCTTGGACTTGGTCTGACCCTCGAACTGGGGCTCCGGCACCCGGACCGAGATGACCGCGGCCAGCCCTTCACGTACATCGTCACCGTCCAGCTTGACCTCCTTGAGGTTCTTGGGCAGGCTGGCCGTGCCCAGATACTGGGTGACGGCCCGGGTCAGGGCGGTCTTGAAGCCCGTCAGGTGGGTGCCGCCCTCGACGGTATTGATGTTGTTGGCAAACGACAGCACCTGCTCCGAGTAGCCGTCGTTATATTGAAAGGCGGTTTCGACGACTATGTTTTCAACCTCGTTGCGCCCCTCCAGATAGATGGGCCGTTCATTGATGGGGGTCTTCTGGCGATTGAGATATTCCACGAATTCGATCAATCCGCCTTTGTAGCAGAATTCCTGTGATTCATCGCTGCGCTCGTCGCGGATGGAGATGGACAGTCCCTTGTTCAGAAAGGCCAGTTCCCGCATCCGCCGGGCCAGGACGTTGAATTCGAATTCCGTGGTTTCGAATATCCCCGGGTCGGGCTTGAAGTGGACCAGGGTACCCCTTTTCACGACTTGGTCCCGCTTTTCCAGGCCGGTGACCGGCGCACCCCGCTCGTAACGCTGATGGTAGCGCCAGCCGTCGCGCTTGACTTCCACTTCCAGCCACTCCGACAGGGCGTTGACCACGGAGACGCCGACGCCGTGAAGACCGCCGGAAACCTTGTAGGTTTTTTTGTCGAACTTGCCGCCGGCATGAAGCTTGGTCATGACCACCTGCACACCCGGCACTTTTTCGGTGGGGTGGATATCGACCGGGATGCCGCGGCCGTTGTCCTTGACCCGGACGGTCCCGGCCTGGGTGATGGCCACCTCCACCGCAGTGCAGAAGCCGGCCATAGCCTCGTCAATGGCGTTGTCCACCACCTCGTAAACCAGGTGATGCAAGCCCTGGTCGGAGACGCTGCCGATATACATGGCCGGCCGCTTGCGCACCGCCGCCAGACCCTCCAGGATCTGGATATGGTCCGCCCCGTAATCTTCGGTCCTAACGAAATTTTCCGCCATTATGGCCCCTGCCTCCGGTTCGCCTTAAGGAACAAAGGCCTTATATTTTCATGGACATTATGACTCCGCTGTAACCTGGGTCTTCAGCGGCGGTAAGGAGCACGGGATTGGAAGCCTCGAGAAAACTCAGCCGCACCTTTTCGCTGTCCAGAGGGCCCAGAGCCTCCAGGCAATACCGGGGATTGAGGCCGATTTCCAGAGGTTCGCCCTCATATTCCGCTTCCAGGGCCGCCTCGGCCTGCCCCCGGTTCGGGTTAACGGTGGAAATGACCAGTCGGCCAGCCGTCAAGGCCAGCTTGACGACCTTGTATTCCCCTCCCGCGCACATTATTTCCACGTGCTTCAACGCTTCAAGGAGTTCCCGACGATCCGCCAGAAGATGCCGGTGGTTGTCCTTGGGCAGCACCAGGTTATAATCTGGAAAACGTCCGTCCTGGAGGCGCATGACCAAAACGGCATTCTGGCTACGGGCCACCAGGCTTTCACCGCTGAAACCCAGACGGACCGTCTCCGCCCCTTCGGTCAGCTTGCGCAATTCCCCCAGACCCTTCGAGGGCGCCAGAACGCCCTTGGGCAGTTCCAGCTTGGCCAGATCCGGCGTATAGAGTCCGGCCAGATTCAAGCGGTGGCCGTCGGTGGAGACCAGGCGCAGATTGGGACGGCCTTCGTATTCCACTTTTTCCATGTAGATGCCCGAGAGGTTGTAACGGGTCTCATCCTTGGCCACGGAATAGATGGTCCGATCAATGACGCCCTGGAGGTCCCGGCCGGCAAGGTCCAGAAAAGGGATGTCGTCCACCGGCGGCATCGCGGGGAAGTCATCCGGGCTGGCGCCTAAAATCGTATCGTTGTACCGGCCGGCGGACAAAAGGAGGACAAAATTGGCGTCCTCGGCCAATTTGACCTCCTCGGCCGGCATATTCCGCACCAGATCGTTGAAGGTCCGGGCCGGCACCGTCAGCCGCCCCGGAGTAACGACTTCCGCGGGATAGGTCCCCTGAAAACTTATCTCCATGTCCGTAGCCGTAAGCCGGAGACGCCCTTCATCGGCCTCCAGGAGTATGTTGGACAAAAGAGGCAGGGCGCTGCGTTTATCGGCAATGGCGCTGGTCTGACCCACACCCCGGGCCAGTTCGTCCTTTTTTATTTTTAACGCCAACATATGGTGGCCACCTCCCAACCTGAACGCTACATAGTGGGTTCAGGACTTATATTCATAATTTTTTATTATAGCATATTCCCGGCCGGGCGTCAAAAGGCCGAACGCATGGCAAGCCAGTGAATTTGCTTGAAAAAGAATTTTTCTTCTTCAAGACTGTTCCAGGCCTCTCCGCCTGCCGGAACCAACCGGATTAATAGCGCCCGCAGTGGCCGGCGGCCTCGGGAGGAATGACGGGCCCGGCTGGGCCCAGGAGGAAGGTAATCAGGGGTCAGTTGGTCAGAAATTTATCCGAATCCAGGATCAAAACCACCCGTCCGTCTCCCAGAAGGGTCAGACCGTTGAAATAGGGCAGCTTGCGGAAGGTATCCAATTCGAACGCCTTGATGACTATTTTCTGCTGGCCCAGGATCTCATCGGCCATGATGGATTGACGGGATTCGTTCCGGCCTTGGAGAATGATGAAAGGCCGGCTTTCACCGCTGGCGGCGCCGGCCGAGAAGTCGCTGAAGCCCAGCCCCAGGATCTCCTTGATGTTGATGACCGAAATGACCATGTCGCGGTGGCGGAAGACGAAATTGGTCCGGTGGTCATGAATGGCCGCCAGGGGCACGGTGACTATTTCGCTTACGTTTTCCAGGGGCAGGCAGAAGATGCTTTCACCCACCCTCAGGAGGATGGCCTCCTTGGTCAGGAGGGTGTTGGTTATGGGCAGGCGGAGACCCACGGCCAAGCCGGAGCCGGGGTCGTTGTTGACGATGACGTCGCCATTCCATTTTTTGAGGTTGGTCATGACCACATCCATGCCCACCCCCCGCCCGGAGAGGTCGGTGGCCGCATCCTTGGTGGAAAGGCCCGAGCGGAAAATCAGCATTTCCACTTCCTTGTCACTCATGGCGGCCGCCTGCTCGGTGGTGAGGAGTTCACGGTCCACAGCCTTTTCCCTGATCCGGTCCAGGTTCAGGCCCCGTCCGTCGTCAGCTACTTCAATATAGATGGAGGACTCCTCCTGGACGACGCTTATGTTGATGGAACCCCGGCGGAACTTGCCGGCGGCCATCCGTTCCTCGGGGGTCTCCAAGCCGTGATCGACGGCGTTGCGGACGATATGGACCAGGGCCTGTTCCACATCGTCCAGAAGGCTGTTGTCAATGGGCACCCTCTCCCCGGTTATGTTGAGTTCGGCCTCCTTGTTTATCTTGTGGGAAATATCGCGGACCAAGCGGGGGAATTTCTTGAGGATGTTGTTCATCTCCACCTGGCGCACCTTCATGATGGAGCGTTGCAGGTTGACGATGTCGTTGGAAATAGTGCGGGAGACTGTGGTAAAATCACGCATCAGGGTAGTGTTGAGGCCGGCCTGGCGGAAGGCGAACTGCAGGTGATTGAGATTTTCACTTTTGGTGATTAGCTTGCCAACGGAATCCAGAAATTCGTCTATCTTGGATTCGTCCACCCGGATGGTCTTTATCTGGGGTTCCTTGAAGGCCACTGCACTCTTCTTGGCCGTCTTGGCCCCGGAACTTCCGGCCGGCATCAACACTTCCACCTGAAACTTCTCCTTCAACTCGGAGAGGATGACCGTGAAGAAGCCGATCACTATCTGGTCAGGGTCCAGCTTATGCTCTTTGATCATGTTCAGGCCGTCACCAAGCTCGGCGATGAGGCCCTGGGTGTCCTCCTGGGCCACATTGGCCAAGCCGTTGTAAAGCCGCCCGACCACATCCATAAGGGCTTCGCTGTCACTAGGGGAGGTCTGCCCGGATTTGAATTTTTTCAAAAGGTCTTCTAAGCCGCGCACCTCGCCGGTGAGGTCCAGCCCGTTGTAATGGAAGCGGATCTGGTTGGAACCCTCATCGGCCAAAGTAGCCAGGGTCAGCCCGGCGGAGAGGTCGGCCATGTCCCTCTTGAGAGGCTCGGCCTCGGCTTCCTCCAGGGACGGCAAGAAATTATCCAACGTCTCCAATAACTTGCGGGCTGCATCCAACAACTGGGAATCGCGGCGATTGATTTTTTCGATCTGGGCCTCGATTTCACTTATGAAAGAGCTGTGTTCCGGGGTCAGGGGGGTGAAAAGGGGGTCTTCCTCCAGGCGGGCGATGATGTCCCGGAAAATATCGTTGCCCCGGAACAGAAGATCGATGACCTTGGGATGCTTGGTCAGAAGGGTGTTGTCCTTGTCGATCATGGACATCAGGTCTTCCAGGCGATGGGCGATGTCGGCAATGTTGTCGACATTGAACATCTTGGAAGAACCCTTCAGGGAATGCATATGCCGGAACAGCGAAAAAATGGTTTCGCTGGAGGTGGGATCCTGCTCGATGGACACCAGCTCATTGTCCAAAGTACCGATGGTCTCGCGGACCTCGTCTTTGTATTGTTCAAACAATTCCGCCAGGTTCTCGTCGGTTACGCTCATTTATCCCCTCATTCGGACCCAAGCATCTTAAGGCCTTAAGGCTGGCCTCCGGCCCCGCCGTCCCCCCCGGCTCCGCTCAAAGTTCCAGGGCCTTTTTGACGGCATCCAATATCTTGCTTTCGTCATAGGGTTTGACTATATATTGTTTAGCTCCCATCTTAAGGCAGTGCATGACCGTCCGGGCATCGGAAACCGAAGAGGCCATGATGACCCGGGCTTCTGGCTTGGTAGCCATGATGCGCTCCAGCACCTCTATGCCTCTCATTTTGGGCATGACGATGTCCAGGGTGATCAAATCCGGGTTA
>Ga0082212_10001620_pt1 | contig 33120 bp, 26 predicted proteins | sample TergutNt197P3_FD_71548 | JGI IMG/M metagenome (GOLD analysis project Ga0082212, IMG submission 71548) | Neocapritermes taracua P3 segment gut microbial communities from Petit-Saut dam, French Guiana - Nt197 P3 | ecosystem: Host-associated > Arthropoda: Insects > Digestive system > Gut ... | reverse complement strand
AGAGGGTCGCGCCGTTAATCGAAATGCCCCGCTTGGCCGCCTGGCAGATCGCGTTCTGCTCGGCATGAACGGTGCGGACGCAGTGGGTGGTGACGCTGCCGTCTTCGTGTACCGTCTGTTTGAACTGGTGCCCGGCCTCGTCGCAATGGGGAAGACCCGCCGGCGCGCCCACATAACCGGTGACGAGCAGTTGATTGTCCTTGGCGATAACGCAGCCTGAGCGCCCACGGTCGCAGGTGGCGCGCTTTGCAATGGCGTCGCACACCTCCATAAAATACTCGTCCCAACTCGGTCTGCGATATTCGGCTTCTTCCATTTGTCCCCCTTCGCTTAGTATGTCCATTATGGTATAATGCCCTATGGTTCAACAAGACACTTGGTTCGAGAGCAACGATGGAACCAAATTGTACATACGGCGCTGGCGGCAGGACAGTGATTCGCAGCCGGCCGCCGTGGTGCATATCCTGCACGGTATGGCCGAACACGCGGGACGCTACGAACGGCTTGCCGAAAAGCTCTGCGCGGCGGGGATCGCGGTTTGGGCTGCCGATCAGCGGGGACACGGCCTAACCTCGGAAAATAATGACAACGATCCCGGCAAGGGCGGACTTTTGGGACACTGCGCCGACCGGGATACCTTTGGGCGGGTCACCGCCGACGTACACGCCATCAATCTGGAAATTCGTAAAACCTTTCCCGGCATCCCCCTCTTCCTTTTGGGACATTCCTGGGGTTCTTTTATCGCGCAGAACTATATTGAAACTATGGACTGCGGGGACGGGTTGATTGACGGCTGTATTCTCTCCGGCTCAAGGGGGCCGGGAGGTTTCAAGGTAAAGGCAGGAAAACCGCTGATGGCTTTAATCGCGGCTTTCTGCGGACAGCGCAACGGATCGCCTTTTGCCCGCGCCGTGGCGGACGGCCCGTACAACCGCCCCTTTCGCCCCAACCGCACCAGCTTCGACTGGACTTCCCGTGACGAAGCGGAGGTGGACAAATACGTCAATGACAAATGCAGCGGCAATCTCTGTTCTACGGGCTTTTACCGCGACCTTATCGCCGGCCTGTGCAGCATACACCGCAGCGAGGCAATGGAGCCGATCCGCAAAGATCTGCCCATTTATATTTTTTCCGGCAGCGCCGATCCCGTAGGCGACATGGGAACAAGCCCCACCGCGCTGGTCAACGCATACCGTTCCCTCGGCATTGTCGATCTTGAATTTGTGCTGTACCCCGGCGCGCGGCACGAAACGCTCAACGAAACCAACCGTGATGAAGTGATGGATAATCTGCTGTCGTGGATTCAGCGGCATATACCTGCGGAAAAAACCGAAAAGGAATAGACAGCCTGTTATGCGCTATAGGTACTCCACTGAAGAAAACGGCAAATTGGTTAAAAGAGCGGCGGTCTATACACGCGACGAACACGGCATTAACCTTGGCGATGTTGACAACGAGGCGGCGGGCATTGTAAAGCGGCTCAAAGATTCGGGTTACGAAAGCTACATTGTCGGCGGTGCGGTGCGGGATTTGATCCTCAAAAAAAAGCCGAAAGATTTTGACATCGTCAGCGAGGCGAATCCCGCGCGGATAAAAAAGATTTTCCGCAACTCGCGGATTATTGGCAGGCGCTTCAAACTGGTGCATGTATACTTTGGCCCCCGCATCTTCGAGGTTTCGACATTCCGCTCGCTTAAGGACGGCCTTACCAGCAATACCTTTGGATCTATACGGGAAGATGTGCTTCGCCGCGATTTTACGATGAACGCCCTGTTTTACGATCCCACACAGCAGATAGTTGTGGATTATATCGGCGGCATGAAGGATATTCAGGCAAAGCGGGTCAAGCCCATCATTCCCCTTGCGACGATCTTCAAGGATGATCCGGTGCGGATGATTCGCGCGGTCAAATACGGCGCAAGCACCGGTTTTGCCCTGCCGGTGTCTCTTAAATGGAAAATCAAATCGCAGTCGGCGCTGTTAACCTCCGTATCGCCTTCTCGGCTGACCGAAGAAATTTTCAAAATAATCAATTCGCCGCAGGCGGCGCGCATTGTTGAGGCGCTGGACGAGATGGGGCTGTATTCCTACCTCCAGCCCAATGCGGCAAAATTGATGAAGGAAAACCCTTCGTTTCGCCGCCGTTATATCAGAAGCATGACGGCGCTGAATCAGGAAGGAGGCCGCCTTCCCGACAGCGTCAAAGACCTGCCCGGCGGAACACTGGGGGCGCTGATCAACGATTATCTTGAGGACGTTGCCGACTGGGAACGGGGCATCACCGAAAATTACAAGGCAAGCTATTCGGCGGCAAGACGTTTTGTGCTGCCGATGAATCCCCCGCGTTACGAACTTGGCTACGCAGTCCGCCGTTTTTTTGCCGCCCACGGCATAACCATAAAAAAGTCGCACGTCATGGAAATGGCCGGCCGCCGGCAAAGCGAAGAAAACGGGAATGAGCCAACTGAAGTCCACGCCCCGGACGCTCCCCGCAAACGCCGCAAGAGAAACGCAAACCGAACAAAAAAGAAACAATAAATAAAAAGATCAGCGAATGAACGCGAATGGACGCGAATATTAAAAGCTAATTTTAAATATTCATTAGATTATATTCGCGTAATTCGTTGACTCTTCTTAAATATTCGTTGATTCTGTTATTCGCATTACAGATCGCCCAGGTGACTGCGAATCAGTTCCAGTTTAAGGCTGCGGAGTTTTTCGCTTATCGAAACTTTATATACATGGGGATTCAATAGCCGCTTGTAGGTTGAATCAAACATTTCAAGGTTAGCGGCGCAATGCGCGCGAATATCGGCAAGTGCGGGCTGCGGCAGACAGGGTTTGCCGGACGCGAGGAATTTTTTCAAAAGCGGCTGGGGTTCCCCTTCGATAATATGGTAAAAATACCGGTAATCTGCGGACGGATGCCAGAACCTGCAGCGGCTGCCTGCTTCAAGCGTATCTTCTCCATCGCCGTCTTCTGTTGACGACGCATCCAGCGCGATCACATCGACAATCGCCGCTCCACCTTTGTCCTTTATTCTCCACACCTGTTTCAGGCCGGGGTTGGTGGTTTTTTCCGGGTTGTCTGAAAATTTCATCACCGGTATCATCTTCCCGTCCTTACCCTCGCAGGCCGCCATTTTGTATACTCCGGTAAGCGCAGCCTCATTGCCGCCGGTGACCATTCGGGTTCCCACACCCCACACATCGACAGGAACGCCCGATTTCACCAGGGTATCAATTATAGATTCATCAAGATCGCTGGACACGGTAATGGTTGCGTTTTTCAGCCCCGCCCTGTCCATCATCACCCTCGCCTCGGTTGAAAGGTATTGAATATCTCCCGAATCGAGCCGCACCCCGAATTTTTTTCCCTGCTTATTGAGTTTCTTTCCTACCTTAATGGCATTAACAATACCGCTTTTCAGCGTATCGTAGGTATCGATGAGGAACACTGTTTTGTCGGGGTATAAATCGGCATAAGCCTGAAACGCATCTTCTTCATTGGGAAAAGACATGATCCACGAATGCGCCATTGTTCCCAGCGCGGGTATGCCGAACGCCTTTGCCGCAAGGGTATTGGAAGTTCCCATTGCCCCGCCTATATACGCCGCTCTTGACGCCGACAGCGCTCCATCCTGCCCCTGCGCGCGGCGCAGTCCGAATTCCATTACCGAGCCTTTTCCCGAGGCAAGCCAAACACGCCGCGCCTTGGTGGCAATGAGGCTTTGAAAATTGATGGTATTCAGGAGCAGCCCTTCGATAATCTGACATTCGATAAGACTGCCTTCAATCCGTATCAGCGGTTCCTGGGGGAAGACAACCGTCCCCTCGTCTACAGCCCACAGTGATCCGGTAAACCGAAAATCCCTTATGTACTCGGTAAACGCTTCTTCAAAAATTCCAATGCTTTGCAGATAAGCAATGTCGTCGCCGGAAAAGGAAAAGTCCGCGAGGTTTTCCAGCAATGTCCCCAGTCCGGCAAATATCGCGTAACCGCCGCCGAACGGCTGCCTCCGGAAAAACATCTCAAAAACCGCCCTGCGATCGGGATTCTGCTTCCAGTAGCCCTGCGCCATTGTCAGGGAATAAAAGTCGGTGAACAGGGCAGACCTGGGGACAAAAGTGTCGCCTAACGTACCGCGATTGGCAGCCATCAGAAAAACCTCTCCATAAGTTCCTGTGAACCGGCAAAGGTAATACCGGCGGCTTTCATTTCCGCGATTGCCCTTTCCGCCGAACCTGAGGGATAGTCCACCCCCCGCACTGTGTCAGAAGCGATAATCGTATTGAAACCCAGCCTGCGACAGTCCATCGCGCTGTAAAAAACACAATAATCCGTTGCCAGCCCTCCGATGATGACCGTCTCAATATTCATCTGCTTGATGGTTCCTTCAAGACCGGTAGATGTACTGCGGTCATTCTCAAAAAAAGCCGAGTAGGAATCCAGAGCCGCACGAAAACCCTTGCGGATAATCAAGGCGACCGGTTTCAGATCAAGTTCATCGTGAAAGGCCGCCCCCCAACTCCCTTGTACACAATGATCCGGCCAAAGCACCTGTCCCTTTACATCGGCAAGGTCGATAATGTCCCCGGGATTTTTTCCCGCGTGCGAGGAAGCGAAGGATATGTGTCCCGCCGGATGCCAGTCCTGGGTAGCGGCAACTCTTCCCCCCACTGCGGCACAGGCGGCAGCCAGCGCGTTAAGCGGGGCAATGACGGAGCAGCCGTCCCGCACAGCAAGCGCCCCATCGGGGTTTCCATTGTATGCAGGGCAGAAATCATTCTGCACGTCAATTTCGAGGAGCAGTGTTCGCAGAGGGTTTAACTTCATTGGTTTCCCTGGAATAGTATAACCAATTATTTCGCGTCTGAAAACACTCCCATCTTTCTGAATTTTAGATAACGCCTGTCCGGTAAACTGTCAAAATTTTCTTTTAACAACCGTCCCAGCGAATCGCGCAGCCATATGGCGATATTCGCCGAGGTCAAGTTGATGTCTTTTGCCGCGCCGCCTTCAGGTTCGGCGACAATGTGATCGCAGATACCGAAAGCGCGGAGGTCATTGGCAGTGATCTTGATCATCTCGGCGGCTTCTCTTTCCCGCGAGCCGTCCTTCCAGAGGATCGAGGCAAAGCCCTTGGGGGAGATCACCGAGTAGAGGGCGTTCTCCAGCATGGCAAGTTCATCGCAAACGCCAATGGCAAGCGCCCCGCCGGAGCCGCCTTCGCCGAGGACTATCGACACAACCGGGGTACGCAGCGTCATAAACTCGTGGAGGTTGCGGGCGATGGCTTCACCCTGCCCCCGCTCCTCCGCGCCGACGCCGCAGAACGCGCCGGGCGTGTCGATGAAGCAAATCACCGGGCGGCGGAATTTTTCCGCCTGCTTTGCCAGGCGCAGAGCCTTACGGTAACCTTCGGGGTGGGGCATGGCAAAGTTAACTTTCTGCAATTCGGCAATGTCTCTGCCCCGCACCTGCGCAATAACGGTTACGGGGTTATCTTCAAAGAGGGCGATGCCGCCCATGACGGCGGGGTCGTCGCTGAAATAGCGGTCCCCGTGGAACTCGGTAAAATCCTTGAACAAGAGGGGGGCGTATTCGCGGATGGTAGGACGCCCAAGACTTTTTATGAGATCGACTCGCTGCGATATGTTTAGCGGCATATTACCTCCCCGCCAGCTTATAGCCGTGCAGCCGGATCAGCCGGGCAAGTGTCGCGGGCATTTCCTGCCGGGCGACAACCATGTCGGCAAATCCGTGTTCGTGAATAAATTCGGCGGTTTGGAACCTTTCCGGCAAAGTTACGCCGATGGTGTTCTCAATAACCCGCTTGCCGGCAAAGCCGATGGTTACGCCCGGCTCGGCGATGATAATGTCGCCTAACATGGCGAACGACGCGGTAACGCCGCCGGTTGTAGGGTCGCAGGTCACGGAGATGTACAGCTGCCCGGCCTTGTTGTGCAGGGCAACCGCCCCCGATGTCTTCGCCATCTGCATCAGGGAAAAAATTCCTTCCTGCATACGCGCCCCGCCGGACGCTGCAAAGATGATCACCGGCAGCTTGTTCGCCGTGGCGTATTCGACGGCGCGGGTGATCTTTTCGCCCACCACACTGCCCATGCTGGCCATAAGAAAGCGGCTGTCCATAACTCCCAACACAACGGGATAACCCTGTATCGTGCAGCGTCCGGTAACGACCGCTTCCTTTGTGCCGCATTCTTTCTGCGCCTCCCGTACCTTATCTTCGTATCCGGGGAAGGAAATGGGATTTCCCGAATCCATATCCGAATCGAACTCGCTAAAACTACCTTCGTCAATGGTTATGCGCAATCGTTCCTTCCAGCCGATCCGGCTGTGGTAGGCGCATTTCCCGCAGACCCAGAGCTGCCGCTCAAATTCCGCTGCGGGGACGTGGGTTTTACACCCGGGACAAGTAAAATCAACCATAATGACAATATCTCAAAATTTGTCAAACAAGTCAACAACCCCGCCATTGACACTTTCGGCCATACTTGTCATAGTAGTGCAATACTAAAAAGGGCCTTTAGCTCAGTTGGTTAGAGCTGCGGACTCATAATCCGTAGGTCCGGGGTTCAAGTCCCTGAAGGCCCAAATAAAAAAAACCTTCATCACAGATGGAGGTTTTTTCTTACCTGCTTTCAGGGACTTGAAGGGTTCAGTCCGCCGACCAAGTGGGAGGAAAAGGCACCAAGGATGGCGCCGTCAGGACTGAACCCCGGCCCGGAAAGCCGAAACAGGGAGGTTGAGGCTTGGAGGGCAAGTCCCTGAAGGCCCATAAAGCTAATTCGTTCTGTGGTATAAGGAATTATCCCACGGAATGCAACATGGCCTCCCGCAAAATAGTATTCATGCGGGTTTGATAACCTTTACCGGCACTCTGCAGCCATTCAATAACATCTGCATCAAGACGAACATTAACTGTTTTTTTGATAGGCTTATAGTTCGCCATGTTTCGGTAGTGAGAAGGTTTCATTTGAGAAAGTTGTTCATCGGTCAATTCAGGCGCATCAGAAAAATCAGTGTTTTTGAACGCCCTAATTTCCGCCGCTATCCGTGCTTTTTCTGTAGTTTTCATAATATACCCCCTGCTCTTTGGATGTTGCTTCTCGTGCAGTAATTATCTGCGTGGTGCCGTCTACATTGTCCACTGTTACCACATAGAGAATAACCGTATCGTGAAAGCATCCAATGGTGATATAGCGGTCTTCATCAAAAGATGAATGCGCTGCATCATAAAAATCCAACATATGCGGATCATCAAAAACATCTACAATATCAGACAAGAAAAAGCCGTGCTTTTGCTTGTTTGTCTGGTTTTTCTCCTCTGACCATGTAAACATTATTTCTCAATACCTATCTATACATAATTGTATAGACGTTTTTAAGTTTGTCAAGATATGTATGCAACACTTTTTGCTTTCAGTCACCGGGAAACCGTAAAAGCGGCAAGTTTGTTTGCCCTAATCTCGGGAGCACTGTTAAAAATAATGCTGTTTCCGGTGGGATAGGAAACATTGTTATGAGAAAGGCTGTGGGCAAATTCGCCGTTATTCGCAAATGCAATAACTTCGCTGCGGGTGTTGTTGGGAGTTCCGCTTTTATCCCGCCACACCTTCAAATAGACCGAATATTGCCCATCACTTAAATTCGATGGAAGGGTTATTGTTACATCGTATTTGCCGGAGTTTAAATCAATGCCAACTAACTTTTCATAAATATTGGTATTGCCGCTGGCTATAATAACGCTTGCCTGTGTTACAACAAGAATAGGCGCAAACCCCACGTTTTCGATTGTTCCCGACAGGCGGATATTTCCGCCCGGTACAATCTCCTCTGATATTAGAGATTCGCGTACCACAAACCGATAACCCAAATGTAATCGAAGCCAATCCCAAACCCTGGCTGTTCTGGTCGCTGTCGACACCCATTGATAGCCGACCACGGTAATTGTTGCGTTATTATAAACAGGGTCTACCCCATTATAAATGATATTTTCCCATCGGCTTGACATACCGGTGCCGTCCCTTAAAAAACTCGCACGGGTTTTATGTGCCGCAGTCTCCATTAACGGCAAGGCGCTATATGTGTTAAGGGATTCATTCCCCGGTTCACCGCCGTAAAACGTATACGAGGCTTTTTTGTTCAGCCATTCCATTTCAACGTCTTTATTCAAAAATGTATACGAATCGTTGCTGTTACTGATATACGCATCATTCCATAGACCCACGCGGTATGCATCGGTGCCTTTTGAATGCGATGTAGGCGCAACGGACGTATAAGCTGTGCCGTACCGGTAGTTATACCAGTCTAAATAGTGTTTTGGAGTACGAACGCTAATTTGAATGTCGGGTAAACCGTACTTCCTGGTACAGTTAAGCCATTGTTCGACAAGCAAGGCGATATTGCTGACTCCATTGGTAGTACCTGTTGCCAGAGGCGTGCTGTGCTGCTCGCCCCAGGGACCAATCATGCTGCTTTTTATACACAGTAACATATCTGGATATTTGGCAAGAACCTTGCTGATTTGGTCAATATGTCCGAATATAATGTCCAGTTCAGGTTCATCCTTGCAATGTCCTGTGCAATCGCATGGGTAATGCCCATGATACTGAAACGCCATTATCACGGTTATTTCCAGCGAGCGTGCTCTGGCAAGAGCCTCGTCAAGGTTAGCGAGTGCATTTGTAGGAATTTGAACATTCTTGTAATCAGACAAACTTATATAAAATCGCTGAACAGTATATTGAAAAGTATTGGGATGACTTATTTGATTCAGCATACCGTCCAGATTGGTTAACTGGCCAAAATAACCCGGGTCAAGGGAAGGGCCGCGAGCCGGGTTGCGCAGCTGCGCCGTACTTTCCGTATAGTCAATGCCGCTGTCCGCCATTTCTCCTGTGCCGTTGTTTCCCTGCATGGGAATGATGCAGGCGGTTATGTAAAAAAATACTGCAAAGCCAAGCACAACGCAAAACAGGACCGGGAATAAAACGGGCCTCATGTTTTGTTTTGTGTCTAATTGCATACTATGCTGCCTCCTCCTTTCTGTGCCGCATTAACCTTCCACCACTTTTATCTCATCCTCTGTTAAACCATATAACTCATACACCTTTTTATCAATCTCTTTGTCCACAGCCTGAATCAGACGGGTAATGGCCGTTTTTGATTTTTCGCTTTGATCGGCAGCCTCTTTTTGCTTAAGTTCCAGCATTTTATCTACAAGGGAAACAATATTATCGTGTTTGGACTTTTCTGGTTCTGCAGACAAATTAAGAACGGGAATCGGCATATCTAGCAAGGCATCTTTTTTAATTTTAGGGAATGTCTTTTTTTCATCAAAATATTTCATTTTCCAATAAAACCTAAAGGCTGAAGACAACATAATTCCCAATATAAACTTTAGAGAGTATTTAGTTTCTTTGGTAAAATATAGATTATATACGGTATTTAGCGTATAAATGCCAGCCGGAATAATGGTGGCAATTGGGGTTTCACCAATTTGGCGTGTACAAATTCTCTCTCTGTTGTATACATCAGCATTGCCGCCACTTTTTATTGCTTTCTTTTCGCATGAAACAAATTCCATAGGAGCATCAAAAAAGAAATTTTGAATGTTTTTACCATCAATTATCGGCTTCCATTCTTTGGATTTTTTTGTAATTGAAACATATTTTTCTCTGTCATATGTTTGTATACCAAAATATGCCGTCCCAAATGTCCCGAAAGTATATGATTTTGATTGCATCTTTTTACCGATCTCAACGTTTCTGATATTGTCAATTATCTCAATTTCATAATTACTATTCTTTAACCATTCTTGCTGCGGAAAATTAATTATTTGTGGCTCTTTGTCCAGCTGTGAACATTTTGTTATTTCAACAATGTTCTTTTTATCCTCTACGTTAGATTTTTCCATACATATAATTAAAGTATCAACTGCTGCTGAAAAAACAGAGTAATAAAACAGACGCAGGTTATGAATAGACGATTGTTTTAAAATAATAGAACGTATATTTATTGAATGCTTATTTCGTAAGAATGTATTGGGCGTAATATAACCAATAAAACCGCCAGCCTTTGAAATTTTTAATGCTTTCTCAATAAAAACTTGATAAGTATCAATTTTATAAGTAGCTGAATAATAATTTTGAGACAAATAAAAAAATTGTTTTTTATCATCTATAGTTTGAGCAAGAACATACGGCGGATTTCCAATAACTACATCCATGCCGCCATTCTTAAAAATCTCTTCAAATCCGTCTTTTCCATCCCAGTCAAAACAATTCACTTTGTTGCGGGTATCATCATCAAGATCAAGGCTGCCCTGGATATAATAGTCAGTTCCGATAAGGCTGTTTCCGCATTTGATATTCCCGGTCATTTCGGGCAGAATGTGCCCGCGCATGAATAATTCGGTCTGCCCCCTGTCATAGCCTTCGTCAAGGATTTTCAGGTACAGACTCATAATGGCGACTTCGGTTGCTTCCCGGTCTATGTCCACACCGAAAATATTATTTTTCAGTATCTCCGTTTTCTTTTTGAGGGTTAGCTGGATTTCATTGTCGGCATTGGAGAAAAAATCGCCGCGATATTTCTTCTGTACCGAATGACTTGCCGCAGATTTGCCTGAGCAATTTTGAGTGTACCATTCACGGTGGTATTCAATCAAATAGTGAAATGCCCCCAATAGAAAACTGCCGGAACCGCAGGCCGGATCGCAAATTTTTATGGCCTCTATTTCTTCCGGTGATTTACCTTGTATCTTTACGCCCAGGGTGTTTTCGACAATATAATCAACAATGTATTGGGGAGTATAGTACACGCCTCCGGCATGGCGGACTTCCGGCTTTTGCTCCACCTTTGCCTGGTGATTTTCGGTTAGCCGGATTTTGCTTCCCAAAAACCGTTCGTAAATCCGCCCCAGTATTTCAGGCTCAATCATGTCAAATTCATAGGGCGAATGGGGCGGGCATAACTGTTTGATGATGCTTTTGATGGTCGGATCATCAATAATGATGGTTTCTGAAAAATGTTCTTTGAAAAGCAAACCGTTATATTCAATATCAAAGCTTCTGAACAATGGAATCAAATGAGTGAAAATATCTTGTTTTACGTTGAGAATCGACAGCAGGGTATTTTCTCTTTCAATATCGCGGTCTTCAAGATTGCGGATAAAAATCAGACGATCCAGAATTCGCTGTACAGCCTCGTTTATTTGATCTGCTGAAAGATTTTTATTCCGATTAGCCGCATTTCGGGCAAGCATTTCCCTCCATGCGGAAATATCGGCCAGAAATTCATCGTCAAGTGACTTGGTATTTCGTCCAACCTTGCCGATTAACTGCTCAATGCTTCCTGCAGTAACCGCTTCCTTTGAAAAACCATCCCAGATGGTGTCCCATGTATCAAGGTACGTGTGGTATTCCAGATCGAGACCCTTAATCAGTCCCTGCAGGGGGTTTTCATACACGGGTTTTTCAAGGCCGTTAAAAACCCTGAAAGTCTGAAAATCGGTCAGAATGACGATTGGAGTTTTTCCATGGGAGGAAAAAGCATAACGCTTGGCCTGAAAAACCGGAAGGTTTCCGGTTAGGTCTACATGGGGCGCTTTGGCTTCGACAAAAAATTTTTCCCGGTATTTGCTGCCTTCCCTGACCCGAAAGGCATAGTCGGGCTTTTTGGTGGTGGAATTGTCACGCTGGCTATATTCACGATGGACATCCCAGAATTTTCTGGCGATGCCGGTCTGCTGAAAATCCCAGCCCAAAGCGGAAAAGAAGGGGTCAATAAACCGGCTGCGGGTTTCCGTTTCCTGAAAACTTTTTGCCATGTACTGACATTCGTTTTTTTCAAAATCATCAACGAGTTTGTATACGGCTTCCTTTCCGGCTTGTCTGGTCATGGTATTGAATTAGTATGAAGAGGGTATCCTTGTTTGTCAATTAAGCGGCAAATTATCCCGACAATTTCAAAACCGGAATCACCGGAGGAGTCAGTTCAATTACCGCAGGAAAATCTTGGGGCTGCAGCAAAATCGCTTCGCCGTCCATTTGAGCAAGTATCGGATAGCTGCCGGAAATCTCTACCCGATGCGCACTGAACAGAATCGTTTCGGGCTTGTCGATGTGCGCGCCGGCGGTAAAAAGCCCCTTAAGGGCGAGCTTGCGTAAAAGGGGCATCTGTTTAATGGCGCAAACATTGCGGTCGTCGGGCAGAATCTTCTTTTGGGAACCATAGGTTCTCTGCCCGCTGGCGCCGACCGCAAGCAGCAGGAGCTTCTCGCGGAACGACCGGACTTCCCTGCCCTGAGCGTCAGTGGCCTTTACATCGAGAAAATCAACCTTGTACAGCCTGTCGTATAACAACGCGGAAATATCGACCCAAAGCCTGTAAAAATCGCCGGGGAATTTTCCCTTCATTTTATTGGTCATGTGGGTAACAAACGCATCGAGTCCCACGGACAGAATGTTGAAGGCGAGGAAGGGGCATTTTGATGAGGCGGGCCCGCCCGGCGCGGTTAAAAGACGCAGGGCCGGAACGAACTCAATGCGGGACGGTTTGATCAACAGCTCAAGCGCGGCGGCAAGATCAGGAGAGTCCGCGCCGTCATTTCCGGTTCCCATCGGCAGGCGGAGAACCGCGATGTTTGACCACAGCGACTGAGGGGCGTTATACAAAACGGACAGCACTTCCAGACTGGTTCCGTCCCCGCCTGCAGTAATGATAAGATAAAAAGGCGCGGGATTATCTTTTGCTTCATTTGTCAATGCTTTGGCAATTTCCGCCGCTGACCCAGGCCCATCGGTGGCAACAAGTCCGCAGGCGGCAAGAACCGGTATGACGGCGCATTGCACGGCGGTTTGCGCAGGGGCGCTGTCTTCGCGCAGGCTGGCTGCCTGTGCCGCCATCATGCATTTTTCCAGAGCCGCGCGGCCTTTATTCCAGCGCGAGTGCATGGTAAAGCCGCCGGCGGTGAGGTTGGCAATAATAATCCAGCGCAGCGGCCTGTCTGATGCAACCTGCGAATGTTTGCATATTTCGGCTAACGCCCGTGCAAAAAATTCAACGTGCACACTAACCTCTCATTGACTCGTGGTGATAGTTTTCAAAATGCTGCCATCCAAACCTTATTGCAGAAATGTATGCCAATATAGTCAGCGCGGGGTGTCGGCGGCAAGTGTGCCGTGCGATCAGCACGAGTACGCTTGGCCGCCGACAGGACCCCCGATGCTTGTACAAGCATACATTTCTGTTATGCGGAGAATAATGTCGGCAGGTTGTACACATCCGCCACGCCGTCAACAAGTATGCCGCCCATTCCAAGTTCCAGCGGCAGGGCAATGTCAATATCGTAACGGTCGCCGACAGAGACGCAGGATTCCGGCGCAGCTTTGCAGATATTCGCCGCCCGCAGAAAAGGTTCCCTGTGGGGTTTTGAAACACCGCAGGTATCCAGTCCGATTATGCGAACATTCTTCCCGCGGAACAGATCCTCCACACCGAGCGCGTACAGGGTTCTTGCGGCAATGGAAACGGAATTGTTGGTAACCACCAACAGCGCAAACCGGGACGCAAGCTGTTCCAGCGCGGAACGCAGCCGTCTGTCTTCGCTGAGGTACTGCTCAGGATGGTAGAGTTCTTCCCGCCACCGGGCGCTTTCATTGATACTTATACCGAAAGATGCCAGAACATTTGCCAGACTGATTGATTGCCCACCATGTTCTGCCGCCCAGTTGTTTCTGTATTGCGTTATTTCTTCACTCATCTCTTCAAAAGTTTTCCCCCTTAGACCGGCCAGTTTTTCAACAGGAAGATCGATCTGGGAGCGGGCATATTCTTCGTGCGTGTAAAGCGTGGAATCCAGGTCAAAAATAATCGCGGCACATTGGAGGGGAAGGTGAAAAACTTTCATTCACCTTCGCCCTGCCGGAAAGGCAGTTCGTGCTGGGACTCCGGCTCTCTGGTATTGGCCAGAAGTTTGTTAATAATCTCCCGGTTGTCCAGCAGGCTCGAGACGGAAAGATGCTGGTGCAGGCGGCAAATAACATGGGCAAAGAGGCTTGAGATATTTACGCTGATATACCATTCACGTTTGAGCACTTCCTCCTGATACACCGCGTTGGTTCCAATAATGCGGTAGAACAGGCCGTCCCGGTAGGCTTCCTCAAAATGGGAAACCGCATCGCCCGAAAACAGAGGCAGGCTGATTGCACATATAATTTTTCGTGCGCCGTTTTCCCTGAGGATCTTCATACCCTTGATCAGGGTTCCGCCCGTACCGAGCATGTCGTCGGCCATAAAAACCGTCTTGTCCTGGACATTGCCCAAAAGCCGAATTTGGGCAATATTGCTTTCGGACGCATTTCTGCTGATCCTTGAATAGTCACGTTCTTTATACAATAGTGCGAGGGGTTTCTTAAGCGCCGATGCGTAGAATTTGTTGCGATCCACCGCTCCGGTATCCGGCGAGACAACCACAAAATCGTCGTTTAGTACCCCGTCCAGGCCGGAGAGCGTCCGAATTATCTGATAGCTTGCATGCAGATTCTCCAGCCGCATTTTGTTAAAGGAATTCATTATGTCCCGTGAATGAATGTCCAGGGCGATAATGTGGCTCACTCCAAGGTTTTCAAACATTTTTCCGATGCGGCTCGCGGTAAGACCTTCCCTGCCCTTTATCTTGTGCTGCCTGGCGTAGGGATAGTTGGGAATAACGAGCGTTATCCGCTGTGCCCCCGCCTGCCGGGCGGCATCTATGGTAACAAAAAGCGTAACCAGGTGATCGTTTATCGAAAGTACTTTCCCTTCCTCGCAGCCTGAAAAACGCACGGGGTAATTATTCTCGACATCCTGAAAAATATACGCATCCTTGCCCCGGATCGATTCCTGAATTTCCGCCTTGATTTCGCCGTTGGGAAAACAGGTAAATTTTACCGGTGTTTTGAATTTAAGAACGGGAAATTTACCCTTTCCTGAGTATGTGCTGTGGCCCGGGTGAACAATCTCGTTTATAAAATTGATTTGCTGAATAACCGATTCAGGAGTAATGTTATACCGTTTTGCAATATCCGCCGCCATCCGATCGTTATTATGGCGGTACAGTTTTTTTAGGTGGACGATTACCTCATCGGCAAACACTTCACCGCCAGGGCATGCAATAACGGCAAGATCTGCCGGATTAGAGTACTTCAAAAGGGGTTCCTCCGCTCACCGATTTAACGATAGCACGGTAAAGCGAAGGCGGTCAAGATAGGGAGGAATAACCGCTTCCTGCTCTTTCTTCCTTGGCGATCTCTGCGCCTTTGCGTGAAATAATTCCAATTATCGTCTTTTGCGCCTGTCCCGCATTTTTTTTCGCAGGCCTTCCGCACCGCTGAACAAGGCGTACAGCACCGTCCGGTACACATAGTCCCAACTGCCGCAGCGGTGGATTATTTTACCGCCGAAGCCTGTCTTGAAGCGGTACAGGCCGGCCATCGGGTGATCGGGATTTTCGTCAGGCGGTATGCCGAACAGATCGTATTCCGTGCAGCCGAAGGCTTTTGCATCCCGCATAGCCTGCCATTGCAGGGCGTAGGGGGCCATCAGGTTGCGTTTGATGTTTGATGAAGCTCCGTAGAGGTAAGTGGCCTGTTTCCCGCGAAAAAGAACCACAATCGCCGCGAGAACATCGCCCTCATGAGCGGCGGTGTACAAACGGAGCTGCAGAGGAGGCGCGCTCTCGCCAGTTGTAACCGCGCCATTACATTCCTCAAACAGCGTCCGGTAATACTCGACACTGTGAATGGCAATGCCGTCCCGCGCCGCAGTTTCGCTGAGGAGGCGGTAAAAATCATTCATCCCCTGCCCGCCGCTTTCGGTTACAACAACGCCGTGTTTTTCCGCAAGGCCTACATTGTACCGCCACTTGGATTTCATGGCGGCGAGAATATCTTCTTCGCTCTGGGTGAGATCAAGGAGCACGGTGTCCGGCGGCTGAATGTCCGCAGCGGCGCGCCTGAACGGCGCGGGCGTTTCCGGCGGAAAGCTGCCGTCTGTGTTGAACCAGGGAAGATCAAAGCGGATAAAAGCCGCGCCGCGAAGATGGGGGCGCAGGGCGCGCACTAGTTCCACCGCCGCCTGTATCCGCAGAGCAGAATCACCGGAAAAGGCGGCGGGCAGTTCCGGTCCCCAGGGAACATACGCCATGACAACGAGCGGCGCGATACGGCGTGAAAGCACCAGCAGGGGTTTTTCTCCGTCGGCCTCCCACTCAGCGGCAAAGGCATTGGCTTCCCAGCCGAAGCGGGACTTGAAACGCCCCCACATCGCCGACTGCAAAAAAGATTCCGCCCCTTCGCAGATTGCCAAATCGGCGCGAGTAACACTCCTGATATATCTTACGCTTTCGTCCTTTAACATTCCAAAGAGTCAACGAATGGCGCAAATGGACGCGAATAACACAAATAAATTTTAATATTTCTTTTCTTCATTCGTTTGCATTCGCGTAATTCGTTGATAAATATTCTCCTATCAGTGAATTTCCCCGTCGCTGATGACGCTGGTGCGGACGGGCTTTCCGGCAAGACAGAGGTTCTTTCCGCCGGACTGTACGGCGAAGTCCTTTACCGCCATCGGATACGAGAAGAATTTGTCGATATCGATCTCGGCGGGGGCGGCGAGCGGTTGTGTCTCCGCCGGCAAAAGCCGCGTTCCGGTGAGCGCTTCCCCCGCATCCAGCACCTCGCAGCGTTCGGCGGCTGCGCCATCTTCGCCAATGCCGCCCTTGTCCCCGGCGGCGAGGAGCATCCCCCTCGATTCAATGCCCCGCAGTTTCGCCGGCTTAAGGTTGTAGGCGACGATGATTTTCCTGCCAAGCAGCTGTTCCTCAGTATAAAAATCTACCAGCCCGGAAACAATCGTACGTTCTTCGCGCACGCCGCTTGTCCCCTCGCCTGTTTCAAGACCAATGACGTATAACTTATCCGCCTTCGGATGCCGTTCCACTTTTTCAATTTTCGCCACGCGCAGGTCTATCGTTTCCTCGAAGGACGATTTTGCAGTTGCAACGGCGGCATCGGGCGGGCTTGCGGTCACGGCGGCGGCATCAGACCGATCCTTCTGACTGCCCGAATAACGCTCGCGCAGGTCACCGATCAGATCGTCTTCCAGTTTTGAAAAAAGAATCTCGCTCTGTATTTCCGCGCCCGCAGCCAAAGCCCCGGCGCTGCCGATATTCTTCCAGTTAAAATCCTGTCCCAATACGAGGCCGAAGAACCCGGCGATACGCATTGCAGTCGCGGGCATATACGGCTCAACCAGCACGGCGATGTCGCGTATGACGCAGGCCAAATCGCGGATAACCGAGGCGGCACGGGGAGGATCATCCTTGCGCAGCCGCCAGGGTTCGGCATCCTGAAAATATTTATTCGCGTACGAAGAAAGCTCGAATATTTCGCGGAAGGCGTCCCGCAGTTCGGCTCGTTCAAGTTTTTCGGCAATCCCGCCCTCAAAACGCTGTACCGTTTCCCATAACACCGGATCGGGCTTACCATCGGGCAGTTTGCCGTCATAATAGCGGGTGATAAACGACAGAGTGCGGTTAACGAGGTTTCCCAAATTTCCGATAAGCTCGCCGTTCACCTTCTCCTGAAAATCATTCCATGTAAACAGGGCATCCGCTTTTTCCGGCCTGTTGTAGAAAATGTAAAAACGCCATACATCGGCGGGTATTCCCGTTTCCATGGCATCATTGCCGAAAACACCGACTCCGCGCGACTTGGAAAATTTGCCGCTTTCGTAATTCATGTACTCGGTGCTTGACATGTGGTGCAGCATTGTCCAGTTATCGCCGGAGCCGAGAAGGCTGGAGGGGAATATCACCGTGTGGAAGGGAATGTTGTCTTTGCCGATAAACTGAAACAGCTCGACATCTTCGGGGCTTTTCCACCAGTGATCGACAAATGCGCGCCAGTCTCTTCCTCTTTCCTCACCCAGGCAGCCGGTTATGGAAATGTAACCAATCGGCGCGTCAAACCACACATAGAAAACTTTATTTTCATAGCCGGGTTTGGGTACTGGTATGCCCCACTTGAGATCGCGGGTGATGGCGCGTTCCCGCAGGCCGTCCCGTATCCACGCCTGAGTCATCTGTATGGCATTGTTCGCCCAGAAGCCGTCCTTGCTGGCGGTTTTGATCCACGCTTTGAGTTTGTTTTTAATTTTGGGGAGATCGATGTACAGATGGCTGGTCGATCGCGGCGATGGAGTGGAACCGCAGACGGAACAGCGGGGGCCTTTCAGGTCGGTGGGGTCGAGCAGCTTGCCGCAGGCTTCGCACTGATCGCCGCGCGCCTCGCCGCAGCCGCAGTGGGGGCAGATGCCGCGGATGAAGCGGTCGGCAAGAAAACGCCCGCACTGGCCGCAATACAACTGCTCGGCGGTCTGTTCGCTGATGAAGCCCGCCGCGTCAAGTTTTGTGAAAATATCCTGCGTTACCTCAGTCTGGATCGGCGTGGATGTACGTCCGAATTTATCAAAGGCAATGTTAAACCAGCGGTAGATGTCATCGTGGATAGCGTAATAGCGGTCACAGAGTTCGCGGGGGGTGATCCCCTCCTCGGCGGCGCGGGTTTCGGTAGCGGTCCCATACTCGTCAGTGCCGCAGACGTACAGGGTCTCATAGCCCCGCAGACGGCAAAAGCGGGCGAATGTATCGGCGGACAGCACCTGAATCAGGTTTCCCAGATGGGGGACATTGTTTACGTAGGGCAGCGCAGAGGTGATCAATCGGCGTTTCATGCCGCCATCGTAGCAAGAAACGGCAAAAAAGTCTATTTAGCGCCCCGCTATGCAATGCCCGTAAAATTTACTATATTACTCATATATTTATGCAATTCAGTGAATTTAGCCTGCACCCCAATTTGCAGCGGGGAATTGCCGAAGCGGAATATATTACCTGTATGCCGGTACAGGAACAGGTGCTGACCCACGCCTTTGGCGGACAGGACCTCTATGTGCAGTCCCAAACCGGAACGGGGAAAACCGCCGCGTTTCTTGTAGTCATTTTTCAGCGGCTGCTTGCCGAAGACCTTCTGGCGGGAAAAAAAGCCCTTATCATGGCGCCGACCAGGGAACTGGCCGTTCAAATTGAGGAAGAGGCAAAAATGCTCGCCCGCTACCTGCCGTTCAAGGTCGGCAGTTTTTACGGCGGCGTAGGATATACCCAGCAGGAAAAGCTGCTGCGGGAAAATGTGCAGATAATGGTAGGAACACCGGGACGTGTGCTCGATCTGAACAAGTCGGGGCGGATGAATCTGATGGACATCGCCTTTTTGGTGCTGGACGAGGCCGACCGGATGTTCGACATGGGCTTTTACCCCGACCTGCGCAAGCTGATCAGGGTAGTGCCGCCGGCGGATCGCCGCCAGACGATGCTGTTCAGCGCGACGCTAAACGCCTGGGTGAAGAATCTCGCGTGGGAATACACCCGCGAGCCGTTCGAGATTGAGATAAAGCCGGAAATCGTCACGGTTGAGGAAGTCGATCAGATTCTTTACCATGTCCCTTCCGAAGAAAAGATGCGGCTGCTGTTGGGCATTTTGAAGCGGGAACAGCCGGAGAGCGCGATTGTGTTCTGCAATACCAAGCGATATACGGAGATTTGCGCGAAACGGCTGCGCCTTAACGGCTACGACTGCGAGTTTATTATCGGCGACTTGCCCCAGAACCGCCGGCTCAAGGTGATTGAAGATGTAAAGGCGGGAAAAACAAAACTGCTCGTGGCGACCGATGTCGCGGCGCGGGGCCTGGACATTGAAGGCCTGTCGATGGTGGTGAATTACGATCTGCCCGTCGAGGCGGAAAATTATGTACACCGCATCGGGCGCACGGCGCGGGCGGGCAAAACCGGCAGGGCTATCACACTGGCAAGCGAGCAGGACGTGTACGAGCTGCCCGCCATTGAACGCTATATCGGCAAAAAAATCCCGTCAGAAATCGCTGTGGCGGATCTATACGCCGAAGACAAAAGCACCGGGCAGCACATCCATTCCGAGATTTACGAAGATCGCCGCGAGGAACGCCATCTGCACGGCAACGCAAAGGCCGGTGAAGGCAGGGGCGCGCGCCCGCACGGACAAAACCGCGGCGGCCAGCGGCGGGATGCACGGGGCGGCAGAAGGCACGAAAACCAGCAGCAGGGACAACGACAAGGCCAACGGCCAGGCCGCCGGCAGGGAGGCAGTTCGCAGAGCAATGCCAAGGGGAATATCCATGGCAGCGGCCACAAACAGCATACCACGCAAGACCTTTCGCGCATGAGCTTTGAAGAACGGATGGCCATGTACAAAAACAAGTACAGTTCGGGAACACCCGGGGCAGACAGTCAAAAAGAAAAAGACGGAAAACCAGCCGGACAGAACCGCAGTGTGAAAAAAAACACTCGCAAGGCAAAAGATACAAGTCAACGCCAACAGGGGCAACGCACAGAGCATCCGAAGGAACAGCCTTCTCAGCAGCCGGCCGCGTCCCCTGTATCGCCCCCTGCGAAAAAAGGCGTTATTTCGCGCCTTTTGGGATTGTTCGGGAAGAAGTAGGCCGCCCGCTGCACTTACCATAATTACCGCTAACGGATTTGCCTGCCGCAGGAAAGACGGCGTTAATGTTGTGCCTGTTTCGGCATTAACCGCATGAAGGCATTAACATAATAAAAGGCTTAACCGAAGTCACCGGCTATCAACATAATTTATTGCCGCCATCATGGAGCAAGAAACACAATAACATTTGTAACAAACATGATTACAAATGAAATTTGGCATTTCTTAAAAAAATCTTTATATTTGGAATATAAGCAAATTGTCCAGTGGGATAGTATGCAGCCATAGGCTGCGACACAAAAAATTGTAAGGGAATTTTTATGGCAAATGACGGTTATAATGATGCTGACGGCGGTTATGTAAAAGATCATAACGGAGAAGTATTTGCCTCGGAAAGCATGGGAAACGCCATAAAGGCGGAAAGAGCCAAGGCTGCTGCTGCCGGCGGCGGCGGTTTTATAGGCGGGCTTGTTGGCAGTCCTATTGTTGGATTAGCTTTTGCCGCGATGATTATTCTCCTGGCAGTCGGGGTAATTCTGCGGCGTTTTGGCATGTATTTTATTGCTATTGGGCTTGCATTGTTATTCAGACTGGCATTTCTTTTTCTGCAAAGGTTTATTCCGCCGTTAAGGCGAATTCCCCTGCTTGTGGTCAATCTTGCAAGCATTCTGGTACTTGTCATCGGGTTGCTCTCGAGTTTTGCCCATTACGCAAGCTCGCTTGATCCCGCCTTGCTTGACAACGAAAGAATTGTCGCACAGAGTGACGGCCGCCCGGTATCCATTCATAAAAATCCCGATCTGAACGAAAAAGTTATTGGTACAGTTGAAGCGGGGGTTAATGTAAAAATCTTCGGTATAACCCGTGACCGTGATTTTTTCAAAATAGAAACTCCTGACGGCATAGTTGGTTTTGTGCAAGTTTCGGCATTACCCGCCAGGGCAAGGCCCGGTGACTGGTCGCTTATGAGGGGAATGATGGGTATGGAAACTGCCGGGCGGGAAGAATATACGGCGGAACAGGCCAGGGAAAATGCCAATGCGGCGGCGGACGCACTAATGCCCAATATACATACAGTAATGATACCTGTAGGCATTTCATCGGAACCAAAGGACAAGGGCTCAGGCGGCATGGATTGGGGATGGGTAACAGTACATGGAGTTGGATACCTGAATGAATATACCATTGTTCAGATTGAGCATGGTTTATACAGCCTTGATAATATAGATATACCCACCTATGTAGGTATGCATGGCGGAGCTACCACTGGAACATACTATATCACCCCCCTCGATTCACAAAATTCCGAAACTTTTGGACTCGTGGCAAACCGTCCATACACATTGGCTGATGGAAAGGTTGGACAATACCTCTTTTTCCAGCCTTTTAAAACCAGGCATTTTAATCTCCTGCTCAATCAAAGATACGGAGGCTTTGACGAAGATTCCGGCGAGAATGTCAGGAACATAATAGTGCCTGATACAGCTCCTGGCATGGCCGCCGTTTCACTAATAGCACAGCCTGCTCCAATACAGGCCGCCACTGCCGAAGAGACTACTGCCCTGGGGCGTTTTGCGGTTGGCGATACCGTGTTTGCCGAATGGTCCAATAATGAATATTATCTTGCGGAAGTTACCATTATCCGCGGCGATGGTTCGACAGAGGTCAGGTTTTATGACGGAAACAGAAGATCAAACATACGACTTGCACGTTTTGAGGATTTGGTGCAAACGCATAACACGAAGGGTAACGGCTATATTGGAAGCTCAGGAGAACTGACAATACTGAGCCATGACGGCGGCAATGTAGAGGTGAAGTGGTACGACGGCTCCATCGAAACACTGCCCAGGGAATTTATTGTTTTTACGACACAAAAATAAACAACCCTGCTGTATGGGCGGGAAATATTTTGAATGACGGGACATTGCACAGCCTTTGGCTGCGACATAAAACATTATAAGGAGATTTTTTATGGCACAGGTACAACTGGACAAGGACGTTACACTGGATCTTCTGGACGATGAGGAAGTTATTTATTTCTGCCCAAGAGTCAGCCGCAAAGACGGTTTTATGAAGATGAGCGTCTTTGTCTTCATTATTACCGACAAACGCATAGCACTCGTTCCCGATCCTAAATGGAACAAAAAATCAAAAACCACGGAGACTTTGCAATACACCGATTATTTGTACGCACAGAGCGGCAAAGACCCGGACAGCGCCTTTTCCCAGTTTCTGCTCGTAATGAAGGAAAAAGAAAAACTACTGGGTTTTATTCCGGTTCACAAGAAGCAGATGTTTCAGGTAAGTGCGGGCGCAAAGGAAGCGCTCGGTCTTTTGGGCAAGGAATTCGCGTCCGGGATAAAAGACATCGCAATGAACATGGCGCAGAGCGCGGAGAATCAGCAAATATACCAGGATTCCAAAAATCAGGGAGAATATGACGAAAGATACAAAAAAATGACCGCCGAATGGCAGCAAATCCGTGCCAAGGCAAACGCATCAGCCGCTGAGGCAAATAAAAAAGCCAAACTCACCCCCTATGACCGGCGCAATATCATTGTGGGACTGTTGAATGATGCGATAAAACTGGCGGGGAATTAATAAAGGAGTTTTTTTATGAAAAAGATTTTGGTTTACACAATCGCACTGATTTTTTTCACCACAGCTTGTGCCACAACCCCCAAAGGCCCCGATGAACTGGACATAGCAATCCGGGAGGCTTCGGACTACCTCAACAACAATATCCCCGGCGGAAGTAAAATCGTTATCCTCAACATACAATCGGAATATAACAACCTTTCCGAATACATCATCGACGAACTAATCGCCAATGCCGTAAACGACAAAGTTTTTTCAGTGGTAGATCGGGCGCAGTTGGAAGCAATCCGCACGGAATTAAATTTCCAATTATCGGGGGAAGTGAGCGATGACTCTGCCCTTTCAATAGGAAAATTTCTCGGAGCGCAAACCATTGTGTCAGGCTCATTGGGCGAACTCGGCAACAGACACCGCATGACAATCCGTGCTTTGAATGTAGAAACCGCACAGGTGCAGGGACAATTTAACCGCAACATAACAACCAGCCAAACCATTACATCATTGAAAAGAGGCGGTCGGTATTCGGGTGCATCGTATGGTAACGCCTCGACAGGAGGTCGAACCGTGAATTCCGGCAGCACAGCGCCAACGGCAGAATTGCAAGCAGGGACGTATACTTTTATACCGAGAATTCAGGCAACAAGAAACGGTATACCCTCAAATGATTACATCAGCAAGATTGTAGTACGTGGTAAAAATATGCTTATTTATTTGACAAGAACACCACGAGGCGGCGGCGCCCCCGATGGTTACAACGGCTGGCGGCTTAACGATCACAATATGCTGACCGATTTGGATCGCCCATCACGCTCATGGAAAAGGAACGGTTTTAGCGCAGACAGCACAGACGTTGACGGCGTAATTCTTTCCTTCGAAAATGTAACCGCAAAACGTTTCAGTTTAGATTGTGAATGGGAAAGAGGCGCATATCTTTTTGAAGAAATAACCCTCGGCGAGCCGGACGAATAATTTGAGCAGGTAATCAGAGGCAGGATGTCTATAATATATCTACATTATAGACATCCGCTAATTCATCAGATGATCAGCAAGCTCGGTTTTCCAGTCGCCCGATTTTTGTATAATAGCTTTCACACCCAGGGCATTGAGACGTGTGTGCTGCGTCTTTTCATCGCTGCTGGTGACAACAATAACCGGCGCTGATACTTCGGAAACAGCAAGCCGTTTTATAAATTCCTCACCGCCCATGTCTGCCAGAGACATACCGGTGATTACCCAGTCCGTCCTGCCTGCCTTAACCGCACTGACAGCGTCCTCTCCCCGCGCGAAGTTTTCGGATTCATGACCCAATTCAACCAAAAATGTCTTCATCAATTTGCGGAAAAATTCGCTGTTGTCAGCATGAACGATGTGACTCATGGCCTCTGCCCCCTGCTTCTTTACATTATGGTATCATCGAAAAACCTTCTGTGCAAGAATGGACTTGTTCAAAACAAACTGCACGCTTGACTTTTCCGGATACCCGTTTCATCATAACCCAGGAGACAAAAATGGCCGAAATAAAAAAGTTTGCCGGTTCCGACATTGAAATCGCTCAGGCGGTGTATCCGCAGCACGCGCTCCACATAGACGATGTTGCCCAAAAAGCAGGAATCCCCGGCGAATATATCGAACACTACGGAAAATACAAGGCAAAGGTCGACTACAATTTTCTGCTGAACAATCAGGGGACAAAAGACGGCAAACTGATTTTGGTAACGGCCATTACGCCCACACCCGCCGGCGAGGGCAAGACCACCACGACAGTCGGCGTTGCCGACGGGCTTTCCCGAATCGGCAAGAAGGTACTGGTCGCCCTGAGGGAACCGTCGCTGGGGCCGGTCTTCGGCGTCAAAGGCGGAGCAGCGGGCGGCGGCTGGGCGCAGGTGATCCCGATGGAAGACATTAACCTCCATTTTACCGGCGATTTTCACGCGATAGGCGCGGCAAACAACCTTCTTGCCGCGATGATCGACAACCATATCTTCCAGGGCAATAAACTCAACCTTGACCCCCGCAAAATTATCTGGCGGAGATGCGTAGACATGAACGACCGCCAGCTTCGTTTTGTCGTTGACGGTCTGGGCGGCAGGGCAAACGGTATGCCCCGAGAGGACGGCTACGACATTACCGTGGCATCGGAAATCATGGCGATCCTCTGCCTCGCCTCCAGCATTGATGACCTTAAGGCGCGGCTTGGCCGCATCATTGTGGGTTACACCTGCGGCAAGCAATCAGACGGCAGCGAACAGCCCATTACTGCGGCACAGCTAAACGCGCAGGGAGCGATGGCGGCGCTGCTCAAGGATGCCCTCAAACCGAATCTGGTGCAGACACTGGAGGGCACGCCGTCATTCGTCCACGGCGGCCCCTTCGCCAATATCGCCCACGGCTGCAACTCGATCATGGCGACTCGAATGGCGCTGAAATGCGCGGACTATGTAGTAACGGAAGCGGGTTTCGGTGCCGATCTGGGCGCGGAAAAATTCCTCGACATCAAGTGCCGCTTCGGCGGGCTAAAACCGGCGGCGGTCATCATCGTCGCCACCGTTCGCGCACTCAAGTCCCATGGCGGCGTAAAAAAGGCTGATCTGGAAAAGGAAAATCTTGCCGCGCTGGAAGCCGGCCTCCCGAACCTGCTGCAGCATGTGGAAAATATCACCAAAGTATACAAGCTTCCCGCCGTGGTGGCGATCAACGCCTTCCCCAAAGACACCAGGGCCGAGCTTGATCTGGTCGAGGCACAATGCAGGTCGTTAGGTGTAAACGTGGCGCTTTCCGAAGTGTGGGCAAAGGGCGGCGAGGGCGGCGAAAAACTCGCCGAAGAAGCGGCGCGGCTCTGCGAACAGCCCAACAATTTTGAGTTCGCCTACGATGTGAACCTTTCGGTCAGAGAAAAGATCGAAGCGATAGCGAAAAAAATCTACCGCGCCGACAGCGTAACGATTCTTCCCGCCGCGCAAAAACAGATCGAGCAGCTTGAAAAACTCGGCATGGACAAGGTTCCGATCTGCATGGCAAAAACCCAGTACAGTTTCTCCGACGACCCCGCACTCCTGGGTGCGCCGAAAGGCTGGACGCTGACCGTGCGGAACATCAAAATCTCGGCGGGCGCCGGCTTTATCGTGGCCCTTACCGGCGAGATCATGACGATGCCCGGCCTGCCGCCGGTCCCCGCCGCCGAAAAAATCGACGTGGACAACACCGGTAAAATCTCAGGCCTGTTCTAGATAGATCAACGAATAACGCGAATATAAACGAATGGGGATTAGGGATTGTTACTCCTAAGATGATATTGCCTCTGGATTGTACTCTGATATTTCGAACAACAAACCCTAATTCTTTGATTTATTCGCGTTCATTCGTGTAATTCGTTGATTCTTTTTCTCAATCTTCGTAAATCCGCGGAACTCGTTTGTTGATGTTACACGTAATCTCATAGGGTATTGTGCCGATTGTTTTTGCAAGTTCGGCGGCATCGGGGGCGTTTCCGCCGAAAATAACCGCTTCGTCCCAGCGGCGCACTTCCCCTGCACTGCCGATGTCCGCCATGCACTGATCCATGCAGATGCGGCCAACCAGCGGATAACTCTTGCCGCCGATCAGCGTCTGCCACCGGTTACTTGCCAGCCGGGGCAGGCCGTCGCCGTAGCCAAGGGGCAGCACGGCAATCTCCGTGTCCTGTTCGGCAGTCCATGTTCTGCCGTAGGAAACGGTATCGCCTTTTTTTATTTTTTTGATTAACGCTACATTTGTCCGCAGTTCCATTACCGGCTCTGCTTTCAGGGGCGGCAGCGCAAGACCGGCGGCGGTTTCTTCGCAGCTTTTGTAGCCGTACAGGAAAATCCCCGGGCGCACCATGTCGAACCATGCATCGGGGTGCAAAATAACCGCGCCGGAGTTTGCCGCGTGGACAATGCCGGGATCGACGCCCGCCGCCCGTATACTCTCGACCGCTTTGGTAAAGCAGGCAATTTGTTCCTTTGTGTAGGCGATGTCTTTCGGGGCGGCGGAATCGGAGACGGCGAGGTGGGTGGCGGTTCCCACGTATTCCAGCGAGGCGCATGAGGCAATCTGCCGCGCCAGGGCGGGGGCATCATCCGGTGTACAACCCATGCGTCCCATGCCGGTATCTATTTTCAGGTGAACACACAGCCGCTGTCCCGCCGCCGCTGCCGCTTTTTCCAGCGCCGCGATAAATTCACTATCCGAAACAAAGGGGATCAATTGGCATTTGATAATACTTTGTATTTCATTCGTAAGCGGCTGGGAAAAAAGCAAAATAGGAGCCTCGATGCCTTCATCCCTCAGCGACACTCCTTCCTCCACACAGGCGACACCAAGGCAGAATGCCCCCGAGGGGAACGCTGCCTCCCCTGCATCAAGTGCGGCGCGGGAAATGGCGGCGGCTCCATGCCCGTAGGCGTCGGCCTTCACCGGCACGCAGATCTTCCGCTGCCCTACCCTCTCCTGCACTGCCCGAAGGTTACGCAGAAATCTGTCCAGATGTATGATCGCCCTGGTAGCTCTCATGATTGTATTATATCAAATTAACACAAGGCGTAATATTGCATTTTTGCCAAAAATCATAATAATATTGTATTTCACACCGAAGAAGGGGAGAATATATGGCAAAGCAGAAAAAATCTTCACTGGTAAAGATGTTCACTTCCGTTTACTTATCGATAATTATACTCATTGTTCTTTCCCTTTCATCGCTGCTCTTTTTCAACCTCCATACACTGGCCAACAGACAGGCCATAGCCGACGTCAGGGAACACATTGCCCATTTACGTGATATGGTCAATTCCAGCCTGGCAGAACATGAAAAGGTAGTAACACACACGGCTGTAAGCATGGCGCGCTTCTTCACATATGGGCAAACTTCGCAGGAAGGCATACAGGAATATCTGGCGGATATGCAAAACACGGTTCCGGATATCCTTGACCTTTACTATACCAGCAACGGGGTGTGGAACCAGCCGGGAGGCTTTGCCATCTTTGCCGGAGGCTGGGTTCCCGATGACGACTGGAATAATACCAAGCGGGACTGGTTTATTGATGCAAAAAATGCCCGCGGCAATATTGCCTATTCGGATCCCTATGTGGATGCCCAGACCGGGGACGTTGTTGTTACCCTGTCGATGACGGTTTTTAACAGCAGCGGACAGGATATCGGGGTGGTAGCGGACGATCTTACCGTGAACAGCCTTGGAGAAGCGATCCACAAAACAGAAAATTACCCCGGACAGCAAATATTTCTTATCAACAGCGACGGTCTGTTCGTCACCCATGAAGACATCGAAGCGATCATGGAAAAAGACTATTTTGACGAAATGGGGATTAAGCCGTATAAAGACAGGGTACTCTCTTCCACCGAAGTATCCATTGTGGACAAAAACGTATTTCTCTATTCGATCCATATCCCCTCAACCAGCTGGATCCTCGTATCAACAATTCCGGCATCCATTATTTTTGCGGATACCAACCGTCTCATGCTGCGGCTGATTATTATCAGCCTGGCATTTCTGATCGCCGCCGCCGTAATCTCGATTATATTCACCCACAATATGCTCACCGTCCCCCTGAAGGGACTCAAACAGGCTGCCGGCACGCTGGCGAATATGGATTTTACCGTGGACATTAAAAAAATCAGAACCGACGAAATCGGGGATATGCAGCGGGCACTGCTCACCATAAGAGACAGCCTGAGGCAAAACATCGCCGACCTGGAACAGCATGCGGCAAAAGCCAACGAAACCTCAGGCAGGCTGAACTCGGTAGTCACAGACTCCTTCGCAGCAATCGAGAAAATGACCGGCAACATGAACGAGATGGACGACAAGGCAAAGACCCAAATGCACTCGGTGAGCATCGCCTCCAATGCGGCGGTGGAAATCTACCAATACAACGACTCCTTTGAACAAACCGTACAGACCCAGGCAGAATGTGTTGCCCAGTCATCCGAAATCATCGGACAGGTTGTAGAAGGCATGGAGTCAATCCGCCGGGTAGTTGAAGGCACGAACAAGACAACGGACACACTGGGCAAGTCCTCGGAGGCGGGGCACAAGATGCTGGCAAAGCTGGCTGAGGAACTGAAACACATTGAGGAGCAGTCCGTCACGCTGCAAAACGCCAACAAAACCATCGCCGACATAGCCGCCCAGACGAATATTCTCGCCATGAACGCGGCAATTGAAGCTGCCCACGCCGGAGAGGCAGGAAAAGGGTTCGCCGTTGTCGCCGGAGAAGTGCGGAAACTGGCGGAGCTTTCCAGCAAGGAATCAGACGGAATTTCCTCCGAGATCAAAAAGATGGAACAGGTTATCAGACAAATTGGGGCGGTATCCCAGGAAACCGTACAGGCAATGAACACCATATTCAACGAGATCAAATCAATGAATTCATCATTTATATTGGTCAATACGGCGGTAGAGGAACAGGCCGCCGGCGGGACAAAAATGCTCAACTCCCTGCACACCGTCGAGGAAATGACCGGGAAGGTCCGCGAAGGAGCGCAGCTGATACATAAACGCAGCGGAGCGATAAATCAGGAAATGGAAAAACTCAAGGGCATTTCCCGGGAAGTGACCGACAGGGTTCAGCAAATGCGATCTGCCAGCGAAAGCATCTCTCAGTTCCTTGGAAATGCCCAAAAACTCACCCGCGAATAGGCGAAAACACCAAAAAATCCGGAAGCTTCTGGATTTTTTCCGTTATTCTGGTATATTGTACAGTAGTATGGGTCTGCGCTCTGTAAAAAAGTTTGTTTTTATTTCTGTTTTTCTCATGCTTCTTGCCGGCTGCGGAGAACTTGATTCGCTGTTTCCCTCAAGAGAAAGCTATCAGGTAAATGTCCTCGTCAACGGCGGTTCGCTTGAAGACTGCTCCCTGGTATGGGCAAACGATGAAATCCGCCTTCATTTTGCCGATTCTGTAAAAAACGATCCGGATTTAATTGGGCTGTCGGTGTGTATACAAAATTCGAAAGGTGAAATTGTCGGGGACAAGATTCAATATACACTCCAGTCCTACGCCGGTGAGGCGGCTCAGAAGAAAGCTGCTGAAGAACAGAAAGAACAAAACCCCGTTGTCATAGTTCCAATTCAGTCTTTCGACAGGGAGATTCCCCGCTTTCCCCTGCCGGAAAAGATGGAAGCGGGTTCATACAGCCTGAATATCAAAACTGTCGGGAAAAAAGAAACCCTGTACAGCACTGAAACCGGCTTTTTCTATATGGATAATGCCAGATTTTTATTAAGAGATATCGCAATGTATCTTCCCGAGGTTTCCGATACACAGTTGATTCCTCCCGGAACAACAATTCTGCTGGAATCCAATCTGGATTTTGACAGCCGCCTTGAACCTTATGTTATCTGGTACAACGGAAAAAGCGTCATTAGTGAAGGAAAAATACGCAACGGAGCCGGCGCCCTGCTGTGGAAAGTGCCGGACATAGCAGGATTTTATTCACTGCGGGTTGAAGTTCTTCCGTTTCATCAAAAAGGCAATTTCACAGGTATTTTCCGTGAAATAACCCTGCCGGTCACTGCGAAGGCTGCCGCCGGAAGCAAGGGGTATTTTTTTACGAATGGTCCGGAATATGCCGCCAACAATCAACTGGCTGAGGGTACGATCTATCCGGAACTGAAAAGGCGGGAAACGACAGCTACAGAAAACACAAATGTCCCGATTGGGCAGCCTGAGCTTATCATGTGGTATCAATTTGAGGGCAGCCTTGACAATACAATGGCCGGCAATGATGCCGGGCAGTCACTGATACCCGCAAGAGAAGGAATTTCCCAATGGACCGGCACCGGCCAGAGCTACGGGCTGTCTACCGGGCAGCAAGATGCTTACCTTCTTTCCCCCATTGCTTTCTTTCGCAATGCCCGCAAAGATGGCGGAGGAATTTTCCTGTTCCATGTAAAGTCTCTGGCAGACGGCACTGTTTTCAGCGCATTTTTCCCGATGAAGAATTCTGAGGGCAAAGGTGTGAATATGGAAATACTCAGAAAGGGAAATGCCATTGTGCTGCGCCTGAATACAGATGATTCGGTTACGGAAATTCCGGTTTACCTTTCTCCATCTGAACTGGAAACCTTTATTCCCGCTGCCGTAGAGTTTTATATGCGTCCGTACCGTAGAATTACGGCTAACGAACTTTCGGTTCGGGATCCCGGTGATATATACTATTTTGAAGCAAAAATGTCAGTGGGAGAAAAAAAAATCCTGCAAAGCGCAGTTGTGAGTACCATGATCACAGGCACCTTAACGGGAGAAGGCAAAATTACGCTGGGCAGCGAAGCATCTTTCGGTGAAGAAAGCGCTGCGGCGGCATATATTTCTGAAAAACCGGAGAATTATGCCGAAGAAAAGGGTGTTGAAGCGGCAATGGATATCGAAAGTACCATGCCCATTATTGCTCCGGACGCAAATGAAACAAATACTCCCGTCATTATCAATGCAATCTGGAATGAATTTGCCGTTCTGTATTCATTATTGCCGTTTTTTCAGGAACCAAATAATGCATTATGACTCTTGCTTACCCTGCAGCAGGAAGGATATGCTGATTTGACGAATATGAAAAAACAATACGGTACGGTTCTTCTTTGTGCGGTATTCATACTTGCCGCCTGTGCAGGACAAAGGAGTAAAGTAATTTTTCGTCCCGATCCCGGCGAGGACAGGCAGCTTCATCCGTCCAACCCCCTGGAATCATGGCAGATAATTGAAACAAGAAACGGTTCGGGCGACAGGGGGATTCCCGAATGGGTACGGCGTTTTTTTGAAAACAGGATCCACGGAATCGAATCGATGGATGAATACACCGGCAAATATGTGTTTATCGGGGAAAACTGGGGCGAGAATCTTTTTTCGTTGCGTCAATGGGCCGATGGTTTTACCGAGGTTTACGATCTACCCAGACTGGTTGCCGCAAGAGTTGAACGCAGACTCGTCTCTTCCGCTTCCCTGTATCCCGATGACGAATATGGCCAGTACTTTGAAACTCTGATAAAAAAAGTGGCCGACGGAGAATTTTCGGGCGCAGTTAAGGAACAGACCTATTGGGTAAAACGGGCGAGGCCTCCCGGCGGCAATGAAGAAGAAGGCGAAGAAGAACCTGATCAGCTGAATAATGCTGCGGAACTGTACGAATACCTGGTTCTTATCAGCATAGATACCGAGACGCTGCAAGGCCAGCTTCGCCAGATAATGACAGGAATAAAAACCACCGTCCCTCCGACGCGGGATCAGGCAGCGGCAATAAACCGAATCCAGCAGGCGTTTTTTGAAGGTTTTTAATGGAAGCAGTATTGCAGCGGGGGCTTGAGTGCATCGCCCTGGTTCAATCGTACTCCAGTCTTCAGTTAACGGTAATTATGAAAACGATCACCGGCCTGGGTTCTCCTGCTGTATACCTGCTCGTGCTTCCATTGATTTACTGGTGCATTGATGAAAAAAAAAGCCTGCGCCTGGGTATTGCGGTGCTCATCTCGGCATGGATAAACCTTGCCCTTAAATTCCTTCTGGATCAGCCCCGCCCGTTTTTTGCAGACTACGATCCGTCAGTGGGGATGATCGCCGAGCGGCTCGGGGGATTCCCCTCCGGCCACGCCCAGAATTCATTGGTCATGTGGATCATCATCGCTTCATGGGGAAAAAAGAAACGGCACTATGCCGCCGCCGCACTGCTCTGCCTCCTTGTGGGTTTTTCCCGCGTTTATCTGGGCGTGCATTTTCCCACCGATGTTTTCGGCGGCTGGCTGCTCGGCGGGATGATCCTCTGCGGCTATTTTTTCGCGAGCAGAAAAATTGAAGCGCTGCTTGCGGCGGGCGGCCCCCGCGCCGGAATGATCGCCTGCGCCGCCCTCGCCTTTGCCATGATCCTCTACCGCTCGGCCACAGAATTGCTCC
>Ga0082212_10001619_pt1 | contig 33123 bp, 29 predicted proteins | sample TergutNt197P3_FD_71548 | JGI IMG/M metagenome (GOLD analysis project Ga0082212, IMG submission 71548) | Neocapritermes taracua P3 segment gut microbial communities from Petit-Saut dam, French Guiana - Nt197 P3 | ecosystem: Host-associated > Arthropoda: Insects > Digestive system > Gut ... | reverse complement strand
CCGCCAGGGCCTAGCCGGCCCTGGACCGGGCATTCCTGAAAACAGCGAAGCTGTTTTCAGGTAATGAGGGGTGCAGGGGCATCATGCCCCTGCCAGGGGAGTCTGAGGGTGTGGCTAGCAATGATGAAGCTCACGTTCATCCTATTACAACGTATCGTTGTATGGGGACCTTTGAGCCGCTGGTTTGAGTCCCCTCAGATTGAGATAACCTTTTATCCAGGTATGATTGATCCATGACCCAGGCAGTGCTTGAACAGACAACGGCTCCAGGTTTTGGCGGGGCGTTTTCCACCCCCGCCGGAGGCGCGCTTATTCCCTCGCGCGCCGCCTGCGCGCAGCCCCAGGAGGGAGCGGAAAACCCCCTGCTCGCGCGGGCCGTTGCCATTTTGCGCGAAAAGCCCGCCCGGGTCGTGCTCACGGACGGCGAGGACATTCGAAGCGTGGCCGCAGCTCTGCGCCTGCGCCGAGACGGACTTGTCCGGCCGGTGCTCATGGGACGCCCCTTGGCCATTCGCGCCCTGGTGCAGGAAGAACTGCGCCGTTGCGGTTGTCCGCCGGTTCCGGTGGAAGTTGTCGATCCCGCTTCCCCGGCTTTGCTGGCTAAAAACACCGCCCAATACATGGAACATGTGCGGGCGGGCGGCAAGCAGATTGAGCAGGACGAAGCCGAACGCTTTATGCGTCTCGGACCGTCCGCCGCCGCCATGATGGTGCGGCGGGGAGAGGTTGAGGTCGGGGTTGGCGGCAACGTGACTTCCACCTCGGACATTCTGCGTACCGGACTGCGCGTGCTCGGCACTTCGCCGCACAGTAAAACGGTATCCGGATTTTTCTTCATGATCGCGCCGGATGAATACGCGGGCGGTATGGGCAAAGAAGGACGGGTGCTTATTTTCGCGGACGGCGGGGTTATCCCTGAACCGACGCAGGATCAACTGGTGGATATCGCCATTGATTCAGCGCGCCAATACCAGCGCATGACCGGCAATGAACCCCGCGTGGCCATGCTGTCCTTTTCCAGCCACGGCAGCGCCAAACACCCCCGGGCGGAATTTGTCCGCGCCACGGTGGAGCGCATTCGCCAAAGAGCCCCCGGACTGCTGGTGGACGGCGAGTTGCAATTTGACGCGGCCGTGGTTCCCAAGGTTGCGGATCAAAAAGTGCCCGGCAGCCCCCTTGGCGGCAGGGCCAACGTGCTTATCTTCCCGTCTCTCGAAGCCGGGAACATCAGTTATAAAATAGCTCAGCGCCTTGGCGGTTACACGGCCATAGGCCCGCTTTTGCAGGGGCTGAACGGCGGCTGGCATGATCTTTCAAGAGGATCCAGCGCGGACGATATCTATCAGGTCTCCATCATCGGTTCCGTGCTGCAACGTGGATAACAACAATAAAGTCAAACTGCGGAACGCCATGCGAACCGCAAACACAACTGAAGGAGTGCTTACATGGATGCTCTCGGATTGATCGAAACCAAGGGACTGGTTGGACTGATTGAAGCCGCTGACGCAATGGTCAAGGCTGCCCGCGTGACCCTGATTTCCTACGAACAGATCGGCGGCGGGTATGTTACAGCTATGGTGCGCGGCGACGTGGCCGCCTGCAAGGCCGCTACTGACGCCGGCGCCGCCGCTGTGCAGCGTGTGGGCGGTGAACTGGTTTCCGTGCACGTGATTCCCCGTCCGCATGCGGATCTGGAAACAGTGTTTCCGCTGCAGCGCAAGTAAACTTCGGCGTTTGACGCCGCCGGGCCGCCGGAGCGCTACGGAGGGGTTTGGAATATCCCTTTCCGCACTCGCCGCTGGCGGCCAGGAACTTGCGTGCACAGATGCTTTTGATACGCCCTTAAAAGGGCGGGAGGTATATTATGGAACTTGCCAAAGTCGTGGGACAGGTTGTCAGCACGGTCAGGGTCAAGGACTTGCCGCATAACTCGCTCCTTGTGGTGGACATGCTGGACAACCAGGGCAACCCGACCGGGCGGCGTGACGTCGCCTTGGACACCGTTGGAGCCGGTGAAGGCGAGTGGGTGCTGCTGGTTCGCGGAAGCTCCGCCGCGCGGGTCTGCTCCTCCCCGGATACCCCTCTGGATCTGGCCGTGGTCGGCATTGTTGATCAGGTGTCCAGCGGCGGCAAGACCGTCTACGCCAAGCACTGACCCCGGCAGCCCGGTTAACGTCAGAGTATTGTAACTTTTTAAGGATACACCTATGTCGCTACAGCAACAGGATGTTGAAAAAATTGTCGCCGAAGTTCTGCGGCGCATCGCCCCCTCAGGGCAGCAGGCCGGGACGGCGTCCGTTCCCTCGCCGGCAGTTCATGCCAGACAGGATGCCGGGGATGACGGAATCTTCGAAACCCTGGAGGAGGCGGTCAAGGCCGCGTCTGCGGCCTACCCCCGGATCAGGGCGCTGGCCGTGCGCGACAAAGCTATTGCGGCCATGCGCAGGGCTGCCGAAGATAACGCCCGCCTGCTGTCCGAGATGGCGGTCGCCGAAACCGGCATGGGACGGGTTGAAGACAAGATCGCCAAAAAACTTCTCGTGGCGCGCCGCACACCCGGCACCGAGGCTCTCGCCCCCGTGGCCATCACCGGTGACGCCGGTCTTACCCTGGTGGAGAACGCGCCCTGGGGCGTTATCGCCTCGGTCACTCCGTCCACCAACCCGGCAGCCACGGTCATCAATAACGGCATCAGCATGATCGCCGCGGGCAACTCCATTGTATTCGCGCCGCATCCCGCCGCCAAACGGGTGACCCAAAAAGCCATCCAGATTATGAACAAGGCCGTTGAAGAAGCTACGGGCATCAAAAACCTCATGGTCGCCATGCGTGAGCCGACCATTGAGGCGGCGCAGAAGCTCTTTTCCTACCCTGGCATCAATCTGCTGGTGGTCACCGGAGGCGAGGCTGTCGTGGAGCAAGCCAGAAAGCATGCCACCATGCGCTTGATGGCCGCCGGAGCGGGCAACCCGCCTGTGGTGGTGGACGAAACAGCGGACATCGTCAGGGCGGCGCGCAGTATTTATGACGGCGCTTCTTTTGACAACAACATCATCTGCGCGGACGAAAAAGAAATCATCGCGGTGGACAGCATCGCGGATGCGCTGAAACGCGAGATGAAAGCCATTGGCGCGGTTGAAATCACCCTGGAGCAGGCGGACACCATTGCCCGCTTTGCTCTGCGCAATTATCCCGGTCCCAATCCTTCGGCCAATCCCAAGTGGGTGGGCCGTGATGCCGCGAAAATCGCCGCCGAAGCGGGCATACAAGTGCCGGAAAGCTGCCGTCTGCTGATCGTGGATGTGGGGCGTGATATTGACCACGCCTTTGCCCGCGTTGAACAGATGATGCCGGTTATCCCCATCCTGCGCGCGCGCGACATTACCGAAGCCATTGACTGGGCGCTCATTCTGGAGCGGGGTCTGTGCCATACCGCCGGTTTGCATTCGCGCAATATCGACAACATGCAGAAGATGGCCGAAGTTGCGAATACCAGCCTGTTTGTGAAGAACGGCCCGCACCTCGCGGCTCTGGGCGCGGGAGGCGAAGGCTGGACCTCCATGACCATCTCCACGCCCACCGGCGAAGGCGTCACCTCGGCCAGAACCTTTGTCCGTCTGCGCCGCTGCACGCTGGTTGATAACTTCAGAATCGTCTAGTTTTCCGGACGCTTTTTTCCGGAGCGATTGAACGATACTCGCAAACCTATCATACTGTAGACAAAAAAGAGGGTGCATAAATGCACCCTCTTTTTTGTTCGATGCAATACTGCACCACACAACCTCTCAAGAGCTCAACGCAAAAAAGCACGCGCGGCAATAAACACGCCAATGACCAAGCAAATCCGGGTCACGGCTTTTTTCAGTTTGGGCACCGGCACGGCATGGGCGATGCGCACGCCGACCACCACTCCCGCCAGTTCGCACAGCGTCACCCACCAGACCAGAGAAAACACCACAAATCCGCTGGCAATAGTGCTGGCCGAGCCGGACACGGAAACCACGGACTGCAACACCTGGCTGGTAGCAATGGTCGGCAGGGCCGCATACCCGAAAATAAGCATGACCGGCACTGAGATGATGCCTCCTCCCGCGCCGGTCAGGCCGCAAAAAAAACCGGTAAAAAGACCGATGCCGAACAGCAGAAGCGCATTACGCCCGCCGGTCAGCCTTTCGGCCAGGTTCGCCTGCTTGGGCGGGAACATGGAGTACAGACTGGACAGGATAATCACCAGCGCCAGAGTGGCGTCCAGTTGCGCGGCCGTAGCCAGGGATCCCACATACGCGCCGCCGTAACTGCTGATAAAACTGCCCGCAAGCACGGGGAAAGTAATTTTCCAGTCAAAGCTGCCGTAGCGGTGATAAATAAAAGTACCGATCACGCCGGTGAAGAAAAAGCTGAACAAGGCCGTGGCCATGGCCTCGTGCGTGCCCAGCCCGCCGAAAAACATAAGCGCGGGTATAAGCAGAACCCCGCCCACACCGGCAGCGCCGATGGTCACGCCAACGAGAATGGAAGACAAGGCGAGCAGAATAAACACGGGCAGCACTCCCTTAACGTAAAAGCTCCCGCCTTGCGGCGGGAGCTTTCATTTTTTCCTTATGCACCACAATCATCGTCTCGTTGCGAGCGGGGCTTGGCCTGATCCTCTCCCATCTGCGAGTATGCTTCCAGGAAGTCCGAGGCGTTGACCGCGCCGGAGGCAAAGGACTTCAGGGCTTCCTCGTAGAGCAGTTCCAGGGCTTCACGTTTGATGTCCAGGTACTCTGGCGATCCCATGATCGTGAAATCGCGCGGCCTGGGCAGGTTTACTTCCATAACCTTCTTCACCTGACACGGCTGGTTGGTCAGAATAAGCAGACGGTCGGCCAGGAAGATGGCTTCTTCCAACTCAGAAGTGATGAACAGGTTGGTGCCGCGGTGTTCTTCAAAAAGCCTGACGTAGTATTCCTGCATCAGGGCGCGGGTCATGGCGTCCAGGCCTCGGAAAGGCTCATCCATGAACATAATCTTGGGCTGGTTGATCATGGCCCGGACCAACTCGGCCCGGCGCTGCATGCCCCCGGAGAGCTGTGGCGGATATTTGTCCTTAAAGTCCTGCAGGCCCACCATTTCCAACAACTTCATGACGGTTTCTTTCAAAGCGCTGCCGGAAAGCTCCTTGCGTACCTTAGGGCCATAGGCGACATTTTCAAAGGTGGTCATCCAGGGAAACAGCGCGGTTTCCTGAAACACCACCAAGCGATCAGGACCGGGGCCGGTCACGGGTTTGCCGTCAATACTAATGCTGCCGGAATCAGGCCTCTCATACCCGGCTAACAGGTTGATCAGGGTACTTTTGCCGCAGCCGGATGGCCCCACCAACACAGTCAGGAGGCCTTTTTCCAGCAGAAAAGAGCAGTCCTTGATCACTTCCTTGGCCATAATGCCTTCGCCATAGGTTTTGGCGATATTTTCCACCCGCATTTCCCCGGCACGCTGCCCGGGGGCGAGACTTTGAGTGTTGCTCATTGCTTTTTCCTTTGTATTTCTAGCGGGTGCGCAGCCAGGGGGTGAAGAAGCCGCCAATGGCGCGGATGAGAGCGGAAGAAAAGTAACCGGCCACGCCGATGCTGATCATACCCACTACAATCATGGGAAAGTTTCCGACGACAAAGCTGCGCCAGGTCAGATAGCCGAGCCCGGAAGTGGTGGCGATCATTTCCGCGGCCACCACCACGGCCCAGGTGATGCCCATGCCCACGGTCATGCCTACCACCACGCTGGGGAGGCTGGCCGGAAAAAGCACGCGCCAGAATATGTCGCTCTTGCTGGACCCCAGGGAATGGGCTGCCCGGATATAGCGTATATCTATACTGGTGATTCCTTGTACGATATTCAAAACCACAGTGAAAAAAGCGCCCAGAAAGGTAACGAAGATCATGCTCATTTCCGCCGTGGGCCAGAAGATGACCGCCGCCGGCACCCAGGCCAGGGGCGGCACCGGACGCATGATTTCAAAGATAGGAAAGATAAGTTCCCTCGCCCTTTTGTTTGCGCCAAGAAAAAGGCCCAAAGGTACCCCAATGATCTGGGCGAGGGTGAAACCCACGAAAATGCGGTACAGGCTGTCTTTCCAGGAAATCCAGTAGCTGGCCAGCACAATTTGCTCCAACAGGCTCCCCACCACAATGCTGGGGGCGGGCACCTTGCCGATGACAGGTACATTGAAACGAGCGCAAAGCTCCCAGAAGATTATAAAACCGACAATGGACGTAACTCCACGCAGCAAGACGATATTGAAGATTTTTTTGCGAATGAAGCGCTTTATCAGAAAGATGCGGTTGTGTTCGACTTGGGACTGGGTCATCGGTATCTCCTACATTTCTCTTTCGCCGGCTTTGAAAGCTTTGACAGCTTCTTCATGTACGGCGGCGATACATTCATCCCTGAGGTGCTGGAATTCAGGCGAAGAGAGCACCCGGTAGTCACGCGGACGGGGAATGTTTACATCCAGAACTTTCTTGATGGTGGCCGGCCGGGTGGTCATGATGTACACCTTGCTGCCCAAGAAGATGGCTTCATCCAGATCGTGGGTGATGAAAAACACGGTGGTTTTGCTCTTGTCATACACGTCCAGCAGGAACTGATGCACCACGGTCTTGGTCAGAGCGTCCATGGCCCGAAAAGGCTCGTCCAGCAAAAGAACGCGCGGATCGTTCATCATGGCCCGGGCGATTTCCACCCGGCGCCGCATACCCGAGGAAATCTCGCTGGGGTAGTTGTGGGTGATGCCTTTAAGCCCCATCTGACCCATCATGTAATGAGCCTTTTCCTCGGCCTCTTTTTTGCTCAACACGCCCTGCATGACCGGACCAAAGGTAATGTTGTCCAGCACCGTGAACCACGGGAACAAAGCTCCGTGCTGGAACACCACGATGCGGTCGGACCCGGGCTTCGCCTGCTGGCCGCCGGCACAAAGCAATTCACCGTCCAGGTGAATTTCACCGTCGGTGATGCCGTGAAAGCCCGCAATGGCGTTAAGCAGGGTGGTTTTTCCGCAACCGGAGGGACCAACCAGCACGCAAAACTCGCCGGCCGCGACCTCCATAGAGCAGTTATCCACGGCCAATACGCTGGCCCCGTCCGGGTCATAAACTTTGGTCACGTTGCGGATGCTGATCTGCCCGCGGGGTTTTCTTTCCTCGATCATCTTGCTGCCTCCCGCACTTTCCATTGCATGAGCCGGTTGCCGACGGCCCGGATAATCAGGCTGCTCAGGGAGCCTAAAATCCCCAGAGTGACCATGCCGATGATGATTACCGGGTATTGCACCAGGGTATACGAATTCCAGATGAGATACCCCAGCCCATAGCTGCCGGACAACATTTCACCGGCTACCAGGGAGAACCAGGCAAAACCCATGCTGATCTGTAGGCCCGTGAAGACGAAGGGCAGGGAACCCGGCACAACGACCTTGGTAAAAATTTGCTTTTCCGAAGCGCCCAGGCAAGCGGCCGCCCGAAAGTAGGATTCGTCAATGGAGTCCACGCCCAGGAGCGTGTTCAGCACCGTGGCGAAAAAAGAGCCAAGGAAGGTAAGAAAAATAATGGGGGCTTCGCGGCCGGGCCACATGAGAATGGCCAGGGGCACCCAAGCCAGCATGGGAATGGGGCGGAGCACTTCCAGCAGCGGGAAAGCATAGTCGCGGAAAATTTTTTTCCAGCCCATGAAAAGCCCTATGGGCACGCCCAGGGCGGTAGCGAGACAGAAGGCCTGAAAAACGCGCCAGACACTGATCCAGATGTGGTGGTAGTATTCCGCGGTAAAAATGGAGATGCCGAAACTGGGCTCAGGGGCAATCCACTCTGTGAAGGTGAACACAGGACCGGGGAACCTGCCGAACATACTGTGCAGAGGGCCAGGTATCTTGGCGAGCAGGGCAAGCAACGGCCCCTCGCAAAGCAGGTACCACAGGAACACAAAGCCCGCGAGACCAAGCAGGTTGATATACGGTGCGGGGCTTTTCAGCCACTGTCGTAAGCGCAACAGGGTCATGGTTGTGGCGCTGATTTCAGTTGTTGTCGTAGACAAGGCTTTTCCTCCTCACGGAAAAGATGGAGCGCAAAATTCTTGCAAACAAACACTCATTAATGAGGGGCCGGGGCCGCCGCTGGCGGCTCCGGCCCCTTTCAGGGCTAACCAGGATTACTTATTTTCCTTTAAAAGCGGCAGGCACGTCGGCGGGCAGGCCGCCCATAATATTGCCCAGAGCGGCATCAGGCAGCACCGGGGTATAACCGGCTTCTTTGAAGACTTCGCGGGCGAGGCTGTCATCCACCACCCAGGCCGGGAGCTCAGGAATGTCTATGCGCTTTTCGCTGTGAAGGAAGGGGGCCACTGTTTTGATATTGGCCAGTTCGCGATCGCCAAAGTAAAAGTTTTTCCATTCGCGGATGCGGTTTTCACTGTTGGAGGGCACATGGCCGTAAATGGAATACCAAAGCACAGCAAGAGGAATGTCCTTGGCGTGCTTGGCTACCATCTTGATCACTTCTTCCTGGTTCTTCGGGTCCACCAGGAAGCGCTGGGCTTCCAGTTCGGCGCGCAGGTAGCCCTTGGCCACTTCCGGATGCTTTTCAATAAAGTCTTTACGCATGATCAAGATGCCAAGGTCCGGGTTGTTGGCGGAACGGCCATCAGCCACGAGGCGCACCAGGCCCTCGCCCACGTCAGTGGCGATGCGGGACATGGTGGGTTCCCAAAGAGCGGCCGCATCCAGGTTTCCGGCGCGGAACTGGGCGGGGATGACCTCAATGGACTGGTTCAGATATTCTTTGGGCTTGACATTATACTTGGCGAAAAAGGCCAGCATGAACTGGTCGGAGGCGCTGCCTTTAGGCGCGGCGATAACTTTGCCGTCCATCCAACGGGCCAGTTCCTCGTAGCTTTTGAACTCCGGGGCGTCTTTGCGCACCATTACCACTGAGCAGCGAGTACCTTCGGACATACCGAGGCTCGCGACCATCTTGAATTCCGCTTCCTTAATCTTGGAAGCCAGGATGGTGGCGGGCATCACGCTCATATAGCCGGCCACGGCCTTGTCGGCCAGCATGTTGTTGGCGATGATCGTACCCTGCAGGGCCGGCTCAAAGACGATTTCAGTGCCGGCGGGCACGTACTTTTTCCACAAGCCCAGTTCCATATTCACAATGGCTTGGTAGGAAATGGTGTCATAAGGTTGAAAACCGACGGTAAACTTCTGCGCGGCCTGCGCACCGGCAACGCCGGCAACAACAAACAAAACCGTAGCACATAAAAGCAGCTTCAAACGTTTCATAAACCCTCCAGGTAGATTGGTTGAATCCGGAATCAGGCATTATACTGCAAGCATATGTCTATTTCACGAACAAGAAGTTTCAGGGCGCGCCTCAAGGCGCATGGCCATATATGTCTTCACATTCGTGAAAATTGCTTATTAAACTAGGCTGCTTTATGTGTTATCCGATATACCACAAGAAGTCCACTGTAGTATACTACTATAATATATCACAAGGCAAGAACGGCAACAAAAAAGCTCAATTGGGGATATGACAAGCAAACACTGTACCAGACCTGAAACCAGTTTCCCGTCCCCTATGTGATTTTTTTCATCAATTCTTGTCGCCCATGAACATCCGGGCTTAAAGAAAGCCTTCCGCATGGGACGGTGCAATGATGCATCGTTCAAAGCAGGCCACAAGCCAGCCCAAAACGATGCACTATTGCACCATTTTTGTAAGAGAGTACCTTTTGTACGTTGCATATTTGTTCACAATAAATATAACCTATTGATTTTTTATACATAAAAATGCTGGCACGGTAGTTGCTGAAACATATGCGGAAACAATGCGCACCGCCTTATGCCGGAGCGTGAACGTAAAGCAATAATTCCCTGGAGGATGGCCATGAGATTTCCCGAATGCGATTGTATTTCACCTCAGGAACAACGTCTGCTTGATCAGATTGAAGGCAAGGAAGATCAGTTCCGCGCGACGCACAGCCGCGTGTTCAAGCTGGTAGAACGTTTTGACGGCCAAAAGCCGCGTATCGACATTGAGCGCGCCCTGTATTTCACCCAATCCATGCAGGCCACTGAAGGCCAGCCCCTGGTGCTGCGCTGGGCCAAGGCGCTGCTGCATATCGCCCAAAACATGACTGTGTATGTGCAGGACGATCAACTCCTGCTCGGGCGCGCCGGTTGCGACGGCCGTTACGGCATCCTGTACCCTGAACTGGACGGCGACTTCCTGGATATCGCGGTACGTGATCTGCCTTCCCGCGAAACCTCCCCGGCGACCATTACGCCTGAAGACGCCAAAACCGTTGTCGAACAGATCTCGCCCTACTGGAAAGGCAAGACCTACCATGAAGCTCTGAACAACGCTCTGCCGCCCGATGTGCATAAGCTGACCTACGATGACCCGGACGGCCTCATCTCCCGCTTCCTTGTCAACGAGACGTCTTCGTTCCGTTCGTCCATCCAGTGGGTCCATGATTTTGAAAAAATCCTGAAGCGCGGCTTCAACGGCATCAAGAAAGAAGCCGAAGACAAGCTGGCCGCTCTTGATCCGGCAAGCCCCGGCGATATGGTCAACAAACGTCCCTTCCTGGAAGCTGTTGTCATCGTGTCCGACGCCATCATGCTTTGGGCTCGCCGCCACGCAGAACTGGCCCGCCAGATGGCGGAAAAAGAATCCGATCCCGTGCGCAAGGCCGAGCTCCTGGCTATGGCCGCCAACGCCGAGCACGTGCCCGCCAACCCGGCCCGTAACTTCTATGAAGCCGTGCAATCGCAGTGGTTCACCCAGATGTTTTCGCGCATCGAGCAGAAGACCGGCACCACCATTTCCAACGGCCGCATGGACCAGTACTTCTACCCCTTTTATAAAAAGGATATGGAGGCAGGCCTCATCACCGAGGAAAAGGCCCTGGAACTGCTGGAATGCATGTGGGTCGGCATGGCCGAGTTCATTGACATGTACATCTCCCCCGCCGGCGGCGCCTTTAACGAAGGCTATGCCCACTGGGAAGCCGTGACCGTGGGCGGCCAGACGCCTGACGGCCGTGACGCCACCAACGACCTGACCCATCTTATCCTGAAGTCCAAGCGCGAGTTCCCGCTGCACTACCCGGATCTGGCCGCGCGCATTCACTCCCGTTCGCCCGAAGGCTACTTGTGGGATGTGGCTGAGACCATCAAGTTCGGCTCCGGCTTCCCCAAGCTGATCAACGACGAGGAAGTGGTGCCCCTGTATGTGTCCAAGGGCGCGAAGTTTGAAGAAGCCCTGGACTACGCTGTATCCGGCTGTACCGAAGCGCGCATGCCCAACCGCGACACCTACACCTCCGGCGGATCCTACGTCAACTTCGCGGCCGCTCTTGAAATGGCCCTGTATGACGGCAAGATGAAGAAGTTCGGCGATGCCCAGCTCGGCCTCAAGACCGGCAATGCCCGCAACTTCAATACCTGGGATGATATGTGGAATGCGTACAAGGCCCAACACATGCTCTTCCTGCGCTCCGCCTTCCACCAGCAGTATATTGTGAACAAGACCCGGGCCAAGCATTTTGCCCAGCCCATGGGTTCGGCCATGCATGACCTGTGCATGAAGCATTGCATCGACCTGCACCAGGAACATGTGCCCGGCGGTATCAACTACGGCTACATGGAGTTCATGGGCTACGGCACCGTGACCGACTCGCTGGCCGCGCTGAAGAAAGTCGTGTTTGAAGACAAGAAGTTGACCATGGATCAGGTCATGGACGCCCTTGAAGCCAACTTTGAAGGCTTTGAGGCCGTGCAGCAGATTCTGCGTTCCGCGCCTTGCTATTGCAACAACGACCCCTATGCGGACGAAATCGCTCGTGAACTGGACCACATGTCCGTTGAGTATTCCGACAAGTACAGCAAAGAATTGGGCATTTTCAACGATATTCGCTACGTGCCCTTTACCTCTCACGTGCCCTTCGGCAAGGTGGTTTCCGCCACGCCCAACGGCCGTGTGGCCTGGTTCCCGCTGTCTGACGGCTCCTCCGCTTCCCACGGCGCTGACGTGCACGGCCCCACCGCTATCCTGCTGTCCAACGCCAAGACCAAGAACCTGGGCATGCGCGCCCGCGCCGCCCGTATGCTGAATATCAAGTTCACGCCCAAGAGCGTTGAGGGCGAGGAAGGCACCGACAAGCTGGTCTCCTTCATCCGGGCCTTCTGCGACCTCAAGCTCTGGCATGTTCAGTTCAACGTGGTGAACAAGGAAACCCTGCTGGCCGCCCAGCAGGATCCGCAGAAGTACCGCAACCTGATCGTGCGCATTGCCGGATACAGCGCCTACTTTGTAGACCTCTCCCCGGACCTGCAGAACGACCTGATCGCCCGTACCGGCCACGACGCCTTGTAAGACGGGTAAAAAACGTATAGAGGAAGCGGGAGTTTTTTTGAAAAACTCCCGCTTCCATATAATATTTTATGCTCCCGATTTTAACAGCGGGCAACGTCCGCAATAACCCATTTCAGGAACTGCCATGGGCTCCTTTGAAGACAGAAAAACCACCGGTTCTATTTTCAATATTCAGAAATATTCCGTGCACGACGGGCCGGGTATCCGGACCATTGTCTTTCTCAAGGGCTGCCCTCTGTCCTGCCAATGGTGCAGCAATCCGGAATCGCAATCCATAAAGCCCCAGATCGCCTATAATCAGGGCCGTTGCCTGGGCACGGACAAGTGTGACCGGTGCATAACGGCCTGTCCCCAAAATGCTATTGCCAAAGGGCCGGACAATACGCTGACCATTAACCGGGAGCTTTGCCGCTCCTGCGAAACCCTGGACTGCGCCAAGGTCTGTCCTTCCCAAGGGATTATCATCTACGGGGAAACCAAAAGCGTGCAGGAAATTCTCGATACCGTGGAGCAGGACGCCATATTTTATGCCCGCTCCGGCGGCGGCATGACGCTGTCCGGCGGTGAACCCCTGATGCAGGCGGAATTCGCCCTGGCTCTGCTGAGAGAAGCCAAAAAGCGGCGCCTCAAAACTGCCATTGAGACTTGCGGCCACGTGCCCTGGGAAACCTTGCGTGAGGCCGCTCCGCTCCTGAACTCCGTGCTCTTTGACCTCAAGACCATGGATACCCAGCGCCATATGGAAAAAACCGGCGCGGGCAACGAGCGCATTCTTGAGAACCTGAAAAAACTGCTCACGGAATTTCCCAAACTTCCGGTGCTGGTGCGCACGCCGGTCATTCCCGGCTTTAACAACACCGAGCAGGATGCCGAAGCCATCGGCCGTTTCCTCAAAGGATACCCTAACGTGAGTTTTGAAGCCCTGCCCTATCACAGGCTGGGCACGCAAAAGTACATCTTCCTCGGCAAGGATTACCAGCTTGGGGATATTGCCCTTGCCGACGGCGAAGCCGAGGCTTTCCAGGCTATTGTGGATAAGGCCAGAGGAGCGGCCTGAGCAAAGCGGTTTTACAACACGTTCTTTAAAAGAACACAGATGCCTGTAGGCGGGTTTTGTCCGCCTGCAGGCATCTTGTACTCTTTTACGCTATCAGCGGTAGAACGAAAAAAAACTTTGTCACCCGGTCCGTTCAGAGGTATTCTTCCCGGACCAACCACCCTTCTGCCCGTCCGGAGAACGCCGCATGGCCCGCTACCGTGCCAAGGAAGTAACAGAAAATATCGACGCCATCCTCGATCTCATGGAGGACGGTATTTTTTTGTCCGACCGCGACGGCATGACTCTGCGCGTGAACAAGGCTTATGAACAGCTTACCGGCACCAGCCGTGAACAGTTGGAAGGCAAGACTGTACGCCAGTTGGTCAAGGAAGGCGTGTTCAACCGTATCCTGAACCCGGTCATCGTCAAGGAAAAAAAGCCTGCCAGTGAAGTGCAGGAATTCGGCAAGGAAAAGAAGACCTTGCACCTGCGCGGCTTTCCCATTTTCGACGACAAGGGCGAGGTACGTCTTGTGGTCACCTTTGCCCGCGATATTTCCACCATCCGGCAAATGCGGGACCAAATTGCGGAACAGGATCGGCTCATTGAGCAGTACCAGGGCCGCATGGCTCAGATACTGGGCGCCGGACACATGGAAGAAGGGATTTTTGCCAGTCCGGCCATGCAGAGCCTGGTCCAGACTCTGATCCGCATAGCCCAGACTGACGCGACCGTGCTGCTGCTGGGGGAAACCGGCGTGGGTAAAGACGTGCTCGCCCGCATGGTGCACAAGAACAGCCCGCGCAAAGACCAGATTTTCATGAAGGTGGACTGCGGCAGCATAGCCGAAAACCTGATTGAATCGGAACTGTTTGGCTATGCCAAAGGCGCTTTTTCCGGAGCAAGCAGCCAGGGCAAGGCCGGGTATTTTGAAATCGCCAACCACGGCACCGTTTTTCTTGACGAAATCGGCGAACTTTCCCTGCCCATGCAGACAAGGCTGCTGCGTATTCTGCAAGACCAGGAATTCATGCGCGTGGGCTCATCCAAAGTGCAAAAGGTTGATATACGCATTATTGCCGCAACCAATCGCGACCTCAGCAAAGATATTGCCGAGGGCAAGTTCCGGCAGGATCTCTATTACCGCCTGAACGTGGCCAAGCTGGAGGTTCCGCCTTTGCGGGAGCGGCATGAGGATATACCTCTGCTGGCCCGGCACTTTCTGGATATTTATACTACCAAGTATAAAAAGAAGATGCGTCTGGCCCCCGAGGTTGATCCGGTGATCACGCTCTATCCCTGGCCCGGCAATATCAGGGAGCTGCAAAACCTGATGCAGCAATTGGTCATTATTACCGAAGACGAAGTTATCGGCCTGGACGATCTCCCTCCTCGTTTGCACGAATACGCTAAAATGCCGGCAGCGCAACCCAGGCGGCCGATACGACAGATGCCGCTGCCGGATACGCCGAAAGCCCTTAAAGAAACCATGGCCGAAATAGAGCACGGCATTCTGACTGAAGCCCTCGAGCAGTATGGTTCCTGCACCAGGGTAGCCGAGGTCTTTCAAATCGACCGCTCGACTCTGTTCAGAAAGCTGCGCCGCTTTAATCCTGACTTTACTGAAGAATCATCGTAACTATAGCCACTTATAGCCTTATTGATGCTAATTCCCACCCTTTTTAATACTTCCCAGAGGAACCCATGCTTCGACGCTTCATTAAAGCCGACATCCGTGACTGGCAGAATGTTTTTGCAAGCCGCCCGGCCAATACCGCCGAGGCCGTAATAAAAGCTCAGCGGCTTAGGGAATTGTCCCGCCGGATACTCGGTGATCCCGTTGATCGGCTCCGGCCATAGACGGTGCCGTCTGGTAACGGGCGGAGCTCAACTGCTCCCATCAACAGGAAGGCGCGGATTCGGCTTTAACATGTGCGACGGATCAAGCAAAAGCTGATACTGTTCCTTGGTCATAAGCCCGCGCTCTTCCAGCACAACTTCAATACTTTTCTTTGTGGACTCGGCTTCCTTAACAATACTGGCCGCTGTCTCGTAGCCGAGAACCGGAGCAAGAGCCGTGGCAATGCCCATGCTTTCATGCACATAGGAAAGGCAGCGCTCCCTGTTCGCGCTGATCCCGACAATGCAGTTGCGGCGCAGGGTATCCGCGCCGTTGGCCAGAATTTCAAAGCTTTCGAACAGATTAAAGGAGACGGTGGGCAAAAAGGCATTCAGTTGCAATTGTCCCGCTTCGGCGCAAAAGGTCACGGTCAGATCGTTGCCGATGACCTGAAACGCGATTTGGTTGACAACTTCAGGGATCACGGGATTGACCTTGCCCGGCATAATTGAAGAGCCGGGCTGGCGCTTGGGCAGATTGATTTCATTCAAACCGGCATGCGGTCCCGAGGAAAGCAAACGTAAGTCATTGCATATTTTTGAAAGTTTTACCGACATGCGCTTGAGTATGCCGGACAGAGTGACATAGGCTCCGGCGTCGCTGGTGGCTTCCAGAAGGTTTTCCGCGGGCCGTATGGGCAGGCCGGTCATATCGGCCAGGTTCCGGCAAGCCAGTTCCGAATATCCTTCCACGGAGTTAATGCCCGTGCCCACGGCCGTGCCGCCGAGGTTGACCTCGCACAGCAGTTTTATTGCCTCATCCAGGCGCTCGATATCCTCACCCACGGTTATGCCAAAGGCCTTGAATTCCGAGCCGAGAGTGATGGGCACGGCGTCCTGCATCTGGGTCCGGCCCATTTTGACCACATCGGCAAACTCTTCACCCTTGTCCAGGAAAGCCTGGGAAAGCTCACGCATGGCCGGGCACAGTTTCCGGATGAACCATACGCAGGCAAGGCGGATGGCCGTGGGGACCACATCGTTGGTGGACTGCGACAAATTCACATGATTCAACGGACTGACAATGCCGTATTCCCCTTTTTGCTGTCCGAGCAGTTCCAGAGCGCGGTTGGCCAGCACTTCGTTCATGTTCATGTTTATTGATGTGCCTGCGCCGCCCTGGATAACGTCAATGGGGAAATGATCGTCGAGCAGGCCGGACTCGACGTCAAAGGTCGCCTTTACAATGACTTCGGCCACATCGGCGTCGAGCAGTCCAAGCTCCAGATTGGCTTTGGCCGCGGCTCGTTTTACGTAAGCCATGGCTTTGATCAAATAGGGAAAACGCGAAATCGGAATACCGGTAATCTGAAAATTTTGCATGGCGCGCAGGGTCTGCACGCCGTAGTACGCATCAGCGGGTACTTTGAGGCTGCCCAAACTGTCTTCTTCAATACGAAAGATCATTGTCGGCTCCTGTCCATGTATTCATACGTAGGGCGTTTTCCCTGCCGGGGGAGCGCAGGATTCGCGTATCATCAACGGAGTATCAACGGTGATATGCACAACCGGGCTGTCTTTTTTTTCCAGCATGTTCAGCAGCCGTTCCACCGCAAGCCGCCCTATTTCATAGCTGGGCACATGCACGGTGCTCAAGGCCGGGGAAAGATACGGCGCTACCTCAATGTCGTCATACCCAAAAACGGATATATCCTCGGGGATCCTGAGTCCCGCCTTTTTAATCACGTCATAGGCGCCGATAGCCTGGAAATCATTGGCGCACAGAATTGCCGTGGGCCGCTCCTTGAGCCTGAGCAACCCGGATACCGCCCTTTTCCCTTCTTCTATGGTCGGGTAACTTTCCATATAGAGGTCAGGATCAGGGAGAATGCCGTTTTCCTTCAGTACGTCCAAATAGGCGTCCAGCCGCATCTGGACGCGGTGAAACAAGGAATATAGCCCGAAAACCCCCGCGATACGTCTGTGCCCCAGGGAGATCAGGTACTCAGTAACCCGGCGCGTCACCTCATAGTTGTCAAAACCAACGGAATTCAAGCCTTCCGGTCCTTTTTCCCATAGTATCACCACGGGCATGCCTTCTTCAGCCAGATCCTGCGCTTTGGCCTCATTGCTCTTGCACAGACCAGTGAGCAAAATGCCCGCACAGCGCTGTTCCCTGGCCTGTTTCAAGAGTTCCACTTCATAGCGGCTGTCATAGTTGGTGCTTGATACTACCACGCTGAAAAGCTTTTTGAAAGCATACTCCTGCACGCCCATGACCGTGGCTGAAAAAACAGGGCTGGCCACGGCGGGCATAAATACATGAACGGAGGTCGAGCTGCCCCGGGCAAGGTTTGCGGCGGCGGCGTTATAGCTGTAATTACTTTCCTTCATTGCCTGTTGGATGCGTTCCAGCGTGGCCTCGCTCAAAAGGTGGGGAGAATGTATGGCCCTGGATACCGTAGCTGGAGACAAGCCTACTTTTTTGGCAATTTCATATATAGTAACCTTTCTCATGAACTTATCCTGGATACTGTCTATATCTATTTGTAAAATATATGTTTTCTCATTCTTGTCAATAACAAAAACACCGCTGCGGCAAAGCTTTACGAATGGTGGGTCGGCTATTGCTTCGCACGCCGGGTGCACGTATTCTCAATCCGCGTTCCCCCGCGACAAAAACACCTATACATCCTTGAGGTATGCATTATGGAAACCATACGACTCGGCCGTACCAACATGGTTGTGAACCGGCTCGGCTTCGGAGCCTTGCCGCTGCAACGGGCCGGCCTGGATGAGGCGGTCAGAATACTGCATAAAGCCGTGGACAGCGGCGTCAACTTTTTTGATACGGCCCGCATGTATTCGGACAGTGAGACAAAACTGGGCGCGGCCCTGTCCGGTATGCGCCAGCGTGTCATAATCGCCACCAAAACCGTGGCCAAAGACCCTGCGGGCATTGAGGCGGATCTGGCCAAAAGTCTGGCTGAACTGCGGACGGATTACCTGGATATTTACCAGGTGCACAATGCCAAGAGCCTGCCCAGGCCGGGCGACGGCCGATATGAGCTTCTGGAGCGCCTTAAGCGGGACGGGGTGATCCGGGCCATAGGCCTTACGGCTCACTCTTTGGATATTGCCATGCAAGCCGTGCAATCAGGTCTTTACGAAACCGTTCAGTTTCCTTTCAGCCTGTTGGCAAGCGAAGGGGAACTGGCTTTGATCAAGGCCTGCGAAACGGCCGATGTCGGCTTTATAGCCATGAAGGCTCTGGCAGGCGGCCTGATCACCAATATCCCGGCCGCGTTCTGCTACATCAGCCGCTTCAGGAATGTGCTGCCCATCTGGGGCGTGCAAAGCATAGCTGAACTGGACGATTTTCTGGCTCTCGAAGCCGCTCCGCCAATCTGGGACCAGCATATGGAACAGGCCGTGGCCGAGGAGCGCCAGGCCCTGGAAGGCGCCTTTTGCCGGGGTTGCGGCTACTGCCTGCCCTGCCCGCAGGAGATAACCATCCCCTACGTCGCCCGCCTGAACCGTCTGCTCAGGCGCAGTCCCTGGCGCGATTATGCCACCCCGGAATGGAAAGCCAAAATGGATGCGGCCAAAAGCTGTATCCAGTGCGGCGAATGCGCCGCCCGCTGTCCCTACGGGCTTGACCCGGCGGCTCTGGTGGCCGAGAACGTGCTGGACTATGAACAATTCATGCGTGAGCACGGGGTGCAGTAGGGCCTGTTAATGTTACAGACCCTGGAGCGTGACGACACGCTCTAACGGCCTCAGGCTCCGGCTTCAGCCTCTTGCAGCGATGAATAGCCGTACATGTGCACGGTGTGCTCCATGAGCAGCACGCTCATATTCACTCCTTGCTCTTGCAGCTTTCTGATATGCGCCGCGTAATGCCGCAACGTTGCCAGGGAATAGGTGAGCAGTTCCCCGCGCAAATAGGTCTCAAAACCGGTCAGGCCCCATGCATTGTCGTCAACCGGCCTGCCCCGCGCGGCAAGTCTGGGAAAAGCGCGCGCGTATTCTTCCTGCCAGGCCAGTTGGGCGGAAGCGATTTCGTCCACCAGAGCCGCGGCCTCTTCCGCTATCAACGGCAGGGCATGCTCCAGCGTTTTGTATTCCAAAGGCGAGGTATGGGCCATCATCCGGGCGTACTTTTCCGTTAGCAGATTTCTTCCTTGCTCTTTGGCCACCAGCAGATCCTTCAGATAGGATTCGCGGGTGGCCTGATCCCAGGTCAAAAACTGGCTCTTACGCATGATGACGAATGTTTCGTGCTCATCCTGGCAGGAAGCCCGGCCCCCGACATTATGAACGCCCTGAAAAGCTTCCCATTCCAGGTCCACTATTGTGGCGATGCAGTCTTCCATACTCAACCTTCCGTGATATGCAATGAACGTAGTGCCGGGTCGCCGATGCGCGACATGAGGCTTTCCGCGTGCGCGGCCAGAAAGTCCTCATCACAATCCGTGAGTCCCTCTTCCCGCAGCCGCTTTGTGATCATGGCGCAAATATCTTCCACAATGACCACATTGCGGTCACCGGTATTCAGCACAGCCAACATATCCCGTGGCGGCGCAAAACGCCAGTGTTCCTTGTGAATGCCTGCCAGGGAAAGATCCGACAGCAAGGCAGCCACATCTTCGCCCAATACGGGCAGCGCCTTCATGCCCCGGTGCATCCATTTATAGAACGGGGTGTACTTTCTGTTCAGCAGATAGACCATCGAAACCGTCTGCCGGACAAACTCGGCCAGAGCCGCAAACGCGGCCACGGTCTCTCCCCGGCACATGCAGCGAGCATAGTTGTACTGTCCGGATTGCGCCATGAGCGCGGCTCTGGCCGCAAGCTTTTTGAGGCGCACATCTTCGGGGTAAAAGCGCAGCAGCCGTTCCCGTATCAGGCTGAACTCTCCCAGGGGATCGGAAAACACCGCGCCGTTGGTGGCCGCGGCCAATGCGCTCTCCGGCAGTCGCAGCCATTCCATGAAGCTGAAGCGCCCATCTTCGCTTCCCACATGCCTGCGGTAGAAGTCGCCGATACACAGTACGCCCACCCGACCGGCGCTGTGCGCGCCGTCAATTCTGGCCGGAAACCCCATGAAACTTTTGGGCAAGGCGGCATAGCCGCGCGCGAGGTCAGGACCGATGCGTTCGTAATCGCTCCGGGTCAGCCACAGACAAAAGGCCGGGCCAAAGTCATGGTCAACGGACAAGGCATCGTCAAAGCCGAAACACTCCGACCCCTGTCCCACAAGCCCCGCGGCTATCCTCCCCGCATAGGCCGGAAAACTCGCGCGCAGCAAGGGCTCCCCGAATTGCTCATAATAAGCGCGGGCCAGTTCCAAACCTTTCATGTGGGTAGTGCCTCAGCTTGGCGTGGGAGGAGTATGAAGCGGAAGCGGCATCCGGGATGCCCCTGATGCCGCTGTTTCCTCTTCTAGTAATGTTGTTCCAAAAGTGCCAACAACTGCTTGGCATTGGCCTTGCGCGGGTTATTGTCGATAAGCCGTTTGGCTCCGGCGGCGCGTTCGGCCGTGGCTTCCAGAGCATCGCGCGGCACCCCGTGCGCCTTGAGCCCCGGCGCGATGCCCACATCGGCCAGAAGGCCGTACATGGCCTCAATACCCTTGCGGGCTGTTTCCAGAGCATTGCCCGTGCACGGCACGCCCAGAATGTTGGCCACCTGGGCGTATTTTTCCGGAGCCGCTATGCAGTTGTAGGCCATGCCCATGGGAGCGAGCGCGGCCATGGCCAGGCCGTGCGGCACCTTGCAGGTGGACGGCAGATTGGTGCCCACCGCGTGGATAATGCCGTTCTGGGTCTGAGAGAAACCCATGCCCGCCAGTGTGGACGCATAGAGCATGCCCGCACGCGCCTCTTTGTTGCCGCCGTTGGCATAAGCCTTGCGCAGATTGGCCGCCACAAGGCGCATGGCCTGCAAGTTCACGGCATCGGTAAAAGGCGTGGCCGCAAGGCCGGTAAAGGATTCCATGGCATGCACAAAAGCATCCATGCCGGTCATTGCCGTAATGTGCGGCGGCAGGCCTACTGTCAGGTCGGGATCAAGCAGCACCACATTGGCGTACATATAGTCGCTGACCACGCCTTGCTTGGCCCCGGTTTTGGGGTTGGTCAGCACCGAGATGGAGGTCACTTCGCTGCCTGTTCCGGCCGCGGTGGGAATGTAAATAGCGGGCAGACAGGGATTCGGCACCATATTCATGCCGAAATACTGTTCAATGTCGCCGTCATTGGTCAGGAGCACCAGGGCCGCCTTGGCCGTGTCCAAGGGGCTGCCGCCGCCGATGCCCACAATGCAGTCCGCCTTGAAGGCTTTGGCCGCGTCGGCACAGGCCTGAATCGAACCGGCTGAGGGCTCAAGCTCAGCCTTGTCAAACACCTCAAAGACATGTCCCGCCACTGTGAGCGACGCCTTGAGCGGCTCAAGAAGACCGATGGCGGCAATGCCGGGATCAGTCACAATAAAGGGACGCTTACACCCCAGCCTGGAAACCTGGGCTCCGGTTTCGCCTATGGCTCCGTGGCCATAGAGAATTTTGGGAACGTTGTTCAATTGAAAAATCATACTCCATTTCTCCATTAGGATAAAATGTCCCCGCATCGCAGAGCGACGCGGCCAAATTGGCTCCCGCAGAAACACCAGGCATAACTTTTTTATTAGCGCACTTTTCTCTTTTTTTCAATTGATTATTCCTTCATGCCCAATAACAATCATTTGAACCAATATTAAGCGCAAAGATGAGTATTGGACACGAAAAAAAGACGTCAAGCTGAGCGAAAAAATAAATCAACATTTATTTCAATATATTATACAGCACAGATATTGGTATGCTTTTTGCCTTTCTTATACTTCACCTTAGCGTAGCATATAATACCCTACACTGTCTGTTTAAAAGGAAAGCGGATGCGTAAAGAGTTATTGCAGCAGTTGAAGCGACTCCTGCCGGACGGAGCTTTTCTGGACAGCCCTGAAGTGCTTGTCGGATATTCCTATGACTCCCAGGCTGTTGAGTCTCTTCCTGAGGCCGTGGCGCTCCCCGCCAGCACAGAAGAAGTAGCGATTGTACTCGCCTTTTGCAACACAAACGGCATTCCGGTCACAGCGCGCGGCGCGGGCTCCGGCACAACGGGCGGTTCCGTGCCTTTGGCCGGCGGCGTTGTTTTGTCCTTGCAGCGCATGAACCGTATCCTGGAAATAGACGAAGAAAACTTCCTGGCCATTGTGGAACCCGGAGTCATTACCGCTGAACTGCACAAAGCGGTCGAGGCCAAGGGGCTGTTTTACCCGCCGGATCCCGCGAGTATGGGCTTCTCCACCATAGGCGGCAATATAGCTGAAAATGCCGGAGGCATGCGGGCCATCAAATACGGCTGCACCGCTCCCTATGTCATGGGACTTGAGGTGGTGCTCGCGGACGGCAGCATCATCCGCTCCGGTTCAAAGTGCATCAAGGATGTCGTTGGCTTTGCCACAATGCCTTTGTTCATCGGTTCCGAGGGTATGCTTGGCGTTATCACCAAAGCCTGGATGCGCCTGCTCCCCCTGCCCGCTGTGAAAAAAACCGCCCGCATCGCCTTCGCCGATCTGAATACGGCCGCGCGGGCCGTTACCGCCGTTCTGCGTTCCGGCGTGATTCCATCCACACTGGAGTTCATGGACAAAGTCACCCTGAATACGGTGGAAGCCCATTTGAATATAGGGCTGCCCATTGAGGCCGGAGGCATGCTGCTGATTGAAGTGGACGGCAGTGAACGGGTTGTGGCCGAAGATATGCAACGCATTATCGAAGTTTGCGCCGCGCTTTCTCCCATGGAAAGCATCGTGGCTGAAAGCGCCGAGGAGCAGGCCCTGTTGTGGCAGGCGCGGCGCTCCATTCCGGCTTCGCTCTTCCGGGTGCGCCCGCACCGCTACAATGAGGACATTGTGGTGCCTCGTTCACGTATCCCTGAAATGGTTGAAAAAATACAGGAAATTGCCACCCGCAAAAGGCTGACCATTGTCAGCTTCGGGCATGCCGGAGACGGCAATATCCATGTGAACGTGCTCTTCAATAAAGAGGAAGAACAGAGCGCCCATGAGGCTGTGGTGGAAATCTTCCATGCCACGGCGGAGCTTGAAGGCCGGATCACCGGGGAGCATGGCGTGGGCCTTTCAAAAAAACCGTTCTTTCATCTCAATGTGGACGCGGCAACCACCAAGCTGATGCGCGACCTCAAAAATCTGTTTGACCCGAAAAATACGCTGAACCCAAACAAAATGTTTCCTGACCAGGACGACGGCAATGGCCACTGATGCGCCCGGAGCCATCACGGCCGCCAGAACGGCGCTGGCCTCGGTGGTGGCTGAGGAGTTGGCCAAGTGCGCCAAATGCGGGCAGTGCGCGAGCGTCTGTCCTGTTTTTGCGCGGAAAAATTCTGAAATGTACTGCGCCAGAGGCAAGTTGGTCCTGGCCCGTTCCCTGGCTGATCGGACGCTGGCTCCCAGCCGGGAACTGCGGGAAATGCTCGACAACTGCCTGCTCTGTCTAGCCTGCGTCAAAAACTGCGGTAGCGCGGTGCGCCTGGACAAGGTGGTCATGGCCGCGCGGCAGCTCCTGGTGCTGGAACAGGGACAGCCCCTGATCAAAGCTCTGGCCCTGCGCGCCATGCTGCCCAACCCGAAACTGATGAACGCCGCCATGAAGGGCGGCAAACGCATACAACCCCTGGCTTTTGCCGCGTTGCCCGAAAGCAGTGGGCTGCGCAGACGCTTCCCACTCCCCGGCATTGCCGACGACCAGTTCGTTCCGGCCATTGCCTCCCCGTCTTTTCTTGAACGTATTCCCGAATATACCGCCCCGGCTGAGGGGCCGGAAACCGGGCAGGTGACCTATTTTTGCGGCTGTGCGGCAAATTATTTGCTGCCCTCCGTCGCTGAAGCCGTCATGTATGTGCTGGGCCGTTTCGGTAAAGGTGTGTTTGTGCCGCGCGAACAGGCCTGTTGCGGTATGCCCGCCGCCGTGAACGGCGAAGGGGATGTGGTACGCAAACTGGCCCGTGGGAATCTGGCGATTCTTAACAGGGACGGTAACACGGTGCTTACCTCCTGCGGATCCGGCAGTCTTATGCTCGGCCATGAATATGCCGGTTTTTTGGAACCGGACGATCCCCTGCGCCAAACAGCGCTTGGCGTGGGTAAACGGGTCAGGGACATCAGTGAATATCTGATCAATGCGATCGGCAGCGAAGCTATCGCCGCCAAAATTGTCAGAACCGTCGACGCCCGCGTCACCTATCATGAGCCTTGCCATTTGGGACGGGGCACCGGCGTGCACAAGGAACCGCGCGGCATTCTCTCCCTGGTATGCAAAAACTTTGTCGAAATGCCGGAAGCGGATCGTTGCTGCGGTTCCGGCGGCACCTACGGATTCACTCACTGGGAAACTTCCAAAGGCATTCTGGAGCGCAAAATCGGTAATGCGCAAAAAGTACAGGCCAAGATCATCGCCACCGGTTGCCCGGCCTGCATCATGCAACTGTCCGGCGGCTCCGGCAATATGGGGGCCGGCATATTTGTCTGTCACACTATAGAGTTGTTGGCCTGGAGCATGGGCTTTACTTCCGGCCCGGCGGAAAGGCATCTGCATGGGCGGTGAGCCGACAACCTTGGCGAAATTGTTTTTTTAAATAACTCTAACGTTGCCCTTTTTAAGGAGGCCCTATGAGATTTTTTCTGCTTTTTTTGACGGCTCTCATGTTGTGGTTCCCGGCGGACATCGTTCAGGCAGCTCAATATCCCACAAGGCCGATTACGATTGTTGTGCCCTACGGTCCGGGCGGAGTGTCGGATCTCGCGGGCAGAGCGCTGGCCGCCGCCGCGCAGAAGTACCTCGGGCAGCCGGTCATGGTTGTCAACAAAGTCGGCGCGGGAGGCGTTTCCGGTTCCCATTTTGTGCTCAACTCCAAGCCGGATGGGTATACGATGCTCCTGGCCCGCGTAGGCAGCCAGAGCGTCTACCCGGCGCAGAATGTCCCGAATAAGCTTTATGACTGGGACTCTTTCGACATGCTGACCATTTTGGATGAAAATCCCTATGTGGTAACAGTGCTCAGCTCCTCCCCCTACAAAACAATGCAGGACCTCGCCGACGCGATCAAGGCCAACCCCGGCAAACTCAAGTACAGCCATTCCGGCACGTCCACCATTCTTTCGCTCGGCCCGCAGGTGCTGAACAAGGAACTGGGGCTGCCCCTGAATGCCACCGTTGGCATCCCCTTCACCAGTGACGGAGACGCCAAAATAGCGCTTTTAGGCCGCAACGTGGACTTTCTTGGAGCGAACCTCACCGCGATGATGGATCAAATCCTGGCCGGGGAAGTGCGCGCCCTGGGCGTGAGCACCAAGGAACGCCTGAAGGAATTGCCGGATGTGCCGACCTTTGAGGAGGCGGGCTTCCCGGTCCTGATGAACATCACCGGCTGGAGCGGCCTGTACGGCCCGAAAAATTTGCCCCCGGAAGTGACCGCCGTCTGGCTGGACGTCCTGAACAAGGTCCGCGCTGATGAAAAATGGCTTGAAGTCACGCTGAGCCTGGGCAGCGTTCCGGTAATGAACTCGCCGGAAGAAGCGAAAGAGTATGTGCGCAAGCAAATAGACGTTTTCAAAAGCATATTCGCCGATGCGCTGTAAGGCAATTACAGCCCGCCCGCGCAAGCGCGGGCGGGCTGCTGCAGGAGGTTTTTCATGCCACTCTCCCGGTCCAACATAATTTTTTGGGGTGTAGCTGCGTGTTTGTTCGCCTTTTTGCTGTTCTTCGGCATCAACTTCGGCATTTATGAACCCTCCAGTATATCCACAGGACTCAGCCCCCGCGCTTATCCACGCGCGGTAGCGTTGCTGCTGTTTTGTAACGCACTGTATCTGGTTGTGGAGAGTGTTCTCCAGTACAAACAGGAGCAGGCGCACAGCAAGGAATCCGGCAAAGCGGACCTGGGCGAACCAGCACTGACAGTGAAGCTGGCGCTGGCTTATGCCATAATGCTGGCTTACGGCTTCAGCATTTCCTACCTGGGGATCGTGCTGCCTTCCATCCTTGCCTTTACACTATTCACACGCCTGAACGGCGAACAGCGTACTGTACTTATGCTGTGCATAGGCACGGCGTTAGCTGTGGGACTCTACTATTTCTTTTTGCATGTGGCCTTCACTCCCATGCCTCCAGGCCCCTTTGGCGGAGTGCTATGACGGCGTAAATTTGAAATGCTGCGGGAAAACAATCTGTTGATATTCCACAGCCAAGGAGAATCCCCGTGCTTGAAATGCTACAAAGCGCGTTTGCGCTTTTCGCCACCTGGTACAACATAGCGGCCCTTTTTGCCGGTATGCTCGTCGGAGTCATCGTGGGCTGCATACCCGGCATGACCGGCACTATGGCTGTGGCGCTGATATTGCCGTTCACCTTCTATCTGCCTCCCGAGACGGCCATATTGACTCTCGTGTCCGTATACAAAGGCGCCATTTATGGCGGCAGCATCACCGCCATCCTGATCAAGACGCCGGGCACTCCGGCCGCGGCGGCCACCGTGATGGACGGCTTCGCGCTGGCTGAAAAAGGACAGGCGGGCAAGGCCCTGTACATGGCCCTGTATTCTTCGGCGTTTGCGGACTTCAGTTCCAATCTGACGCTCATCCTCTTTGCGGGAATCATCGCAAGTTTCGCCCTGAATTTCGGTCCGCCGGAATTTTTCACCATGATTTGTTTTTCACTCACCGTGGTGGCCGGCGTGTCCGAAAAATCTCTGGCCAGGGGCTTTATTTCCGCCGGGATGGGACTTTTTCTCGTGTCCATCGGCATCGACGCCGTATACGGCACGGAACGCTTCAGCTTCGGCAATGCGGATATGATGGCCGGGCTGAACTTCGTGCCTGTGCTCATGGGTCTTTTCGCCCTTCCCGAGATCATATCCGTCTGCGTTGAAAAAGTGAAAGACTATGACAAGACCTCTGACGCCAACGACAGCCGCGTAACTTGGGCCGATTTTAAACGCTGCTTCAAGAGTATTGCCCGCGGCAGCGGAATTGGCGTGGTTCTCGGCGCCATACCGGGCATAGGGACTGCGCCGGCCGCTTTTATCGCTTACGGCGTGGCGCAACGGCATGCAAAAAACCCGGAAGATTGGGGCAAAGGGGAACTTGAAGGGGTGGCGGCCGCCGAAGCGGGCAATAACGGCAGCGCCGGCTCGTCGCTTATCCCCACGATGTGTCTGGGAGTTCCCGGTGACGCCATGACCGGCATCATTCTCGGCGCGTTCATGATGCACGGCCTGGTACCGGGCCCCCTGCTGTTCCAGACTCATGGAACCATTGTTTACGCGCTGTTTTTGGGCATCATGTTTACTTCCCTGATGATGCTCATAACCGGGTATTTTTCTATTCGTATCTTTGCCAAGATCTCGAGGATTCCCAGGCGTCTTCTTTTTCCCGCCGTGCTGGTGTTGTGCGTTTATGGCTGCTACGCCGTCAACAACAGCATATTCGACGTTCTGGCAATGATTTTCATTGGCGGACTCGGATACATCATGAAGCTCTGGAAGATACCGGCGGCTCCCTTCGTGATAGCCTATGTTCTCGGTCCGATGCTGGAAGATAATTTGCGGCGCTCCCTGCTGATGAGCGACGGCTCATACGCCATTTTCATGCGCTCGCCCATCTGCTGGTTCTTTATTGCGATGTTTTTCATCACCCTCTATTATATCTATAAACAACAGCGCGGCGCTATGCGCCGGAGATGAAAAAGGTGACAATCGCGCAAATTCGGAAAATCAAGCCGCTGGGCCTTGCGTTTCTCGCCTTGCTGGCGGCGCTTCCCTCTGTGCTGTTCTGGCCCATGGACACGCTGGCCTTGCGGGATGACGCCGGGCAGACTGTTTTGCGCGAGGCCATGCCGCTGGGACGCGGGTTTGCGACGCGGTATATCCATTCCCTTGAACGCAGCCCGGTAGAAGACGAATATGTTGTGCGGGACGGCCTGATCCGGCAATGGCGCTCACGCGTCCAGTCGCATAACGCCGGATTGCCCATTCTGGCTCTGGACAGAGGCCGCGTGTATATGGACCCGCCGTGGATTGTATTTGAGGGCGCCATAGCGTCTTTTGCGGGTTTTTTCCTGCGTGTGGGCGACGAGAACCTGGGGCGGAACCATCTGCGCATGGGCGAAAGCCCATGGCAGCCCCTGTACCGGACTCTTCCGGGTAAGCGGCTGCACCTCACCGCCTCGCGCTGCGCGCTATACCAACTGTGGCCACTTGGAACAGAACCATTCTGAATGGTTCTGTCCATCCCATAATCCGCACGAAAAAACGTGCGCCGCACCACGGAGTCCTCTTAATATGACAAAAGACATCCAGCAGGCCCAGTCCGGTACAGACGTCGATATGGACGAGCTGATGCGCAAAATCGACACGGAGGCGCGCTTCCGCATACTCAGCGGCAAAAGGGCGTGGCTCGTCGCCATCATTGCCCTGTCCATGTCGTGCTTTCATTTTTACACTGCCGGCTTTGGCCTGCTGGAAGCCCACATGCAAGGCGCCGTGCATCTGGCTTTTGCTCTCTGCCTGACATTTCTGTTGTATCCCGCAAAACACAGGATGGGGGAAAAACATACGGACATTCCCTGGTACGACTACTTTTGCGCGGCAGCAGCGGCCTCGGTCTGTCTTTACATTGTGTTCAACTATGATGCCTTGGCCGCGCGCGCCGGTCTGCCCACCCAGGTGGATCTCTTTTTCGGCGGCGTGTTGATCGTTCTGGTTCTGGAGGCCACGCGCCGCGTCGCCAACCCGATTCTGTCCATTCTCGCCATTCTCGCGTTGCTCTATACCGCCTTTGGCGCGTATATTCCGGACGTGTTCGGCGGACACCGGGGATTTTCCGTCACCCGCATCATCAACCATATGTATCTGGGCACTGAAGGCATATTCGGAGCTCCCCTGGCCGTGTCTTCCACCTTCGTCTTTCTCTTTATCCTCTTTGGCGCGGTGCTGGAGAAGACCGGCATCGGCCAGTTCATCATTGATCTGTCCCTGGCTCTGGCCGGCTGGTCCACCGGCGGACCGGCAAAAGTGGTGGTGGTGTCTTCAGCGCTTTTGGGCACGGTTACCGGCTCGTCCGTGGCCAATGTCTGCACCTCGGGCAATTTCACCATCCCTTTGATGAAAAACACCGGATACCGGGGTACTTTTGCTGGCGCGGTGGAAGCGGTTGCCTCCACCGGCGGACAGATCATGCCGCCGGTGATGGGGGCCGGAGCTTTTATCATGGCCCAGTTTTTGGGCGTGCCCTATGCCACCGTGGCTGCCGCCGCCGTTATCCCCGCGCTGCTCTATTTTACGGCCGTGATGGTCCAGGTGCATTTCGAAGCCCGGCGGCTGGGACTGAAGGGCCTGCCCCGCGACCGCCTGCCCCGTGTATGGAATCTGTTGCGCGCCAAGGGATTTCTCCTTATCCCCCTCGTTGTCATTATCTATTGCCTGATTGTCGGCTACACCCCGCTCAAAGCGGCTTTTTACAGCATCCTGGTGTGTATCCCCCTTTCCTGGCTGAATAAAGAAACACGGCTGACCCCGCAAAAACTGGCGGAAGCTTTTATAACCGGCGCCCGTGGAGGCCTGATCGTGGCTTGCGCCTGCGCCTGCGTGGGCATAGTCATCGGTTCCTTCACGCTCACCGGCCTTGCCCTGCGCTTGGCCGGCGGCATTGTGGATCTTTCCCAAGGCATGCTGCTGCCCACCCTGCTTCTGACCATGTGCGCCTGTATTCTGCTCGGCACGGGCCTGCCCACCACGCCCAACTTCATCATTACCAGCACCATGGCCGCCCCGGCTCTTCTGATGTTGGGCGTGCCGCCCATAGCCGCCTATATGTTCGTATTCTACTTCGGCCTGGCCGCCGATGTAACGCCGCCGGTAGCGCTGGCCGCCTATGCCGCCGCCGGAATATCCGGAGACGACCCCTTAAAAACCGGCCTCGTCGCCGCCAAGCTGGCGCTATCGGGATTCCTCGTACCCTTTGTTTTCATCTACAACCCCATGCTGGTCCTGGTCGATGTCCAGCCCTTCCCCCTGCTCCTCTCCCTGATGACGGCGCTTCTCGGGATGTTTCTGATGGCCATGTGCACCATCGGCTACTTCAAAAGACCTCTGTCCGCTCCTTTACGCGCTCTGGCGGCCACCGGCGCGTTGAGCCTGCTTCACCCGAGTTTTATGTCGGATGTCTATGGAATCATCGTGCTGGCTATCGTATACACCTTACAAACCATGAAAGCTAAAAAAGAGATACTGCCGGTCGAGGAAAGCGCGGGCTGACCTGGGAGTGAGCCGTCACTTGGTTGTGCGGCAAGTTTCCAAGTGATATAATAGATATGTGTTATACTGTGCGATACTTGATAATCACTTTTAACCAAGGATTGCCATCATGAAGAAAGGAATGCTCTACGCCCTGATTTTCTCATTTGTCCTTTTGATCCAAATCCCTGAGGCTCAATCGGCGCAAAAACGCCTTTCCATCGCCACCGGCGGCACGTCCGGCATTTACTTCCCCATCGGCGGCGCCATCGCAAAGGCCGTGTCCAAAGCCGGAGACATCCAGGCTACCGCGGAAAGCAGCAACGCATCCATCGCCAACGTGAACCTCATCACCAAAATGGAAATTGAACTGGGCTTTGTGCAGAACGACGTTACCTTCTGGGCCTATCACGGCGAGAACATGTTCGAAAAGCCCCTGACCAACCTGCGCACCGTGGTGGCGCTCTATCCCGAGCATATCCACCTGGTTGCGGCAAAAGACAGCGGCATCAACTCCATTGCGGATTTGCGGGGCAAGCGGGTCAACGTGGGCGCGCCGGGTTCCGGCTATGAAGCCGACGCCAGATCCATTCTCCGGGTCGCCGGTATGACCTTTGACGACCTGAAAGCGAGCCGCCTTGACATAGCCGGCGCGGTTGCCCGTTTCAAGGACCATCAGATAGACGCCGCGTTCTTCGTCACCGGCTATCCGGCGCCGGGCCCCATGGATATGGCCACCAGCAGGCCGATCACCCTGGTCAACTTTGACAAGGAATTTATGGATAAGCTTATTGAGGCCTATCCGTACTTCATCCCCAGCGTTATCCCCGGCGGCACCTATCAGGGAATAGACGCCGACACGGCGACCCCGGCCGTGATGGCTCTGCTCGTCACCCACGACCAGATGCCGGAAGAGACCATCTACGCCTTCCTCAAGAATCTTTTCGACAACGTGGCCGAAGTGCAGGGTTCTCACGCCAAGGCGCGGGAAATTTCACTTGAAAACGCGCTGAACGGAGTGGCTGCGGCTCCTTTGCATCCCGGCGCGGTGAGGTTTTATAAAGAAAGAGGCCTCACCTTCCCCAAAGGCGTGCAGTAGCCTTGGAGGGGCTCTGCCCCTCCACCCCGCAAGGGGGCGTGGCCCCCTTGACCCGCAATTTCCCTGAAAACAGCAAAGCTGTTTTCAGGGTATGAGGGGTGCAGGGGAAATCATTTCCCCTGCCAGGGTTTGAAGCGGAGCCCCAATAGTAAATGAAAACACCGTTGTTTACCGACTCCCTCCCGTTTCTGGCTTTGCCGGCCTATCTGGTTTGCGTCGCGGCTCTTGTGGCCCTGTCAGCGCAACTGGCTTCGACTTCCGACTCCGCCATAGCAGCGGACGGTGCGGATCAGGGCAGTCATTTTTGGCAACGACTGGCCGTGGCCCCGGCGCTCGCTGTGTTTCTCTTCCTGCCGCAGGGCAACTTGCCGCCCTTTTTCCCCCTCAGCATGGGCATGCCGATGCTTTTCGCGCTTTTCAGCCTGCTTCTGCTGCTGCTTGGCGCGGCTGCTCCAGCAGCGCGAACAAGGGCCATGTTCGCGGCGCTCTATGGCCTTTTGCCGCTAGCCGTGGCTTGCGGCAGCGCCGCCTTTCTCGCCCATGCCTGCGGGGCGCCGGGGTCGCCGTTCAATATGGGGACCTTCAGCAGCATGCCGCTCTGGTCAATGGTGGGCATCCCGGCCCGGATCGGGCTGGCTGTCATGGCTGCCGGGCTGCTGCTCTGTATCGGCAGGGCGTTTCCTCTTGTGGCCCGAGCCGCATTTGCCTGGTATGCCTGCCGCCTGGCTGTCGCGCATACCTTTCTTGCGCTTCTGCTGCCGCCGCTTCTGATCCGCTTTGCGCCGGACCTCAGCCTTCCGCTTCTTTGCCTGCTTGAGTCGGGGCTACGCTGGCTGCTCGCTTTCCTGCTGGCCCACCGGCTCATGCCCTTGGCCGGACGTGTACGGAACACAACAATAGGACCGCTCCTGTTCAGCCTGGGGTTGGGCCTAGCCCTCGGTACAAGACATGTATTTCCGGTGTCCTATCCGGAGCCCATGATACTGGATAGCGCCGCACCTGCGAACATGCCCTAAGCTTGCCCAATATCAAGCGCATCGACCAATATTGAACAAGTGAGCAACTATTAAGCACCATAAAAGGAACGTCAAATCGAATGCAGGCTATAATATCTATTTATTTCAATATATTATATCATAGGAAATAATGGCATATCTTTTGCCTTTGCATGCTGCTGTGCAGGATACGGCATAAAGGATTTTCGCTGCCGCCGTATAAAACGGCACGGCCAACCAACATACCCAAGGAGACACTCATGTCCATCGATTTTCTCGTCCACGAATCGGCCGACGGCGTCGGCGTCATCGTGGTGGAAGGCATCAAAGCCGGACAAGAACTGACCGGCTGGGTAATGAAAGAAGACCAGACCATCAAAGT
>Ga0082212_10001618_pt1 | contig 33145 bp, 33 predicted proteins | sample TergutNt197P3_FD_71548 | JGI IMG/M metagenome (GOLD analysis project Ga0082212, IMG submission 71548) | Neocapritermes taracua P3 segment gut microbial communities from Petit-Saut dam, French Guiana - Nt197 P3 | ecosystem: Host-associated > Arthropoda: Insects > Digestive system > Gut ... | reverse complement strand
GGGACAAAAGAGCTGCTGGAAGCTGTTGCGGGACATTAATAATTCATTGGGGTAATTCATGGAAGACAAACGTATTGTAAAATTAAGCGTTAAGCCATTTTTAACAGCGGTTTTTATGCTGTTGTTTCTGATGGTTCTCACCTATGTGCTGACATTTTTTCTTCCGGCCGGTGAATTCCGGCGGGAGATATCGGAAACCGGCCAGGTTACCATAATAAACGGTACATACCATCATGTAGAAGGCGGTATTTCCTTTTTAAAATGGCTGTTCTCGCCGCTTCTCCTGTTTGGAACCACGGATGGAGCATCCGTTATTGTTATCTGCCTTTTTTTGCTTGTTATTGGCGGTGCGATACTCCCCCTTGATGAATGCGGATGTATGCGCTATATGCTGGATACGATTGCGCATAAATACCGGAAAAAACGATATACGTTACTTGCAGTAACCTCATTGTTTTTTATGGCGCTTGGAAGCTTTGTAGGTTCTTTTGAAGAAGCAATTCCCCTTGTCCCTGTTGTTATAGCTCTTTCTTATTCCATGGGCTGGGATGCCCTTTTGGGGCTTGGTATGAGCCTGCTGCCGCTTGGTTTTGGGTTTTCCACAGGAATATGTAATCTTTATACGGTTGGTATTGCGCAGCGCCTGGCAGGATTACCGCTTTTCTCCGGCATTGGTTTCAGAATTCTTTCTTTTGTTTTAATATATGCCTTTCTGTTGTGGCTGCTGAAAAGTTATGCGAAAAAAATTGATGCAGACCCAAAAAATGCATTCGCAGAGGGCAATGTTTCCAATAACAGCATTGTTACGGCCAATGCCGAATTTGTCGGCAATGACAAGCTGCAAAAATCAGTCAAACGATTTGCAATGATTATCGGGTTTGGTCTGGTTCTTATAATATTGTCTTCCTTTATTGAATTTTTGCAGGCTGTTATAACCGTTATTATGGTTTTGATATTCTTTATGGCCGGAACTATAGCATGTTTCACAGCCGGGATGAAGACAAAAGAATTTTTTAAACTATTGGGCAAAGGTATATTGACCATGTTACCCGGTGTCGGGGTTATCCTTATGGCAAGTTCCATAAAATACACGTTAATGGAATCAAAAACCCTGGACACTATTTTAAACTTTGCCGTGGAATTAACAAAAGGGCTTCCGTCTTATGCAGTTGTGCTGATTATCTACGCATTGGTTCTGTTCATGAATTTTTTTATCGCTTCTGCCTCGGCAAAAGCTTTTTTACTGATTCCCCTGATTGTACCGCTTGCACAGCTTAATGGTATTACAAGGCAGTTGTCTGTACTTGCATTCATTTACGGCGATGGATTCAGCAATTTGTTTTATCCCACCAATCCCGTTTTGCTGATATGTCTTAGTTTGGTCGGCGTTAATTATATAACATGGGCAAAGTGGAGTGCAAAATTCCAGATTGGGGTGCTTGTCATCACCACGGCGTTGCTGATGCTTGCCAAAGCTGCCGGTTATGGGCCGTGAGTGTATGAATTACATATTAGGTGTCATATTGGCAATTCCACTCTGCAACTAATTCTTCCGGACTGGTCTTGCTGATTTCTTCGTTAAGATCTGCTTCATGACCGGTCCGAAGATAGAAGAGCCGGCATTCTGCGGGTTTACCAAAGATGTCTTCCGCCGCCCGTTTGTAAACAGCAAGCTGTCCGATATGGCGGGTGATGTCTTCGTCTTTGTCGGTTTTAAAGTCAACTACATATACCGAAGAACCGTTATCGAAGAGCAGATCGATTTTACCCGAAACAATATACTTGTGCTGCCGGCATTGTACCGCGGTTAATACAGGATACTCTGTTTTCCGGAAACCTGCAGAAACAGCTTTTCGGCCCAGAGGGGAATTAAAAAATCCGTCTGCCAGGGCAAGCGCTGTTTCTGTTAAGGCTTTCCGGTTTGTAATTCCAAGGGATTCGGAAAAACGGGAATGAAGTTTTGGTTCTTCTTCGTTAAAAATCGCTTCAATAAAAGAGTGAACTATGGTTCCGAATTCCTGAGCCGGAATTCCGGTTTGCTGCAATAGTTCGTCGATTCTGCCAGAGAACGCAGGTGATTCGGAAAATGGTTGTGTATGCAGGCTGCTGGCATAAATTATCTGCGGAATATGGCAATACGGAGAAACAACCGGAATGGTTTCATAGTCCAATGCTGCCTTCCGTGCCGCTTCTTCAATAGAAAGTTCTGCGGCTTTTTTCGGTTGTTCAATATGTTTTTGGCAGTCTATTGCTTCGATTGTGTATAGGGGGTTGCTGCCGTTTAAAGCAGGAAGAAGCCTTAAGAAACTCATTGATTCTATATTTGGGTTTCTCCTGTACTGTTCCAGCCGTTCAATGATATATTCTTTTCCGTATCCGTCCCTGTCTTCGTAATTTAACTCTTCGCGTTCAGCCTTGTTCTGGGCCGGGATAACCGCAGTAACATAAAGTTTCTGTTCTGCCCTGGTCATGGCAACATAAAGAAGCCGCCGGAGTTCCGCTTCTGTTTTGTCACGGTGTTCACTCTTTTCCGAAAGGTAAAAATAATCGCATTCGCCAGAAGCTGAGTATGCTTCAGACAGTTCCTCCGGCCGGGGAAGTTTTAAAAAAACTCCCCATCGATCGGAATAAAGCGCCAGTCCCCGGTTCAAATTAACTTTTTCCGCATTACCGCAGTTGTATACAAACACAATGGGAAATTCCAGGCCTTTAGAACGGTGAATTGTCATGATCCTTACGCCGCTGCTTTCCTCGCCGGACAGGATCGAATCATCGGGTTTTTCTTTTTTATTTGCAAGGCTTTCGAGATAATCCAGAAAATCTACCAGTGAGCCGCCCTGTTCTTCCGTAACACGGGCTTTCTCGAAAAATAAATCGTAGAGGTCAAGATAAACCTGGGTTGATGCAGACCAAAGAACTTCGTTACGGTAACCTTCTTCGTACCAGAGCTTTGTGATCAGGGAACTGACGGAACAATCCCGTGCATCAACCTGAAGTTTCCGGTAACAGTTGCGTGCCTGTTGGTAACGAAAACGATCCGGAGGCGGCAATAATTCATCCAGCGATTCGTCAAATGGTTTTCCGCCGCTAAGCATGCAAACAGTAAATGCGTCTTCGCTCAGACGGACGAAGGGAGAACGGAGCAGGGCGCCGTAGGCAATACGATCGCCGGGATACACAAGCAGTTTTAACCAGGCCCAAAGATCGTTTACCGGCGCTTCGTTAAAAAGCGAAGCGGGCCTGTCTGCATTAAAAGGAATGCCGTATTGTTTAAATGCCCGTTCCAAAGAGTGTTGATGGGTATAGCTTCGCAGGAGTACGGCAAAATCACCGTAATCGCAGGCTCGTTCTTCCGCGCACTCTTTGTCGTAAACAATGGTTTTCTGTGTAATTAAATTGTTGATTTCTGCGGCAATATAATACGCTTCATGATCTTCCGCTTTTAAAGAATCTTCCTTGTCCCGGCGGCCTGTGTCAAAAAAGGCAAAATGCAATTGCGGCTTATTGCTGCCGCCGGTATCTCTGCTTTTAATCCAACGGTATGTTGCCTGATAGCTTTCGGTTTTTGTACCATCAGGCGGAAATACTGCCGGTTCAGGTTCATTATCATCTTTATTGCGGTAACCGCCGAAGATCAGGTTAAACGCGCTGATCAGCACAGGTTCTGACCGGTAATTCCGGTTCAACCTTAGGGCATGACCGGTGTTTTGAACAAGACTGCGGAACACCGAGACATCGGCTCCGCGGAACCGGTAAATGGATTGTTTTTCGTCTCCCACATAAAATACTTTTGCCGGCCCTGCAAGCAGATCTACCAAATCCCGCTGCAGACTATTGTTGTCCTGGAATTCGTCGATCATAATCATCCTGAATGAATTCCGGTACATTTGTCTTATGTCTTCGTGCTGTCTGAGGCCGTCTACTGCCAAATGGGCAATGTCACTAAAGGTAAGTATACCCGCTTCCCTTTTTTTTTGGTTAAGCAGCTCCTGGTATTCTTCGATTAAGGGAAACACCTGCTTTACAATGTCCCATTGAAAGGCTTGACTTGCCAGTGCATGGAGCAGTTCACAGCTCTCTCTTAATTTAAATACAGCTTCTTTTATAATAAGCGCAGTTTCGTTTTTACCGACGTTTAACTTACAGTTTTTTAATTTAAAAATAAATTGTAAAAACAAAACGATTTCATTCCGCAGAGTTTCCGGATCTTCCGTATCTGCAAACAATGGTTTTATTTCCGGCGCATTTTTTGTGTCCGGAAGTACTGCAGAAAGATATTCACGAAGTTTTAATGTTTCCGGAAGTTCTCCGTACTTTTCCTTGATCAAGGCAATTTGTTCATCGGAAGCATTGGCATAAATCCGCCACTGTTTACATATTTCTTCACGCTGGATTTTTTCAAAACGGTTAAAATCAAGCGGGGAAGAAACGGTGCTGTTGAACAGTACGGACCGGACAAAAAGTTCGTCCGCTGTTTGGCGTATATTCTTTTCCGCAATAAGTCTCTGCAGGGCAGGATCGTTCCGTTTATCCAGCACAAAGCGCAGGGCCAGAGAACAGGCTTCTTCCTTTACCCTCATATCGTTACTTTCAAAACCGGGACTTATTCCAAAACGCCTGCAAACATTACGGGCTACACCCAGACAAAATGAATCAAGGGTGGAAATCCATGCCTTGTGAAAGCTTTCTACCGCTTTCCGGGCATATTCATTCCCTGACGCATGTTCCGAAAGAAGGGAATAGATGCGGCGGTACATTTCATTCGCCGCCTTGTTGGTAAAGGTGATGGTAAGAATTTGATCTACCTCACATCGTCCCGACATAATAAGATAACCGTAACGGGCGCTGAGTACCCTGGTTTTCCCCGAACCTGCTCCGGCGCTGACGACAGTATCTTCTTCCGTAATAACGGCAGCACGCTGTTCGTCATCAAGTCCCTGAATAAAAGGAAGGTTTTCAATAGTCATCTTCTTCCTCCTCATCCGGGAATTCTCCGCTGCAGCGATCATCAGAAGGGTTAAGGGAATACTGTGAACGGCACATGGTTCTGTAAGTACATTTAGTGCATGTTTTTATGTGAGTATTTTCACGGGTAAAGTTTAATTCTGATACGGCAGTTTCAAAGTCTTCTATTGCCCCGCAGAGGGCGTCTATGGTGCTTTGATATTGTTCTCTGGAATATTCTTTTTTTCCGAATGTACCAACCACAGAAACGAATTCGTTTTTGTTGATACTGGCAAATAATGCACTGCTTACTTTTTCTCCTGCAGCCTCTTCGTACAGCTTGATATACATGGGAATCTGAAAATCCAGAAGTTCGTTTTCTTCGTTCAAACGGCAATGACTCTGTAAAGGAGTGCTGCCGGTTTTGTAGTCTATGATCATCGGCCCCAAAGAACCCTCGCAAACCCGGTCTATGTAACCATTAAGCAGAAGCTTTCCCCGGATTACTTTATAGCCCTGTTCCAGTTCTTTTACTTCATAGCCGTCAAAATACTGCGCTTCGGTTTTTAAAAGGGCGCGGAGTTTCCTGTTTATTGCCGAAGCAAGGGAAGGACGCAGCGGATAAACCAGCGGCCCGCGGAAAGTGTCGTGACTTTGCAGAACACCGGCGGTTATTTCTTCAATCCAGTTAAAGTACATGCCAAGATTTTCTTTTATAAAGCAGGAATGATTATCCTTAATACGCTCGAACAGATGTTCCAGTATTTTATGGTAAATAAGCCCCAGCGATTCGGCATCCAGCAAGGAGGCATCCAACTCGAATTTTTCCAGGCGGAAAATTCTGCCGTACAGCCACATTACCGGGCAGGTAAAAAATTCGTTTAAATCCGAGGCCGATACAGACAGTTCTGCAGTGCCACTGCTTTCTATACCGGTATTTTTACTGCGAATCTTTTCCCGAAGCTTTTGTGCAGCGTTGCCGGTGTAAAGGCCGCCGGAATTGATCGGCTGCGGTTCCAGCAGTATTGTACTCCACCGTTTAAACCCCTCTTTTTGAACCGGGTAGAATTGCGCCGGTTTTTCTGCGCTTCCTGCTCTCCATTGCTGTTCTGTGCTAAACAGATCGTGAATATCGCCGGCTGTTCCCGTAACAAGATCGGCTTTTTGTTGATTATGTGCAAAGAAACTGTGGGGTATAGCCCACCCGGTAAATGTTTTTTCCGAAGCGCTGATGCGGGTATGGCAGCTATAGTTTTTATGGGAAGCAATGGAATACAGGGACAACATTGCTGCCGAGGCGTCTGTGTCTGTTATGCCAAGTCTGGCGCGTGTGTCCGGTTGCAGAAAGGGAAGGGGTCTGTGCTGAAAAACCACTGCTGCCTGGGAAGCATTTAACAGTATATGGCAGCCGAACGGAGTGCCTGCCGCTACAGGATAATCGTAAAGATTTACCCCGCCTTCGTTGCTGTTGTAAACATAGTTTTTCTTCCTTAAATGCGATACATAAAAATTAAAAGGAACAGCAACAGCAAGCTGCCGGAATGTTTCTTCTGCCTCAATTAATATGGTAAGTTCTTCAATGCAGCGGGCCAGCACTGCATCGCTTTCGGCGCTGCGGTTCTCCGCATCAGGAGAGCCATCGGTCAAAGGTTCCCCGGTTGAATATACCAGATAAGACCGGAAAACGTAGTACTGTTCCAGTATCTTCCGGAATGATTTTGCTCCGGTCATAGCCTGTATAGTTTTTTTCAGTTGTCTGTAGCGGGCGGATAAATTATCGTTTGGGTTTTGTTTAAAGCCTTCTTCCCATGCATCTGCAATACGGGAACGATCCCTGAAAGGAGCAACACAGTGATTCTTAATGCCATATTCAATCAACGCTTTGTTTTTTTCCGGGTCTTTCCACGGTATGCTGCAGTCAAGGAGCAGACGTTTTACACTGTCAAAAGAAAAAAGAGAAGCAGAACATTCACTTATAAGGGAAAAAAGTTTTCCAATAGGATATTCTCCAAGGGTTTTACCGGAACGGCTGACAAATGGAATGTCATGCAGTGTTAGTTCCCTTTCCATATAAGGCGCAATATTTTTGTAATCGCTCAGAGTCACGGCTATTTCTTCGTAAGGCAGTCCAGCATCATTAAGACGGCGAATCTCCAGAACAGCGCTGCGGATTTCTGTCCGTGCTGAGTTGAAAAAGTTAAGTGTTGGTTTTTCTTTTGTAAAATATGCTGCTTGTTCGCAGGAATAAAGATTAACTTCCGGAATATTAAGCAGTTCTTTAAATTCTTCAAAGTCCTCGATCGCTTCGGGAAAGAAAATAATATAATTCTTACCGTTTTTCTGAAAGCTCATTTCTTCCCACGACGGTTCAAAAAGATCGTTTTCCTGCAGAAAAGCGGTGTAGCCGGTTTTAATGATGCGCAGATCCCTGTCTTCATCGTCGTCTTTAAAATGCCCGGCTGTATGCAATTCTTCCCAGCGTTTCAGGGAACTTAACAACAAAGCGATGGAATCGGCAAATACCAAACTGTTTTCTGCATACCGGACAGGGATTAGCGCCTGAAGAAACGGTTCATTTGTATTTTTTTGAGTCAGGGAATACGCAAAAAGCCGTCTGATCAAAGCCGAAACAGGCTTTCGTTTTTTTTCTCCGGAACGGATTGCTTCTTCTTTAAAACGATCCCAGGCAAGAAAATGTTCAGGAGAAAGAGAACGCAGTTCGCCATGAATACAAATCTTCCGGGCCCAAAGTGAAGCAGCAGTTTCCGAAGGAAATACAAAAAAAGTTCCTGATTTTTCTTTTATTTTTTCGACAATGGTTTCAAAAACTGACTTCATGTATTATCTATTGCCAAACAAATTCAAGCTCGTATTGTCCTTTTATTCCCGGCAGTGATTTAATTAATGCGCCAAGCTGCTGTTCAGTTGATATTTCAGCGTCTTTTACTACCGTACTGTTCATAACTTTTTTTTCCAGTTCATGCTTTCTTTCTGCAGTAACCCTGAATGCATCCGCAATTTTTATTTCGTTGAATATTGTCTGCGACTGGTCAAAAATTTCAATGGAATCATCCAGGACTTCGTGTGAAAGTATTTTTATGGGGGGAAGAAAAATACGTATTACAGGCAGATCCGGGGCTGCGGCTGATGTATTGTTTTCTTCTTCTTCCTGTACCGGCTCTTCCACACGGATCTGTCTTCCGTCAATACCCAGCTTTATTCTTCCGTCAAAGGTAAAGATATATTTTCTTGTGGTAAATGGAATGGTCCAGCCTTTGATGTCTTTGGCATTAATATCTTTAACAACCGAAGTATAGTGATAGGCAAGACTTGCGTATTCACCTATGGGAAGTACTTCCCTGACTGTAGTATGGGCAGAAACTTCTGATTTTTCGGTTATTTCGGGCAGCAGGCCGAAGCCGAATTTTTTTCCTCCCGGCAGAATACCGGTTTTCAGCAAAAGAAAAACAATAACCGCAATTAAAAAAGCCGGGAGTAAAAAACGTTTCATAACAGTTTAATATTAGGTTAGAAAACAAGCAATGATCAAGTATCAAAATAAATGGAATATTAAAAGCGGTTCCGCTACTGTCCCGCAGCGGCGGTAAGTGCCAGTCCTGCAAGTCCTTTTATTTCACGGTCGGTAAATCGTAAACCTCCCCCAAGGAAAATATCACGGTTTTTGTTTAATGTATTATAGACACCGCCCTGGATGTAAAGCCAGTTTAACGGATTGTTTTTGTCCGGATTAAAGAATGGATAGATTGTAGCGGTTCCTCTCAGGTTTGGCAAATATCCGGTACGAAAATTAAAAAGTTCACCGGAAAGCGCAACCCATGGTATTGGTTGAATATCAACCCCAAAGCCTGCAGTGCTTTCCAAAAGACCTCCGCGAAGTGTTACTATGCCAAAACGGCGCGCCAATTCCACATCCATAGAATATGTGTATTTGGTTTCGGTTACATCCTCAGTTTCAGTACCGCTGGGACCGGAAGTGGTAGTTACAGTCCTGGTACTTATCCCTTCCGGCATGCCATTTATGCCTACCCGGTACCAGCGATCTCCGGATGCCGGTTCCAGCCTGATCGAAGCGCCGGCTCTGACATATTTGCTGTTAAGGCCGTAGTTTACACGTGTATCAACCAGAAGTCCTATGCCGTTTGTCCTGTCTACAAAATCTCCGGCTCCGTCCAGTACACGCTGGAGTTTTACTATTGCTGTTTCTGTCTCTTCCACCGTACTTAACAGTGAATTATACAGACGGTCGTCGTAAATCGCCTGGCCGATATTACCCCGTCCCTGGGCGATTTCATCGGAAATCATGCGTATATTTTCAATAGCCAGCCGGATCTCCATCAGAGAAATGCCGATGTCGGCTTCGCTGAATTCCAGGATCCTGTCGGTTCTTTCCGTAATAAGGGCTGCATTTTGCAAAATTTGAGTTATTAAATCCAGTTCTTCATCTGTCCGGGATTCAATCTTGGATGCAATGGATGCAATTGATTCAAGTGACAGCGCCAAAAGAACCATTTGGTTTTGCTGAAATTCCGCAAGTATATCGGAAACCTGGTTTCCTATATCTGAAACGGAACCCATTATTGCGTTCATATCCATTGAAGTATCTGTTTGTATAGTTCCGCCGGAAGGCAGTATGGGACTTAGTTCCGTACCTGGATCAAGGCTTAATATGTAAGTTCCAAGTATGGACGAGGCTTTACGTGAAATAACGGCATTTTCATGCACTTCCACATCTTTAAGCAGGGCTATTCGTATCCGGGCATTGGTTTCTTCCAGATGTATTTCCCTGACTTTGCCTACGGTAACTCCCGCCATATAAACTTTGGAACGGGTAGAGAGGCCCGTAGCGTCCGAAAGTACGGCTACATAGCTCTTTGTATTTAAAGCTGAAAGACCGTCCATGGTCATCATCATGAACCCAATTCCGGAGCCGCCGACAATAACAAAGAAAAGGGCTATTTTCACGTAACGTGATATACTCATGATTCCAAACCGCCAAGGGATATTCTTAAAAAGTCTTTAACCATAGGGTGTTCTGATTTTCCCAATTCCCCGGGTGTTCCGTTTGCAATTATATATCCTTGATCCAGAAATGCAATCAGGTCTGCGTACTTAAAAGCAGCAGAAATATCATGGGTGATCATCACACAGGTTATTCCCAGTTCCTTATTAACCCGCAGTACCAGGTTATTTATTGTTTCCGACAGCACCGGATCAAGCCCTGTAGTCGGCTCGTCAAAGAAGAGTACTTCCGGGTGCAGGATAAGCGCCCGTGCAACACCCACCCGTTTTCGCATACCGCCGGACAGTTCATCCGGCCTTTTTGATTCTATACCGGGAAGTTCAATCCATTCAAGAAGTTCAGCCACCTGTTTTTTAATTTTCGCCTTGTTTTTAATCCCCTGAACTTCAATAAGGGGAAAACTCAGGTTTTCCTCAACATTCATGGAATCAAAAAGAGCCGCATTCTGAAAAGAATAGCCGAAGCGGTTTCGAAAAGAAATTAATTCTTTCCGGTTTAAAGAAGTAAGCTCTGTTTCTTTATACCAAATCCTGCCCTTATCGGGTTTGATCATCCCAATGATGGTTTTGATCAATACGCTTTTGCCGGTACCGCTTTGACCAATAACGGCATACAGCGATTTTTCCGGAATACCAATCGATATGTCACGGAGAACATGGTTTTCTCCAAAGGCTTTGGAAAGGTTCTTGGTGCGTATAATGGCTTCATTCATAGGTAGATTACTTCAAGCATCATGGTGCTAAGCACATAGTCTGCCAATAAAATTGACACGGAGGCCGCAACTACCGCCTTTGTTGCACTGTCCCCCACGCCCTTTGCCCCCTGAGTGGTGTTAAGGCCGTAGAAACAGCATATCGTGGCGGTTATAAACCCCATAACAACGGCTTTTATCATGCCGACAATTATGTCCCTGGGATTAAGCAGATGAAACATATAGTCCAGATAGTTTGCCGAATCAATGGAATGAAGATAAATTGAAATTACATAGGAGCCTATGGCGCCGATTACATTGGCTAACAGGGTAAGAACCGGGAAAACCACCATCGAAGCTATTACCTTGGGCAGAACCAGATACTGGACAGGATCGATAGACATTGATTCCAGGGCATCTATCTGCTCGGTAACCCGCATGGTTCCCAATTCCGCAGCCATTGCCGAGCCGTTTTTTGCAATCAGCATAAGGGTTGTTATGATAGGCGCCAGTTCCCTGGCCATTGCCAGACCCACCGCTGCTCCGATACCGACTTCTGCCTGGAACATTTGCATCATTACTATCATTTGAAGGGCAAAAATAGCCCCGATAGCGCCGCTTGAAAGCAGGATTATCAGTACAGAATCGACACCAAGGTGTTCAATTTCAGCAATATACTGTTTGGGACGAAAAGGACGCCTTATAACACTCCGTAAAAGCTCTCCAAGAAAGGAAAAGTACCTTCCCAGCCCTTCGAGTTTCCGAATAATGCCTTGAAACATTGGAACAAAGTATACATCACCAGGAAACCATTGACGAGAGGGACAAAAGTTATTTATTATAGGGTATAAATGTCTGCCGCGGTAAGAAAAAAGGCTGGCGGAGCTTGGCTCCTTTTTTGGCTGGTTTTCTTAATAGGGGTAACTTTGCTCTTTATGCTGAATATGGAGCGTATAAAAGTGACCCTTAGTGAAGCCGATGTGCTGGAAAAACTGTTCAGGAAGGGCATAGCCAGTCCGGAGGAAGACGCTGCGGGTGAACTTGAGCGCCAAATTCCGGAGCTTGCCAATGGTGCGGCAGAAAACCCCGGTTTTACGCGGGAAGGAAGTTTGGCAGAACAGATTGTCCCATCGGAGGGTTCTGTACAGCCGGGCAATTCGGCAGAGCTGGAAACTCAGCCGCCGGAAGGGAATACAGACTTGCAGTCCGAAACGGCTGTAGGGGCAGGTTTGCCGGGAAAAACGGTAACAAGGTCAGTTTATTTGATGAGGGTCGATTCTGCAGGAACAATTCTTTGGACGAATGTTAAGCGGGATCTGCCTGCCAGTGACAGCCCGTTATTAGACGTATTGGAGTCGTTAATTAAAGGGCCTTCGGCCGCGGAGGAAAAACAAGGGTTGATTTCCCTGATACCGAAGAATGTAAAGATTCAGAACGCCGCTGTCCGGGGCAATACCGCATATATCTCTTTTAGCGAGGATTTTTTATTTAATACTTATGGCATGGAAGGCTATGCAGGACAGCGTAGACAAATTATACTAACTGCTACAGAATTCAGTAATGTAAAGGATGTACAGATTCTTATTGACGGAAAACGGGTAGATTATTTGGGCGAAGGTATTTGGATAGGAAGCCCCATCAGTCGGAGTATGCTATGAATTTAGAGGGGAAATTGCAGTCGGAAGGACTTTTCTCAAATCGTATTCTCGCTCTGTTGGATGTAATAAATGCAAATGGTCTTGGTCTGTGGGAAATATCAGGCGGAATAATGACTCTGGATCAAAAGACTTCCGAAATTATTGGTCTTGAAGGAGACAACCTGGTAAAACTGGATGATATTATTGATTTGGTACACGAAGAAGACCGGCAGGAATTTAAAGGTGTTCTTGACACGATAACGGATGTTCCCAATAAAAATGCAGTTGCCGAATGCCGGATCTGCAGCAAAAAAACCAATGTTTATTCCTGGGTAAGGATCATGGGAAAGAGTTACCTTCATCAGGGAAATATGGTTATTTTGGGCACCAGTCAGCTTATCGAAGGCAGGGCGCTGGATGTGTTCAATGCCATGCTTGATAATATTACCAAAGAACTAAACAGAAAAGATGAATTGAACAAATGTATATTTGACATTACCGAAATTCTTCTTAATGCGGATGAAACAAGCTTTGATACAACATTTCAAACCTGTCTGGAAATAATTGCCCATACTGTCGGTCTTTGCAGGCTGTATATTTATAAAAATCATCTTGTTGAAGGAACCGCTTGTTGTACGGAAATTCATGAATGGGTAGACGGTGTTGAGGTAACATTGGGAGAAGATTATACCAAGGATATCCCGATTCATACCTGGCCGGGTCTTGAGGATGTATTAAGCGGAGGCCATACTTACAACAAGCTGCTCAAGGATACACCGCTGGAAATTCAGGAGATGACCCCCAAGGGAATAGGGGCTGTTCTTTTTGCACCTATCTTTCTTAGAGATTTGCTGTGGGGTTTTGTAGGTTATGAATGGGCTGAAGAAAAACTTTTCAGCGCCGATGAAGCAGCAATACTGTGTTCGGCGGGTTTGCTGCTGGCTAACTCGCTTATCCGTAACGATTTAAACAAAAACCTTTATCTGGCAGTGGATAAAATCAATACTACTACCATAAAAGCGGAAGTGCTGGAAAAATTCGCCTATACCGACACCTTAACAGGTATTTACAACCGCAGGCATTTTATGGAATTGGCCCAGAATCCGCTGGATAAAGCAAAACGTTTTGGCAAATTTTGCTATGCGATGATTATGGATTTGGATTTTTTTAAGAAGGTAAACGATACCTATGGACATCTGGCAGGGGACGAAGTGTTAAAAAACGCTGCCAATGTAATGAAGAATACACTGCGTTCCTATGATCTTCTATGCCGTTACGGAGGAGAAGAATTTGTTGTTCTTGTTGCCGAATCAACAAAAGAAGCTTCACTGAACCTGGCAGAACGTATACGCGAAGCCATTGTTGCCACGCCTTGTGTCTATAACGTTTTAAAAATTCCGGTTACGATGAGTATAGGCGTTGCGGAGAGCTTTCCTGATTGTACAATAGAAAGCCTTATTGACAGGGCAGATAAAGCGCTTTACATGGCCAAGGAACAGGGCAGAAACAGGGTTGTTTTTTATACCGGTGAAGAAAAGTAAAGATGAGCTTGTTCCAAAATCTGACATTTTGGAACAGCCTAAAATTAGCGGTTAATTCTTCTGATGTTTAAAGCTTTACCCTTTTCATCAAGTTCAGCAACAATACCCTGAATTGCGCAGTCCTGTTCTTTTGCATCTGCACATTCCATACGGCGGGCAATTTGGCTGCGTGTACGGTTGATGCATATATCCTTATCCATGCCGATTACTCCGTTTGTTGCGCCTGTCATTCCCAAATCGCTGATGTAAGCGGTGCCCTGGGGAAGCAACCGTTCGTCGGCTGTTTGAACATGGGTATGGGTTCCCGCCACAATGCCGGCGCGGCCGTCAAGGTAATAGGCAAGAGCTTCTTTTTCTTCGGCAGATTCGGCATGAAAGTCTATTATAACGGGAACATTGCTGTGTTCCGCCGCTACTGTATCAAAACATTGGAAAGGGCAGTCGATGGGAGTCATTAGTTCCCTGCCCTGAAGGTTCATCACTAAAACAGAAAGGTCGTTTTTGGACAAAAGCATCCAGCCGCGGCCGGGGACTGCATTTGGTTTTGCTGCATCAATTTCTTCTACGACAGGGTAATTGGCCGGGCGCAGAAGGGGCTTGCCGTTTGGCAGTGCAGAAGATTCAAGCACCGGCCAGATTTCCCGCTTTTCCCAAATGTGGTTCCCGCTGGTAACAACATCAGCGCCGGCTTCAAGAATGCGATCCAGTGTTTCCGGTGTAAGGCCAAAACCTGCGGCGGCGTTTTCTCCGTTCACTACGGTAAAATCCGCTTTGTATTCTTTAATAAGTTCAGGCAGACGTTTTTCCAGGATCATAAGTCCTGGCTCGCCTACCACATCACCCAGCATAATTATTATCATGATTCAATATGCGTTTCCCAGCTTAATGCTGCCCCTATGGCAGTTGTATATTCGGCATTTTCCGGGTATTCAAACTGTACGTGATATATGGAGGTAATTTCTTCCAGCACCCGCCGCCCCAAAAGGTTACTGCTGCCGTTTCCTGTAACCACCACACGATCTGTGTTTTTGTTTTTTGCGGCAAAGACCGAAAGTATGCCGATTACCTGATACACCATGTTGACCAGGGCTAAAGCTATATCTTCGTTACGGGCATTGTCCAGCATCTTTCCAAAGTTTGATGCGGTGTTTTTTTTGTTAAGAAAACTCAGGTCGGTTTCCATTATGTCTTCCAATAAAAGATCAACCTGATTGAGCTTGCCTTTTTCTGCCAGATGCATTACATCGTTGAATTCCGACACGGACAAAAGTTTTTTTGCCAAACCCAGTATGGTACCGCCTCCTACGCCGGATCCGCCCATATGGAAAATATTGTCGTTTTGGGCATAGATAATTGCCGTACCTGTTCCGATATTGGAGATGATAATTTTCTCACGGCCTGCCAGAAATATTCCTCCTATACCGATCGATTTAATTTCATCCGCCTTGCCTGTGGGAATACCAAAAAGATCATCCTTTAACTTTCCCGATCCTGCGCCGGTGATCATGATCCGTTGAATTTCGCTGATTTTAATGCCGTTTTCCACGATCATTTTGCCAAAAGCTCCGGTAGCAGATGTTACGGCGTCCAGCGCTTTGGTTTTTATTTTGTGGTTCACGCGGCCCTTCTCGATGGAAACCGCTTTAGTAGTTGTGCTGCCTATATCAATACCAACAATCATGTTATATATAATTATAGTTTAAAATGCTTTTTTTGTAAGGAGCCTTTGTGCCTGTAAAATGGATAGTACTCAGCATTGCGATTCTTATGTATGTGCTGGTTGTGATCTTTCCCGAAAAGAAATCCTGGAGCGCCCTGGGAGCTGCACTGGCAATGATCCTTGTCCGTGCAACAGGAGGAGAATCAGCCGGTTATCTTATACATGAAGCCGGAACAGAATTAATAAACTGGTATGTATTGATGATCTTCATAGGCAGCCTTGTTATTGCCGAGTTGTTTATTTATTCCCGTGCCCCGGCGGTAATTGCCGATACCATTGTCCTGAAAAGCCCCAATGTGGGTATTGCCATGGTGCTGATCCTTATTATGACAGGGCTTATCAGCGCTTTTGTTGAGAATGTTGCTACAGTTCTTGTTATGGCGCCCATTGCCCTGGCCATGTGCAGCAAACTGAATCTTAACCCCATGTACTTTATGACAGGCCTTGCCGTAATGGCGAACCTTCAGGGGACGGCCACTCTGGTAGGCGATCCTCCATCGATGATCTTTGCCGATTATTCAGGCTATGGCTTTAACGACTTTATCTTTTATCAGGGAAAGATGTCGATTTTCTTTGCCATTCAGGTTGGGATGATTGTCGGCGCTTTGTACTTTTACTGGATCTTTGCCAAAGACGGCGGAAAAAAAGTGGAAGTGGAAAAGGAAAAAAACCTTTCCATGGTTCCTTCCTGGCTTTTAATCCTGATGATTGCAGGGCTTGCCGGTGCATCTTATATATACGGCGGTCTTTCCCTGGCTTCGGGGCTTGTTGTGGTTATCCTTGCCATAGCTGGTCTTGTGTGGTACCGCTGGGTCCGAAAGGAAAGTTCTGAAAAAGTCCTGGAACTTATTAAAGGCCTAGATTGGGACACAACGTTTTTTTTAATTGGAATATTTGTAGCGGTAGGCGCCATTTCTTCCGTAGGGCTCCTCGAAGACTTTGTCGCTTTCCTTTGTCGTATTATTGGCGATAATGTACTTCTTGGCTTTGTGTTGATCGTAGTAGTTTCTGTCCTGATTTCCGGCTTTGTGGATAATGTGCCATATATCATCGTTATGCTACCTGTAGCCGCTACACTTTCAAATGATCTTTCCCTTAAACCGGAACTGTTTATGTTTGCCCTGCTTGTAGGTTCCTGCATGGGCGGGAACCTTACACCCTTCGGCGCCTCCGCCAATGTTGTTACCGTCGGGATACTCCGCAAACAGGGCGTTAAGATGAACTTTGCCCAGTGGTTAAAGATAGGCCTGCCTTTTACGGCGCTTACCACGGCATTTTCTGCCCTGTTTGTTTGGGTGGTGTGGCGGTAATCCTGAGGTGGCAGCCCAGCCGCACCGGAATTTATTTTACAATTTGCAGTTCTTTAAGAATTTCTTTTACAAGTATATTATCTATTTCACCATGCCGGGGAACAGAAACTTTTTTTCCTGTTTTACTCTGTATGTAAATATCATGGTTTGATCCGTTGCGAAAAAATATCACCTCATTTTTTGCAAGAATTTTTATAAACTCGGAACGCTTCATTAAGCGATTTTTAAAACCCCATGGCGTTTTGGCTCAAGTGTACCATCCTGTATCCAGTTGAAAATTTCCTTTAAGTGATCCTCTAAGTCCTGCAAATCTTTGCCTTGCGTAGGAAATTCGGGATAATTGTCAAAATGGCCAACGAGATATTTTTCGCCTTTTTCATACGTGTATGATAATTCCATTTTTTTAATTTAGCATTTGTTAATGAGGCTGTCAACTTTTAGAAGCGCTGCTTTATTTCTGTAAAGCCTTAGTATTGTGCAATATTTATCCGTTCTGTGCTATCCTGAATCCCCTGCTTGCAGCGGTATGTTCCGGCGGATCGGAAATGCGGAAACTGACGCGAAGCAGATTCAGGTTATTGTAGTAAGAACCGCCCCGGTAGATGCGGCGCCTTCCTGTTGCGGGTCCGGTATAATCCACTACAGGATCGACGGGGTAGTCGCCGTGCCAGTCCCAGCACCATTCCCAGACATTACCGCTCATGTCATAAAGACCTAACTGGTTGGGGAGTTTTCCCCGTACAGTGCGTGTAGCTGTTTTGGCATTTACGGAAAACCAACAGTAGTCCTGCGGATTTGCTGTGTCATCTCCCCCTGCAAAAAAGATCCGGTCTTGAGGGCCGGAAGGGCCATTAATCCCGCCTCGTGCGGCAAATTCCCATTCCGCTTCGGTTGGAAGGCGGTAACCTTTGGATGTCCGGTTCCAGGTAACATTTTCTCCGTCAATAACATAAGCAGGAGGAAGGTTATTAAGGGCGCTCAGGGCATTGCAGAACTGTACCGCATCAAACCAGCTGACAGAATCGACGGGATTATTGTCGTCTTTAAAAACAGAAGGGTTATCTCCCATTACGGCTTTGTAAAGCCATTGGGTTACCGGAGTTTCGGAGAGTAAAAAGGAACGAATCGTTACTTCATGCACACGTTCGGTAACACGGTTTTCGTTGCTTCCCATAAAAAAAGTACCGCCGCGGACGGAAATCATTGTTGGTTTTACAGGGCCTGCGGAAAAACCCGGCAAGACCAGACAGATTAAAATCAGTACACAAAGAAGTTTTGAGTATTTTAAGCCATGCAATATCATGGCATTTCCTCCCTGTGTAAAATTATTTTGGAGATAAGGCCGTATTTTACCGCTTCTTCTCCGTTCATCCAGTAGTCTCTGTCGGTGTCTTTTTCCACCTGACTTAACTCTATACCTGTTTCCCCGGCAATAAGTATGTTGATCTTTGCCCTGAGTTTTTCCAGTTCTCTGGCATGAATTTCGATGTCCGTAGCCACCCCGCGTATTCCCGAAAGCGGCTGGTGAATAAGGTAATGACTGTTGGGAAGGCCAACCCTTCTTTCTTTGGGGGCAGCCAGTTGTATTATTGCAGCGGCGCTTGCCACCAAACCCATGCCCACTGTCCAAACAGGCGCTTTTACAAAACGTATCATATCAAAGATTGCAAAGCCGGCGTCAGCGTCTCCGCCAGGCGAATCTATAAAAATCCTTACCGGTTTTTCGTTTTCTTCATCCAGCAGCAAAAGCTGGCGTATGGTACGTTCTGCAAGATCCTTATGGATCAATACCGGCTTTTTTAATGTTTTCTACGGCAGTAGAAAAACTATCCAACTGGTTTTTGGTATAGGCAATATCTCCGCTGTCCGGCGAATCGGACACTGCCAAATGCGTGGCTGTGCCTGCCATATCAAGATTTTTGCTTTTTGCAATGGTAACAGCAAGCTCTGCCGCTTCTTCGGGTTTACATCCTATGCGCCCCATACCTGTATCAACTTTAAGGTGAACAGGAACTTTTTTTCCTGCTTTGGCCGCGCTTCTTTCCAGTATTTCTATATATTCGGTGTCGCTTACCAGGGGTTCAAGATCTGCGGCGATAAGAGCATCAATTTCTTCGGGCAGGACTAAAGAAAGAAGGATAATGGGAGACAGAATCCCTCCGTCCCGTAATTCTTTTCCCTCCCCGACAGTAGCCACCGCCAGATATTCCACTCCCGAATTCAGTGCGGCTTTTGCAATGTGCAGGGCGCCGTGGCCGTATGCATCTGCTTTAACGGGCATACAGATCTTTGTTCCTGTTTTTTTTCGGACTAAAGAGATGTTGTCATGCAAATAATCAATATGTATGAGCGCTCTGCTTGCCCGCAAGGCGCCTGTATCGTTCATAAACGGAGTATATCAAGAGTATATAATCCTTACAATTACATTATCCTTATGATAATGTTCATAATAATGGCTTCTCGTTCGATTTTAACCGGCATTTTTATTCTTTTTTTTGTTTTTTCCTGCTCAAACCGGAAAGTAATCAGGGATTCTGCTGTTTCGGATGTTCAATTTGACCTCCCTCCCAGGCAGGATATGCCGGCTCTACGGATTTTAGACTACAAAAACAGAAATGAAGGGGCAAATTTAGCCGTTTGGCTTCGCAGATATCTGGACAATGGAATTACCGGAACCGAATCTTTATTACCATATCAGGAATCATATCTGTTTATTGCTTCAATACGTTCTGCAAGACTGCCTGTAATTACCCAGTGGCTGGCTAATTATTATCCCGACAGGGATTTTAACCGGCTTGCGGCTCAGCGGGTTCAGAAGAGATTTGAACAGGACTTAACCGATAAGCCTCCCGATATGGTATATGGCCCCAACTATGAAAAAGCTATCAAAGCTGCCTATGGTAATACATTTTGGGGCGCAGTAAAGATTGATGATAGTTGGGTACTGGCCATTCCCGCTGTTCAGGAAGAGTTTCCAGAACCGGAACAAAGCCGTTATTGGGGCTTTATTCTGGTCAGCATACCCCGGGAAACGCTGGAGATCCAGGTACATGAGCTACTTTCAAAAATATCCAATTCAAAAACCAAGGAGGGTCGTCCTGCCACAAAGGAACAAAATGCGGCTTTTGATCTTATAAAGGAGCATTTTTTTGAACAGTTTTGATATTTTCTCCGCATTAATACCAAGGTTCTTCCCCGGATGAGAAACTACGGAGATGACTGTGTTATAGCTGCTCAAGCTTCTCAAGGGGCTGTTGCTTTGATACGTACAAGCGGAAATGGCTGTCTGGAATTGCTGGCAAAGGTATTTTCCCGGCCCAAGACACTGCTGGAAGCCGCCGGAAATTCGGTTATTTATGGCTGGATTCTGGACCAGGAAGGTTCTCCTGTTGACGAAGTGCTGGTAAATGTATACCGGGCGCCCCGTTCCTATACCGGAGAAGACGGGGTTGATATTTCCTGTCATGGCGGGAGTACGGCGGCAAATACAATACTGGAAACGCTGCGAAAGGCGGGATTCTGCGATGCTTTACCGGGAGAATTTACTTTCCGTTCCTTTGTTAACGGTAAAATAGACCTTACCCGCAGTGAATCGGTAATGGAATTAGTTTCTGCCAAAACCAAAAATGCTTTAAAACTGGCCGTTAAACGCCTGTCCGGCGCATTGGAAAGAGAAATAAAAGCAATTCGGAATTCTCTTTTGGAAGCGGTCAGCGCCGCCGAACTTTTTTTGGATTATCCGGAGGATGAAATCGACGAAGGGCCTCCTCCTTACCGTAAAGCGGCCGAAGAAGCGCTTAAAAAACTAAAATTGCTCCTGGTTTCCTATGGCAGGGAACGGCTTTTTCAGGAAGGGGCGGCAGTTGTGATTGCCGGAAGGCCCAATGCCGGAAAATCAAGCCTTTTTAACGCCTTGTTGAATGAAGATCGTTCCATTGTAACAGAAATACCCGGTACTACCCGTGATTGGATCGAAGGTTCCGTTTCATTTAAAGGGATTCCGCTGCGTTTGATTGATACTGCCGGACTCCGTGATTTTACAGTAGATCAAAATAAAGCTGAAATTCAGGGGATTGAAAGAAGCAGAAACCTGATTGAAGAGGCTGATATCATCCTTTATACGGTGGATTCGTGTATAGGGTTTTGTGAAGAAGATAAAAAATTTCTTACTGAACATTCCGGCGAATCGCTGATACTGGTTTGGAACAAAATTGATTCAACAGAAGCATTGTCAGTTCCCCAACCGGAAAATAATAATTATTTGGCGTTATGTATTCCGGTCAGCGCTGCTACAGGAAGAGGTTTAGATGAACTTTGTACTTCAATAGCCGATCTTTTTTCGCAAAAAATATCCGTGTCAGATGAACTAAGCGCCGGTCTGGGTACCCAAAGACAGAAAGAATTGACGGAAAAAACTGTTGCATGTCTGGAAGAAGCTCTTTTATTGGATGAAAAAGACGAGAGTTTGGACCTTATTGCTCCATTACTCAGGGAAAGTCTGAATACGCTGGGTGAAATTACCGGTGAAGTATCTACTGCCGATGTTCTGGAAATAATGTTCAGCCGCTTCTGCCTTGGAAAATAAGCAGAAACGGCTGAAGCTCAAGGGCGAACAATAAAAAAATTACTGTTCAAAAGAATTATGAAAGGCTAAAAGAAGGGAAAACTGGAGCCAGAAGGTTCTGAGGGCTTGTCTGCGGGTTTTTTAACTAAAACTTTTTTTACCGCTTTTGCCGCTGCCTTCTTTACTGCAGGTTTCTTTACCGCAGGCTTTTTCGCTGCGGGTTTTTTTGCCGCAGGCTTTTTCGCCGCAGGCTTCTTTGCTGCAGGCTTCTTTGCTGCAGGTTTTTTCGCCGCGGGTTTTTTCGCCGCCGGTTTCTTTGCCGCTGCTTTCTTTACCGCGGGTTTTTTCGCTGCGGGTTTTTTCGCTGCGGGTTTTTTTACCGCCGGTTTTTTTGCTGCGGGCTTTTTCGCTGCAGGTTTTTTCGCTGCGGGTTTTTTCGCTGCGGGCTTTTTCGCTGCAGGCTTCTTTGCAGTAGGCATAAAAACTCCTTTACTAAAAAAGTTGATATTAATGTATCGTCATATTAAAAACATTGCAAGAGAAATTTTAAAAAAAATGAATTTTTTTTAATTTTTTTCTTTATTATTAATTTTTTATGCTGTTGAGCTCTTTCTGAAACTTTGATATTTTTAAATAACTTTTATTTATATGGATTACGATTGTATTGTTATTGGCGGAGGTCATGCAGGTATAGAAGCATCTCTTGCCGTATCAAGACTTGGATTAAACACACTTCTCATCACACAGAATCCCGATCGTATCGGCGCTTTATCCTGTAATCCCGCAGTTGGCGGCCTCTCCAAAGGAAATTTGGTACGTGAAGTAGATGCTTTAGGCGGAGCAATGGCTCATTTGATCGATCAAACGATGATTCAATATCGAATTTTAAACAAAGCCAGGGGTCCTGCAGTTCAAGCTCCGCGTGCTCAGGCGGATAAAAATGCATATCAGTGTGCAGCACGGAATATTATCGAGAATCAAAGATATCTTTCGGTTATGATGGACACAGTAACGGAATTAATTATTGATAAAGATAAAAATCGATCGAAAGATCATGAAATTTACACGATGTTGGGCTGTGTTACAGGCGTAATTACAGTCCGCGGACACAGAATCAGTGCAAAAACAGTGATCCTGGCAGCAGGAACCTTCATGGAAGGGAAAATTTTTATTGGAGAATACGATGCTCTTCATGGCAGACTGGGTGAAGAAGCTGCTTTGGGACTTGGAAAATTTCTGCGTAACAATGGTTTTCCGGTGGGCAGGTTAAAAACGGGGACACCTGCGCGCATAGACGGAGATTCTGTTGATTACAGCAGTATGGAAAAACAGGATGGAGAAGAATTTGCTCCGTTTTCGTTTGATTTTGAATCAATTCCGGAAAAATTCATCAATCGGAAATCTGTACCGTGCTGGATCTGCTATACAACGGCGGAAACTCACCGGATTATCAGGGATAATATTCATCGTTCACCTCTTTACGGCGGAAAAATAAAAGGAACAGGGGCGCGATATTGTCCTTCCATAGAAGACAAGGTGGTGCGTTTTCCCGACAGGAACCGTCATCATGTTTTTATTGAACCTGAAGGGCTTTATACAACAGAAAAATATCTTAATGGACTTTCCTACGAAGATGATGATGTACTGGCCTTCCATGATATTTCGCCCCAGGCTCCGGTTCATTTCCTGGTTATCCCCAAGAAACACCTGGCTAACGTAATGGAAACCAAACCGGAAGATGCAGCTCTTCTTGGAAAACTGCTCCACAAAGCCCAGGAATTACTGGCAGAGCAGGGCTGTGCCGAAAAAGGAGGCCGTTTTGTGATCAACTGCAAATCCGACGGTATGCAGACTGTGGAGCATATTCATCTTCATGTGCTTGGCGGGCGTACTCTGGGCTGGCCGCCGGGGTGATCCATATGTATACCGGTATAGATATACGAAATTAATGATAAAGGACTTGCAGAGGAGTTGAAATTCCGGATAAATAAATTGTAAAATGCAGCATCTGTTATTATACAGATGGTTTTTAAACAAAAACCTTTTATCGGGCAATAGCGCAGTTGGTTTAGCGTACAAGTCTGGGGGACTTGGGGTCCCCGGTTCAAATCCGGGTTGCCCGAAAATTGTAGAAAGCTGTTCTTAAATCAACTATTTTGGGGCAGCTTCAGACAACATCATTTTCGTTCCGCAAGAGGTGTATACCCATGCCTTTTCTGGACGCATTTGTAAGCGGGGCGTATTATTCTTCCTCCGGCAATTATTTCTTCCAAACGATGAGCGCACCACCCGGCGACACGGCTTATGGCAAAAAGTGTTGTATAGAGATCCGGCGGGATTGCCAGCATTCCATAAACAAAACCTGAATAAAAATCCACGTTAGTGCAAATCTTTTTGTCGGAACCTTTTATTTTACTGAACACTTCCGGTGTAAGGCGTTCAATAAGGCAGTACAGGTTAAATTCATCCATTAGTTTTTTTTCTTCTGCAAGGCTGGCGGCTTTGTCGCGGAGCAGCCGTGCACGGGGATCGCTTATGGTATACACAGCATGGCCCTGACCGTAGATAAGCCCGGAACCATCGTTGGCTTTTTTTAAAAGGATTTTTTCCAGGTAATCAGCCACTTCCGCTTCGCTGTCCCAATGCTCTACATTCTTTTTGATGTCGTCCATCATTTGCATTACTTTGATATTCGCACCGCCGTGCTTGTAGCCTTTCAGAGAAACAATTCCCGCAGAGATGGCGGAAAAAGTATCGGTGTCGGCGGAAGAAACAAGGTGTACGGCAAATGTAGAGTTATTGCCTCCTCCGTGTTCGGCATGGAGGATTAATGCCAGGTCCAGGATTTCCGCTTCCAGTTGGGTAAAGCGCTGGTCGGGCCGTATCAGGGAAAGAAGGCTTTCGGCAATGGAACTATCCTGTTCCGGCATGTGGATGATTAAACTTTCATGGTCGTAGTAATGCGCCGTTCAGGTTTTGGAACAGGCTTAACTACATGATTATTGCAAAAAATTTGGCTTTGCTGCCTCCCAGGGCTTTCATTCCATGGGGTTCGTTGGAATCATAGTAAATGCAATCTCCCGGCCCTAGCTCTTCCTCGTGCCCTCCAACAGACATAAGGAGCCGCCCTTCCAGGACATAATCAAATTCATGACCAGGGTGGGTATTCAGGCTCAGAGGTTTATTTTCTGTTTCCGGATTGGCTTCTACCAAAAAGGGTTCTCCCCTTTTATTGTGAAACTTAAAGGCCAGGTTCCAGTAACCGTACATGGGCCGCCGGCTTACTTCCGGAGCGTTGCCTGCCCTGGTAATGCAATAGGTTGTAAGCCTTGACGGACGGCCGTTTATCAGCTCTGTAAGATCAATTTTAAAATGGGCGGCTATTTCTACCAGAGCGCCTATTGGAAAGTCCGTTACGCCTTCTTCCCATTGTTGATATTCGGCGCAATCAAAACCCAGTTCACGGCAAAGTTCTTCCCGTGATATTTCCGCAATTTCTCTGAGTACTTTAACCCTGTCAATAATATCCTTTGTTTCATCAGTCATAGTATAACTCCTGCTATTTCTTTAATAATCCCAACAGGGCCGGTATGAGATGTTCGGGGAAATCCCGTTCAAGAATATACTCATACTGGTGTTTTGCCTGTCTGAGCAGCATATCCATGCCATTCAGTACCCGGCAGCCTGCTGTCAGTGCTCTTTTTAGAAAAGCCGTCTGCATCGGATTATAAATCAGATCCATTACGGTTTCATGGCCGTTAAAATGGTACAATTCAAAAGGATCATCTTCCGTGTTGGGGAATGTTCCAACCGGCGTAGTCTGAATAATAATATCTGAATACCGTTCCATGCTGTCAAGAGCCTGGCTGTCCAGCCCTCCCCAGGCATAACCGTAATTTAACGCCAATTCCCTGGCCCGGACAGCATTACGGTTTAGAATAAGGCATTTTCCTTTTAACCGGAAAATCTCCGATACCGCCGCCCTGGCTGCACCTCCGGCGCCAATGACGGTTATTTTTTGGCCGCGCAGATGTTTTCTTTCCAAAAAGCTTAAGAGTGATTCGGTGAATCCCAAAGTGTCGGTATTGGTGCCGCTCCAGACCTTGGAAACAGATTCGCCCGGCAATGATCTGGTAATCATCCCTAGAGCCTTAATGGTATTACATGCTCCGGCTATCTGGACAGAACCGGAGACATTGCTAAGATGATGGATAATTTCTTCTTTGTATGGGATAGTAACGGCTGCGCCTTTAATATTCAGGTCTTCCGCCAGTTCCAGAAAGTAGTCAAGGTTATGGGCCGGAAAGGGAATATAAACGGCATCTATCTTTTCACGGCTGAAAACAGTGTTATATATCCGCGGACTGTAGGTTGTACTTAAAGGAAACCCAACAACGCCGTATATATCTGTTGCCGAGCTGATATCCCTGAAACGGTACTTTTCCACCAGGTCTCTGGGGCTAATGTGTCCCAGTACGGCGGAAGCCTGATCCGATCCTTCAGTTTCGGAAGTGTAACTTAAAAAAGAACCGAGTTTTTCCGAAAGAATCCTGGTATTAAGGCCATAAGGCCCCATACCAACTATAATTTTTTCCAACCCCAGGGTTTCCCTGCTTGCATTGTAAATTGACATGACATCGTTTAAGTCCTGCGGCATTACCGCTATTTTGGCAATTTCGTCTCCTATTCTTCGTAAACTTTTGATTTTTTCGTAAATATTACCTATTCCGGTAAAATTGTGGTATGACCGTATAATTCTGGTACCAAAAGTACGTACCGCCTCTTCCAGACCCGGTACTTCCAGATCTTCTTCCAAATCCACATAGGCAAAATTATACCGTTTATCCGCTTCCGCAAAAGCAAGACCCCTGGAAAGCAGGGCGACCCTGGAACCTTCGCCGCTTGAATAAAACCCGCCGTCTTGTTTTCGCCGTATGGTCAGGATTACCGGAATTCCTGCCTGCCGGGGAAATTGCCGTATATAAAAATTTTCATCCGGATGCAGGCAGTCCACGCGCAATTCTGCCATGTCGATGTATTTATGGTACTTTTCTATTAGTTCGAGATTCCGGGAAATTGTTTTTTCGGTCAGGCAAAGGCAAATTTTGGACATACAGAATCCACTCCCGGCGGTTGCCGATTCTAAAAATCAGAACGGTAAATGTACAGACCTTCGGCTCGTCCCGATGTATCCCAGTTAATCCTCAGCATAAGAGGCCAGGCTTTTCCGGGAAGCTGATACAGCGTATATCCTTCAAAATTGCGGCCTTCTCCCATTACCCTGCCTACAGCAGTTCTGTTATCCCCGTTTTTAATGTTATAGGCAGAGCGTACTTTTACCTGCCAAACACGGTTTCCGTAAATAAAAAACTCAATGCGGTCATATACAAAGACAACGTCATCCTGCCAGACTTCAACTCCCCGTACCGCATAAACGTTTTTGGGAACACCGTAATTTTTTATAAGATCCGGCAGGGTCATTCCTATTAGCGAAGCCGGATCTGAAATATTGTCTGCCTGGGAAAAAACCAATAAGGCAGGAAGTAAAATAAAGACAACCAGGAAACAACAAAATATTTTTCTCACTCTTCTGCTGTATCCCTGATTGTTTGCCGGTAGATCTCCCTGTCTACCATTGAAAGTATTATCACAGAGCCGGAAGGCAGTTTATACGGCATGCTGAATTCACCTCCCGAATGATTGGTATTAACAAGAGTTTGCTTTGACCCATTGGGCAGCTCAGTTTCTACTGTCAGCGGAAGGGGATAAGGATTTAACGGCAAATTATAGCTGAAAAGCCCCACCGTTTCCCCGGAATTCTCCGCCTGGGGAGCAATAATCGTAACCGTTACTTTTTGGTCTGTACTGATTTCTGTTCCCCCGACCGGATTTTGAGAAATAACGGTTCCGGGTTTTTCTCCTGTATTATTAACAATAAAGTTAAAACCAATCTTTAGCTGCCCCAGTCTTGCCAGAGCATCGGTAAAGGTAAGCCCTGTTAAATCAGGAACAGTTATGCGGGTGTTTTCCCTGCCCCGGCTTACCACCAGTTCCAAAACAACCGATCCGGTTAAGTCCGCTCCCGGCGGAGGGTTTTGCTGCAGTACCGTTCCGGCGGCGGAATCATTTGAATACTGGTACATAAAAGGTTCATGAATGGTAAATTGAATTTCGGATGAATTGGCGTTAAATGCCTGAAGTTCCAAACGGACATCATTGATGTTCTTTCCCAAAAAACTCACCATTTTGTCCAGGGCCAAACCCGAACTGATAACAAGGTTAATCCGCCTTTCGGCTTTAACCAACGTTCCGGCTTCGGGATTCTGTTCAAGGATTATACCTTTTTCCTGCCCGTCTGCCGAAGAACGCAGACTTATCCGGGGGTAAAGTTCTTTTTCCTGGAGTTCTATCAGCGCCTGGGCCAATTCTTTTCCCATCACATCGGGAACCATTACTTCCTCTTTACCCCGGATTGCAATAAAGAAAACCGAAAGTGCAATCAGTCCCACAAAAACAATTAAACCTATAGTAAAGGAAATAAAAAGACGCAGGTTGCTTCCCATGTGATCTTCTATACTTTCCAGGTCAAAACCCAAGTTTTTAAACGCCATAATGTCCAGAACCCCTTGTTAAACGAGAATCGAAAAACGGGAACCGATAAAATCCCTGGCGCCGTTCAAAAACGCCTGCCAGGGAAGGATTTTCTTGTTTTGATACTGAAGCAGCGTAATTGCAAGAATCCCATCGCCCGTTTGTACCAGTATACCGGATTTTTTGTCGATACCCAAGATACTCCCGGCCGGATCAGGCGGAACATTGGGTATGGCTGCAGAATCGTTGCGGTAATGGGCAGCGCCGGAGTAAGGAGTTGCTTCCAGTATATTCAGCAGCTGCCCGTTGTGGGTTGTATGCGCAAGGGGCCAGGGATTACAGGCCCGTATGTGGGCGTCGATTTCCGGGGCGCTCCTGTTCCAATCGACAAGGCCGCTGCTTTTTTCCAGTACCGTACAATAACTGGGCTCTCCCTGCTGGGGAATTCCTTCGGGTAATTCTGCCTTTTCAAACTGCCCCAGAACATCAATGAGTAATTCCGCTCCCCTGATTGCCGCAAGATTGCCAAGCGAAGCAGTGGTTTCTCTTCCGTTAAGGGGAATTACTGCCTGTGCCAGGATATTCCCCGTATCCATTTCGGGAGCAATACGCTGGATGCTTATTCCGGCAACCTTGTCCCGGTGCAGAATTGTTTCCTGAATGGGAGAAGCTCCGCGGTATTTGGGAAGCAGGGAAGGGTGTACATTGATCCCGCCCAAAGGAAAGAGGGACATGAATTGAGGGCCGAAAATCCGGCCGTAGGCAAAAGAAATCAGCACATCGGGCTTTAGCTCCGAAACAGCTGCCCTTGCCGGCGCTTTTAAGGTTTCGAACTTGAGTATTGCCGGTGCGTTTAATCCGGCTGCCGTAAATTCCTCTGCAAGCGACTCTGCCCTGCGGCCGACTTCACTGGGTTCCGTTCCGTTTCCCCGGCCTTTCCGTTTGTCGGGATTGGTTAATACCCCTGCAAGAACCCAGCGTCCCGGTTTTGCTGCTTCCGCAATCTTTTCCAGAGAAGGCAGCGCTATAGCAGGACTGCCTGCAAAGAGGATTCGCAGCCTGCCCATGTTTTTAGCTGTCATATACCTCCCGGCAGCGGCCTATATTGATTTTTTTTGCTTCTCCGCCTTGTTCAGTTTGGCAAGGAGCTTTTCCCGTTTACCTTCGTTTATCCGGTCAATAAAAAGGATTCCTTCCAGGTGATCGTATTCATGCTGGATAATCCTGGCAAGCATTCCCGATACTTCCAGGGAAAAAGCCCGGCCTTTTTCGTTCCATGCCTGGATTTTAATTATTGCAGGGCGTTTGACAACCGCATAGAACCCCGGAATGGAAAGACAGCCTTCTTCAAGGTTGGATTGTTCCTGACTGGTCCATATAATGGAAGGATTGATAAAAACCCGCTCTTCGTCTCCTTCTGCATGAGTTACAAAAATACGCTTTAAAAGACCCACTTGCGGCCCTGCCAGACCCACTCCTTTGCCTTCATGCATAATATCCAGCATTTTCCGGGCCGTTTGCCTTATTTCATCATTGATATTCTTGATTTGCGCCGCCTTTTGGCGCAAACAACGGTCTTTTTCAGAATCAGCCTTATTTTCCAGGGTCAGTACTTCCATACCACCATAGTATAGATAAAAGGCGCCGTGATACAAGAAAGTACTGAACGGCGACAGAAAAGGTTCCCCTCTTGTATACTCAACCGAGTTCGGCCATTAAATGGCCAGAACGAAGGTTCCCCTCTTGTATACTCAACCGAGTTCGGCCATTAAATGGCCAGAACGAAGGTTCCCCTCTTGACAAAATCTTTTGAATACGACAATGTACGCAAGCGATTAATGTAAAACAGGGGAATTTTTATGGATAAGAACTTCATTGAACGGATGAAACAATCCCTTTTCGAACTCAAGTCGGAGATTATTGATAATCTTGTGGCAAGTAACGAAGATTTTAAGGAGATTGTGGAAGGGATGGAGCCCAAGGATTTGGCCGATATTGCTTCCGATGATATCGACCGTAAGATGATAGAAGCATTGGGTTCCCAGGAATTAAAACGGCTCAAACTTATTGATTCCGCTCTTACCAGAATTGAGCAGGACAAGTACGGCTTATGTATAAAATGCGGCACGGTTATACCCCAGGAACGGCTTGAAGCGATTCCCTATGCTTTAATGTGTATTGAATGTAAAACCGCCGAAGAGCGCCGGAACCGATAGACGCCAGGCTGCATTTGCTCTGCCGCGCTAAGAACTAACCCGGACTTTCTGGTAAAATTTGCCTTTTACACCTTCTTTTTTTATATTTGTAGTATGCAAGGAGGTGTACTTGAACAGAAAAACTGAAAGTAAATGGATTGTCGATTTAAAAAATTTAACCTGCTACAATCCGGAAAACCAAATGGTTGTTGGTTTTGAGAAAAAAGGGAATACGCTTGAAGGCAAAATCAAGGATATACCCTGTGAATTGTTTGAAAAATGGAAGAATGACCCGAACGGCAGAACAAATATAAAAAAGGCGGTTATTGAAGCAGACGAGGTTTTTTTCAGGGCTTATTTTAATAAAGAGATTGAAAAAAAATGTCTTGGCGAACGGCTTCCGGCGTAATGAGGTTTTCCGAGGCAAGCCTTATTTTTTCCGGTTTTCAGACTTGATTTTCCTGGGCTTTTTTTCGTCTTCATAAGATTGTTCTTTCCATATAAAGCCATCAATTATATCTTCCACGACTTTTTGTTTTTCGGCAGATAACAATTGGATTTTTGTTAGAATTGCTGCCTTTCTTGATGAAAGCGAAACATCAGGTATAGTGAATACCGGTTCTTTTCCGCCGGTAAGCCATTCGGGATTAACATTGAATTCCCGGCAAATAGCTTCGATAAACCGCGGGCCGGCGCTGGTTGTCGTGCCGTTCAGAACCATAGAAACATAGGATTGAGCAAACCGTATCCTTTTTGCAAAATCCAGTTGTTTTATACCCAAACTTGAAAGAAGGTAAGCCAAACGGTCAGCTAAAGTGTTTTTCACGTTATTATAAACTATAAATAATGCCTTTCACTGGGTCAATTCCTGTATCTCGGACAGCAAGGTAATTTTGGAAGTTTCTATGTTTTTTAGAGTTTTGTCGATATTATATTTCTTGATACTATTTACTGAGGCTATATATGTTTGCAAGCAAAAAGAAAATCGAAATGTGGGCAAGCTGCGGAGATGACTTTTTTTACGGACTGGAAGGCGAGGAAAAAGACTATTCTCTGGCCGTCGTATGTTACGAAAAAGCTGCAAAGAAAAAACACTCCTATGCCGCCTATATGGCGGGTCTTTGTTACGAACTGGGCGGCATGGGCTTGCGAAAAAACAACCAAAAAGCGGAAGAATGGTATCAAAAGGCGGCTAAACTCGGCAATGATTACGCAGAGAAAAGACTTGCTTCAGGTAATACATTTATACCCTCATCACCCCAGAATGAAAATCAGGAACCCGATGATGTAATACAACAAGGTAATGATCCAACGGAAGAGGAAAGCCAAAATCTAACCAAAAGAGAACAAGAAATATACACCCTGCTTCTTTCGGGGACAGCCTCCAAGGAAATTGCATTTCGTCTATCGATCAGCTATCCAACAGTTAATTTTCACATCAACAATATATACCGGAAGTTAGGAGTGCAGAGCAGGGCCGAACTCTTTGCAAAAGATAGAAAATGATACTTTTTTATAATTCCCAACAGATTTAATAGGTAAAAACCCTTTCAAACCTATTAACCCAATAGATTTTACAGGCAGACAGATCAAATATTTCACAGTATTAATATGCAAGAATTGGCCATTGACATAGTTCAATGAGTGATATTTAATATCAATTGTAGATAGGGGGCGGTATGGATAAAAAGGGAGGTATACAGAAGAAACAAAAATTGACCCTTGAAGAAAAAATATCCATGCTTTCCGAGACCGAGGAGGCGTATGTGCTGGGCTTTATCGAAGGGGCTTTAATGGACGAACATAGACAGGAGCAGAACAATCCGCCTAAAATTCTTTCAAGGCAAAAAAAATAAATTAATAAAAGAAAAATTCCAATAAGTGAATTTGTTCAAATAGGGTAATTGTTGTTATATTATGATTAGCGGTATTGTGCAGCCGTTGGCTATAGCGCATAATTTTTTGATTGGGAGTTTTTTATGAGTGAACAAGAAACAAACGAAACCATTACAAAAGAAGTAAGCACAGAAGAAAAACTGGCGGCAACCTATAAAAGGATACTGATTACCGTCATTTTCTGCTGTATCGGCTGGCCTATATTTTTGTATGCTTTTAATTATTCGATGAATCCGTTGGTTATGCTGCTCGGCGGAGCGGTTGTTTCCGCGCCGATACTTTGGATCATGGCAAGAGGTGGAGGGTTAAAGGATGTATTTAAAACAGATGAGTACGAAGTCGTAACGACCTACAGCGACGGCAGTAAAAAATCGGACGGAGGAACTGAATCGTTTATAATGGGTCTTATTACAAAAATTATTGGATTGGTTCTTGTTATATTAATTGGCTGCCTGATTACAATCGGCTTACTGGTTTACATGACCATAAGTTACGTCAAACTTTATTTACAGGCAAGCAATAAACCGGCTTTTGTAAAAAGTGCGTTCCCTATTCTATTGGCCGGTCTGATAGTATTTATCGGCAGTGGAATTGTTGTTGGGAATATAGCCCGCGCCAGTGCGGCAAAAGCACGGAAAGAGGCAAAGGAGATCAATATGATAATTGAAGCGCCTCAACAGCGGCTGGCCTGTTACAACGACTGGAACTTTCCAGAGGTGTAGGTAAAGTGATACCATTTCCAATAGTTTAGGAGGAGTTATACCAATTTTTGGTATAATAATTTCTAAGAATTAACTGTGCGGCCAGCCGGCCGCACTATAAAGGAGTTTTTATGAAGTTGTACAGTAAATTTTTTGCAGTAGCGGTTTTGCTCGTAATGCAAATTGTTTCGAATGCCACAACAGTCGAAGCACAGACTCAAGGCACATTCGGCAGCGGTCTAACGTGGACTCTTTCCAGCGGCACGCTAAGGATTAGCGGTAACGGGCCAATGCCGGTTTCTCTCTCTGCCGGA
>Ga0082212_10001617_pt1 | contig 33147 bp, 21 predicted proteins | sample TergutNt197P3_FD_71548 | JGI IMG/M metagenome (GOLD analysis project Ga0082212, IMG submission 71548) | Neocapritermes taracua P3 segment gut microbial communities from Petit-Saut dam, French Guiana - Nt197 P3 | ecosystem: Host-associated > Arthropoda: Insects > Digestive system > Gut ... | reverse complement strand
GACGTGTTGGCGCGGGCAAAGAATACATCGGTGGAGAAATTGAGAAACATGGGCATCCTGTATGCGGAAAAAGGTGTCGTGCGTCTATTATGGAGCGCGGGCGTCCCGCCCGCATCTAATGCGGATGGGACGCCCACATCTAATGCGGGCGGGACGCCCACATCTAATGCGGATGGGACGCCCGCATCTAATGCGGGCGGGACGCCCGCGCTCCATAACATCTGGCTTCTCACGCAGCGGCTTACCTGTGCGCTGGAAAAAGGCGGCGTGGTCGGCGTTGCGGAGATTATCGCCGAAATATTCACGTCCGAACCCGAGCACGCAAAGGCTCTCGCGTATCGGCTGTTCACCATCGCCGAGCGCAAAGGGTGGGCGCAGGAGGCTTATGCGTACAATTCGCTCGTCATTGCTTGGCCGGATGTTCAGGCGAAAGCCGCCGAGTTGCAAGCGCAGCGAAGAAACGCAAAACAGATGACGATGTTTGAGACAATGAACGATTAACGGGAGGTATTGGTCATGGCTAATCATCACACGCAAATTTCACAGGGGTTTCGGGTTCTGCTTAGGTCAATGAGACCCTACATCGCCCGTGAACTGGAATCATGGAGCGCGGACGTCCCGTCCGTTTATAATAATGCGGACGAGACGTCCGCGGTCCACGAGACGTCCGCGGTCCATAACTGCCTCCTTTTGTTTGATTTGCACTGGCAGAAGGTTTTTCGCAAGAAGCTGTCCATTGACCATAGAACATGGGCGAAGGAACTGGTCGGCGTAAGTGAAAAACTTGCGCATCTCGGTGGCGAGGATTTTTCCGCCGACGACACATGGCGCGCGCTCGATACCATGTCGCGGTTATCAGAGCAGATTGACCCCGAAGGTGCGGAAGAGATTCGCGGCTTGCTCCGCACATCCCGTTACGGTTCCGCCGAAGGCTCCACATGGACCGCGGACGTCCCGTCCGCATTAAAAGAAATTAATGCGGGCGGGACGCCCGCGCTCCATTGGCGTGAAGTCATGCAGCCGCACCCCGATGTGGCGCAGGGGCGATACAAAAAAGCAGAGTTTGCAGCCGACCTCGCGCAAGTGGCGAGGGGCGAAGGGGCGATGGAGTACCGCGACCCCGTGGAGTTCTTTGCCCGTACTTTCGTCACCGAGGGCATGACGGGACTGTTGGTGCAGTCGCTTCGCCGCATTTCCAACAAGGACGGCGAGCCTGTTATTCAGTTAAAGACGGCATTCGGCGGCGGCAAGACCCATAGTATGCTCGCGCTCTACCACATGATGCGCGGCAGGGTTTCGGTGGACAAGATTCCGAACATTAAACCTGTGCTTCAGCGGGCAGACATAACGACGTTGCCGAAAGCCAACGTAGCCGTTCTGGTCGGCACAGCCCTTGACCCCACAAAGAGTAAGCGCCCGAACAATATGCCCGGTATTACCATCAATACCCTTTGGGGCGAGATGGCGGCGCAGCTTGCGGAGTCGGCAGAAAACCCGAATTTATATGAGTATGTAAAAGAATCGGACAAGAAGGGCGTGTCGCCCGGTTCGGAGGCGTTGAAAAACCTATTTGACGCCGCCGCGCCATGCCTCATCCTGATGGATGAACTGGTCGCATACGCCAAGAAGATTTATGGCGTAAACGGTCTTCCGGCAGGGACGTTTGATAACTTCATCTCTTTTATACAAGAAGTGACCGAAGCGGCAAGAGCGAGCAAGAACAGCCTTGTTGTCGCGTCAATCCCCGAATCAGACATTGAAATCGGCGGCGACGCAGGGAAAATCGCGCTTGAGACGATAGAGCATACTTTCGGGCGCATGGAGTCGATATGGAAGCCCGTCGCGGCAAACGAGGGCTTTGAGGTGGTACGCCGCCGTTTGTTCCTCGACTGCAAGAATCCCGATGGTCGTGATGCGGTCTGTTCTAAGTTCAGCCAAATGTATAACGAAAACCAGAGCGACTTCCCGTTGGAATCCCGCGAGGTTGAATATATGGAACGCATGGTTTCGTGTTATCCGATCCATCCAGAAGTGTTCGACCGCCTGTATGAGGACTGGGCGACATTGGAGCGTTTCCAAAGGACGCGCGGTGTGCTGCGCCTGATGGCGGCGGTCATCCATGAACTTTGGATGGGCAATGATGCGGGGCTTATGATTATGCCCGGCTCGATACCGCTTGACGTGCCGAACGTGCGAGATGAATTGACGCGGCATCTTTCCGAAGGGTGGAATGCGCTCGTTGACCGTGAGGTTGACGGCAGGAATTCTATCCCGTTCCAAAAAGACCAGTCAAATCCGCGTTACGGCGGTAAGCTAGCGGCTCGCCGTGTGGCGCGAACGGTAATGCTCGGTTCCGCGCCTACGGTGCGCGACCAGAATGTGCGCGGTATTGAAGCATCACGCATTCGCCTCGGCGTGATTCAACCCGGCGAGAACATCGCCAACTTTAACGACGCTTTGAACACGCTGACATCTTCGCTCGCCTACCTTTACACCAATCCTTCCAGCGACCGTTTCTGGTATGATACCCGCCCGACGCTCCGCAAAACGGTGGAAGACCGTGCCACACAAGTATCGGCTTCTGATGTGGAGTATGAAATTGAAACGCGCCTTCGCGGACTTCGGAAAGAGCAGCCGTTTGCGGGTATTCATATTTGCCCCGCTTCATCCCTCGACGTGCCTGACGAGCAAACCGCTCGTTTGGTCATCCTGCGTCCTTCCGACGAATACAAGGCGACCAACCCAAACAACAAGGCAATGGCTGCGGTTGCCGACACGTTGAATAATCGCGGAAACACACCCCGTATATATCGGAATATGCTTGCTTTTATTGCTCCCGACCAAGACTTGGTGTTTTCGCTACAGCAAGCGGTACGGCTTTATAACGCTTGGAAATCTATCAAGGATGACAGCGAGGATTTGAACCTCGATGCCGCGCAAAACCGGGAAACCGATAATAACCTTCGCCGCGCCAACGAAACAGTTGACGCGAGGGTCAAGGAAGCGTACTGCTGGCTTCTCGTCCCGTATATTGACAAGAACGCTGACATGAAAACCATTGTCTGGGATGCTATCCGTATTAGTGGCGGCAACGATAGCATAATCACAAAAGCCGCAAAGAAGATGCTTCAAAACGAGGCAATCATAACGCAGTGGGCTCCGGCTTTGCTTCGGATGGAACTGGACAATGTTTTGTGGCGCGAAGGCGATAATATTGCCATAAAGAAACTCTGGGAGTATCTCTGCACATATTGCTACCTCCCGCGATTAGCAAGCGAAAACGTGCTGCATGATGCAATCCAAACGGGCGTGAACGCTACGGAATATTTCGCCATTGCATCCGGCTTTGACGGCTCGCGCTACATCGATTTGAAGTTTAATCAGTTTATTGGACTGGTCGAACGGTCGGGGTATTTAGTAAAAGTCGATGTTGCGATTAAGCAGCTTAACGAAGAAGAGCAAAGACGCCGAGCGGAAGCGGAAGCAAGAATGGGGAGCGGTTCGTCTGTACCCGCAGGAGCGAGCGACGAAGGCAGAACATCCGCATATACTCCACCGGCAGAAAAAAACGCTATGTCTTTAACTGATCACGAAGCGTCTGTATCGACGGGCACAACGCCCAAAAACAGACGGTTTTTTATGTCCGCCGACTTGGACACCACGCGGATTAACCGTGACGTGCAAAAGTATGTAGAAGAGATAATCCAACACCTGACTTCCGTCGATGGCGCACAGGTGAAGGTCTCCATCGAAGTTGAGGCTGAATCCGCTGACGGGTTCACGCAGCAGACTGTGCGTACAATTTCTGAAAACTGCCGGACGATGCGGGTCAAGGACTCAGGGTTTGAAGAATAGAAGCGAAAAGAACAAGTGTCATCATTAGACCTCCTCGGGAAATATTTGCCCCGCATATTTAACGCCAGAGGCGGAGGCGGATGAACTGCTTTTCGACTCCTACGTCCTCGGCGGCGTGGACTTGCTCTACGAAAAGCTGCTTGAAAACGGTCACGGCGAAGACGATTACGTCAACAACCTCTATGACTTCCTCGCCGATTTCAACGAGCGGTATTATGCTTCCGCAAGGATGTCGGCCGCCGAGTAAGCATACCGCAACGTCAAGTCAATCGACCATCGCCCGTGCGATCTTGCGTCCGCCGCACTCCATAACACAACGACGAGGTTCCCGATCTTTTGGGGCATTGCATGACAACGCAAGGTTAGATGACTATACCTGCTCGCAAGCACCACATGAAAGCAAGCGGTGTTGCCCGCGTGGCGGGCGTTACACGGGCTATTGGCTGCCGGGGCGCAATACGCCTTCATAGGCCACTTCGAGTTTGTCGGCCATGGCGGCGAGGGTGTGGGCGGCGAGGGTCGCGTGGGCGGCGGCGGCAAGGCCGTGCGGCGGGTTGCGCAGGAGCGCCGTGATGGCGCGGGTCAGCGCGGCGGCATTGCCCACTGGGAACAGCACGCCGTTGACGCCGTCTTGGATGAGGTCGGGGATGCCGCCGACATGGGCCGCGATGACGGGGACCCCTGCCGCGAAGGCATCCAGCACCACATACGGGCATCCCTCCCAGCGCGAAGGCACGGCCACGGCCGCATATCCGCGCATACGCGCCACGACCTCGTCCTGCGCACACTCGCCCATGAAGCGGACGCGGGGGGAGATGCCGAGGCGTTGGCATTGGCGGCGCAGTGCGGCCTCTTCCTCGCCCCGCCCGTGGAGGCAGGCCTCGATGCCCGAACCGGCAACCGCGTTGAGCAGGATATCCGCGCCTTTCTGCCGGCTCAGCCTTCCGAAGAACCCGATGCCCTGCCGCGGCGCGGTCGGTGGCTCGGGGAGGGGCGGGTAGCTCGTGCCGTTGGGGATGCGGTGGATTCGTTCGTCAGGGAAGCCGAGGGCGCGCGCCGCAAGGACCTCCTCGTGCGAGAGCGCGACCAGCGCGGCGGTCTTCGGCTGGACAAGGCGCTCGAGGAAGCGGTAGAGGCTTTTCGTGGCGCGCGCGCCTTCCATCAGGAACGGGAAGGCATGGGGCGTGTGGACGACGGGAACCCCCCGCGCCGCGGCCGCGAGGCGGCCGAGGAAACCGGCCTTGGAGCTGTGCGTATGGATAATGTCCGGGCGGAGCGTCTGGATGAGGCGCGAGAGGCGCACGGCGTTGAGGAGGTCTGAGAGCGGCGAGATGGCGCGGCGCATGGGCAACTCATGGAACGCGATGCCGCACGCCGCGAATGCGCGGGCGATGTCGCGTGCAAGCGCCGGGTTGCGGCGGGGCGAGGCGGCGAGCGCGACGCGGTAGCCCCTTGCGGCGAGTTCGGGCAGCAGCTCGCGCACATGGCGGAGCGTGCCGCCCTCCAAGGCTTCAAGGACATGCAGGACGGCAGGCTTTTGGGGGGATGCCGGCATATCCTCTCCCGCGTCACTTGATGGCGTAGCGCGTGGCCTTCGTGAGCGCCTTCCAGAGCTGCTCCGGTGTCTCAGCCGCCAGCAGGGCCTCTCGGTTCTGCTCTTTCAGGAAGGTCTCGGTCAGGCCGGACATGAGGCGGAGGTAAAACGCGCTCACCGCCGTGGGGATGGTGATGAAGAAGATGATGTGGCTGGTGACCGTCGCACCCGAATCGTCCCACTGGATGCCGCGCTTGGAGATGCCCAGCGCGAGGGTCAGGCCGCCGCCCTCCACGCCGCGCACGTGCGGGAAGGCCAGCCCGTTCTCCATCGCCGTGCTGAGGACGGCCTCGCGCTCCATCGCCGACTGGATAAGCTTGTCCGCGCCCGACACGAAGCCCTTCTCCTCCATGACCTTGGCCAGCGCCTCGATCGCGCCTGCCGCAGTGGTGGCCTCAAGGTCCGTGATCATCAGGCTCTCGGCGGAGAACCGCGAGACGCCGGACTTGCGCGGCTCCGTGCGGCTAGATGAACCGCCGAGGCGGACGGGCGCGTCGCTCTCCTCGTACAAGACACGCGCGCAACTCGGGCAGTTCTGAATCTGCTTGCACAGCCGTACCGCCTGCACCTGGCTGATGGGCAAGCGCATCCCGCAGATGGCGCAACAGCCGTTGTGCATGGGCGCCATCACGATGTGGTCCTTCTTGTACAGGCGTTGGTAAAGGGACTTGAGATCCTGCGGGAGCCGGTCTGTGAGTTGGTCAATCGAATCGTTCAGACGATCCATGTGACGGCCATCGCCGGCTGTGCGATGTTCATCGCGGATGAGCAGCAACTCCTGCAACTGGTTCAAATGATTGATCAAACTTTGCATACAACCTCTCTCGTACAGTGTCCGGTTAGGCCTGACGGCAAACACTGTTCCGTTTTTATGGAACATACTATACTTCAAAATCCATCCCCTCGTCAAGATGTTTCTCAGAAAATTCCGCAATCAAAATGAACCGACCCAAGAAGGGGGTGGTTCATTAAAACTGTCCTGAAACCGCAAGATTCAAGACCGTGTTAACCGCGAAACGCGCGAAACACGCGAAAAAGGTTTACACCCCAATAAAGTAGAGACGGATGATTATCCGTCTCCACGTGTCATTGCCCTGCGGAGACGGATAATCATCCGTCTCTACATTAAATGCGTCAACGGGGGCGGCGGGCAGGAATTCCCCTGAAGGGGCGCATACAGCCCGAGCCACCTTTTTCCCAGAAAAAAACTTCGCTTTGGGGCTTGACGGCGCTCGTCTTTTTCGCTATGCTTTAATCTCAAAATTGGGGTTTGGTTTATCTTTGAAGGAGTGCGTATGAGAACGATGTTGTTTGTTTCTTTTCTGATCGGGATGATGGCCTCGGCGGTGTCCGCCGTGGATTGCACGTGGACGGGTGCGGGGCAGGATGATTTGTGGAGTAACCCGCAGAACTGGGAGAATGATATTGCGCCGACGGGGAATGGTGACAATGCGATTTTCCCAGCGGATTCCGCGCCGTCGGTTGTGCGGGTGGGCGCGAGCGCGGAGATCAGGACGGTCTATTTCCGTAACCCGCTCGGCACGACGCTGACCGTGGATTCGGGTGCGAACCTGCATTTCAGCAACTCGGGCGCGCTGACCATCCGTGCGGAGGAGGATGCGCTCATCGATGGCCTCGGGACGCTGACGTTCAGCACGGGCGGCGGAGAGAACTGGGCGGACAATCAGGCCTACCCCGGCAAGACCCTGACCATCGACGTGAAAATCACGGGTGAATTCGGTTTCGAGCATAACGGCACGGGCGGGGTGATCGTCCTCGGCAACACGGGCAATGATTTCGAGGGCTGCTCGCTCATCACGGCGGGCGGGGGCATCTCGGTCGCGACGCTCATCAACACGGGCGTGCCGCAGCCGCTGGGCATGGCGGACATCTACAAGTTCAGGACCGCGCCGAGTTTCCTGCGCTACACGGGCGGGACGACGACGACGGACATCATCATCTCGCAGGAGGCAAACGCCGGGGCGGACGCCACCGTCGAGCATGCGGGGACGGGGACGCTCACGTTCACGGGGCCGCTCCGCTCGGGCGCGAACAATGAGCACGCGCTCATCATCGATATCGTTGACGCGGCGGCGGCGGTTGACATCGCGGGCACCTTCTCCAACGGCGGCACGGCACCGCTCTGGCTCTACAGGCGCGGCGCGGGCAAACTCGTCGTCTCCTCCGCCTGCACCCACACGGGGCGCACGGTGGTCGAGCCGGGCGGCCCGCTGGACGTCATGCCGGGCGGCTCGCTCGGCGCGGCGTCGCTGGTGCAGATGGCCGGCGGCATCCTGCGCTTCAACACCTCGGACACCATCGGCGCGGTGCAGGTGGCCAGCGGCTCGTCCACCCTCGGCTTCATCCCCGGCACGTCGTCGGCGACGCTCCACATCGGCTCGCTCGCGAACGTCTCCGGCTCGATCAACTTCATGGGCAGTGACCTCGGCGGCACCCTCAAGATTTTCATCGACGACCAGCCCGACGGCCTCATCGGCCCGTGGGCGACGGTCAACAACGGGTTCGCCTTCGCGGCGTATGATTCCGTCCTCGGCGTCCACGCCGCCAACTTCGACTATCAGGATCTCTCCGCGCGGGGCCCGTCGCCCATCACCAACAACGTGAACACCATCGCGCGCATCAACTCGGCTGGCACGTCCGGCGGCGTCTGGCTCGTGGACGACCCCACGGGGCTTATGGCGTTGCAGCACGAGTACCCCGCGTCCGCGACCGTCGTGTTTGGCAATCGCACGCTCGCCACGCCGATCGTGCGCATCCTGCCCGGCGGCGGCGCTCTCGTGCTCGGCGACATCTACGGCGACGGTTTCCTCCTCCCCGACCTCGCGGTGGGCAACCGCCTGTACCTCTCGAACGCGAACGCGCCCGGCGGCTCGCGCCTTACGGTCAACGCGGCCATCGGCGACAGCGGCGCAGACCCCGTGCGACTCGACAAGACCGGCCCGGGCGGCGTGGTGCTGGCGGGCCCGGTCACGCACACGGGCGGCACGGCGATCGGCGAGGGCGACCTCACGGTGTTCGTGGGCAACTCTCAGGGCTTGGAGTGGCCCGAGGGCGGCATCAGCGGCGGCGGCGGTCTCATCAAGAACGGCTTCGGCACGCTTTTCATGCCGAACGTCGCGAACACCTACAGCGGCATCACCACCATACAGGAAGGCATCATCGACATCATCCACAACGACACCTTCGGCGCGAAGACCCCGGCCTCCCCCGTCATCGTCGAGGGCGCCGGCGCGATCAACTTCATCGGCAACGGGGCCGACCAGGACCTCCAACTCAACGGGCAGGAGATCCATGCCCGAGGCGCGGGCCCCGACGGGCTGGGCGCGCTCCGCAACACCGGCCCCAACAGCCAGTTCAACGCCATCCGCTTCCTGACGCTCCTCGACGACCTCACGGTCTATACGCCCAAGCGCCTCGACGTGCGCAACTCCGGCGGGCAGGCGTACCTCAACCTCAACGGCCACGGCATCACCAAGAAGGGCAGCGACATGTTCGGCTTCACCGCCGTGATCGTCACGAACGACCAGGACTCCGCCTTCATCGACATCACCGAAGGCGGCTTCACCCTCGAGGTCGGCACCACCCTCTCCGGCGGCCTGAACAACAACGTGGAGGTCCGCGACGGCGCGTTCTTCGACTACTACAACGTGAACAACCCCATCAACTGGTGGCTGACCGTGTTCGACGGCGGGCGCGTCAACACCCGCGCCGGGTACGGCATGGGCACCATCAACACATGGGCGGGCCCCGTCACCCTCAAAGGCCGCGCGACCTTCAGCACCGAAGGCACCACCAGCGACACCTACACCGGCGTCATCTCCGGCAACGGCCCGCTCGTCAAGGCGGGCGGCGGCGACCGTGGCGTGACCTACCTGCTCGGCACGAACAACACGTGGACGGGCGGCGCGGACATCCAGAACGGCGTCCTCTACGCCCTCGACCCCGGCTCCCTCCCCGGCTGGGACACGGACGTCACGGTCAGCGGCCGCGGCACCCTTGCCCTGCGCGTCGGCTACGGTCAAACCCTCGTCACGCAGCCCGGCTTCGACCTCGGCCAGATCGACGCCCTGCTCAACAACGTCCCGCCCGTATTCACCTCCCCCACCGCCTCCATCGGCCTGGACACCGCCTACGAGGACGTGGAGATATCCGATCCCTTCCCGCAGATCGGCATCCGCAAGTTCGGCCCCAACACCCTCACCCTCTCCGGCCGCGCCGACGCCCACGGCCCCATCACCGTCTATGGCGGCACGCTCGACATCCCCGTGATGCCCCGCTACCTGAACGAGGAGAACATCACCGTCGGCATCAGCTCCTTGCTCGCCGACCCCCTCGCGCAACTCAACCTCAGCGGCGACGCCGCGCTCACCACCTTCGACAGGGGCTACCAGCAGGGCGGACAGCCCGTCGTCTCCATCGGCGAGTCCGGGCGCGGCGTGCTGCGCATCGCGGACGACGCGATGATCAGCGGCCGCCTCATCGTCGGCAACCTCAACGGCTCCGTCGGCGCAGTCTATCAGACCGGCGGCACCATGCTCAACACCGGCGGCCACAGCAACGACGGCGCCATCGGCCTGAACGGCTACGGCTACTACCAGCTCGACGGCGGCGCGTTCACCAACAAGGGCTACTTCCAGCTCGGCAACAACGTCAACGGCTACGGCTTCCTCCGCCAGACGGGCGGCGCGTTCGCCTTCACCAGCGAGTACGGCGGCCCCTTCGGCATCAGCCGCGCAGGGCAGGGCGTGGTCTATACGTCGGGCGGCACGTTCTTCCACGCGGGCACCTTCCCCCTCGGCGAGAACGGCGGCAACAACAACGGCAACGGCGGCTACGCCGAACTCACCGTCGCGGGCAGCGCGGAAGTCACCGTCACCGGCCCCATCGACCTCGGCGCCCGCGGCGGCGACATGAAGGCCTTCCTCAACCTCAACGGCGGCGACGTGTTCGCCAACCGCATCTACCGCGCCGACCGCGAAAGCCAAGCCTACGTCAACTGGAACGGCGGCACCTTCCACGCCGTCAACGCCGACCCCCCGCTCTTCGGCACCACCCCGCACAACGGTGTCTATCCCGAGGTCACCCTCTACGAGCGCGGCGCCGTCATCGACATCCCCGACATGGGCAAGAGCAAGGCCGTCGGTACCCCCCTGCGCGCGCCCGAAGGCTTCGGCATCACCGCCATACCCGTCGCCGACGGCGGCGCGGGCTACCTCGGCTCGCCCTTCGTGCGCATCGAGGGCGGCGGCGGCAGGGGCGCGACCGCCTTCGCGCACGTGGACATCGCGAGCGGCGTCCTCACCCACATCGAGGTCACCTCCCCCGGGCAGGGCTACACCACCCCGCCCACGGTCACGCTCATCAACGGCGGGTACTTCACCGCCGCCACGCTCGGTCCCGTCGCCATCGGCCCCGTCGCCTCCGGCGGCCTGCTCAAGCTCGGCGAAGGGCGCCTCACCCTCAACGCCGACAACACCTACATGGGCGTCACCGAAGTCCGCGAAGGCATCCTCCGCCTGCGCGACCCCCAAGTGCTCTCCCCCTACACCGAGGTCACCGTCACCGGCGGCATCCTCGACCTCAGCGGCGGCACCCTCTCCAACGGCAACGTCACCGTCACCTCCGGCAGCATCGTCAACGGCGGCATCGCCGCGGGCGCCCTCACCAAGACCGGCCCCGGCGTGTTCACCCTCACCGCCCCCGTCACCCTCGGCCCCGCGAGCCGCCCCCCGCGCCCCCTCACCCCCGGCCTGTGGGAAGGCATGATCCGCGAGGGGTGGGATCAGGTCACCACTCCCCCCAAGGACGGCATCCAGCGCACCACCCGCGCCGCCAACGGCGGCGTGCAGGACTCCAACACCATCTACGCCGGAGGGCTCTGGAACGGCAACTACCACACCTGGTGCTACACCGGCTACCTCTGGAACAACAGCGACGAGGACGTCACCTGGACCTTCTTCGGCCGTATGGACGACAACATGAACCTCGTCATCGACGGCAAGCAACTGATACGGGCGGGCAACGGTTCGGACGCATGGGCGATCCACACCCTCACCCCCGGCCCGCACCTCTTCGAGGCCCGCTTCGGCGACGGCACGGGCGATGTCGGCCCCGGCCCCAAAGACCGCGCCGTGCTGCCCGCCAACGGTCCCATGTCCGGCCTGCTGGTGGACTACTCCGGCGCCGAGCCAACCGTCCTTGACGGCAACCTCCTCGACCTCACCGACTTCCAGATACTCGAAGACCCCGGCGACGGCTCGCTCTTCAGCATCGACCTTCCCGATGGCTACCCCTCGCCCTTCGAGCCCGTCTCCGGCCCCGGCCTCAGCGAATACGTCATCTACCAGAACTGGAACGACACCGACGACGGCATCTACATCAGCCGCCAACTCACCACCCGCGCCGCCAATGGCCACATCGAAGGCAACGGCACCTTCGCCAACGGGATGTGGGCAGGCAACAACCACACGTGGATCTACAAGGGCATCCTCTGGAACCGCGGCGAGCAGGCCGTCACATGGAACTGGCGCCTCCTCTTCGACGACGACATCGCCCTCTGGATCGACGGCACCCTCATCGCCGAGGCCCGCACCAACAAGCAGGACCCCACCTTCGCCGCCACCCTCATCGAACCCGGCGCCCACACCTTCGAGGTGCGCTTCGGCGACGGCACCGGCAGCGTCGGTCCCCACAGCGGCCTCGGCGGCCTCACCTACGACCCCGACAACACCGGCTCGGAAGACCCCAACGTCTTCATCCTCCTCGAGGACGACGGCACCGGCGCCCTCCTCACCACCGACCTCGACTGGACGCCCTCCGAAGAAGAGGAAGAGCCCGAAGACCCCGGCTGCCCCGTCGTCAACGTCCTCGAAGGCACCCTCCTCCTCCAGAACAACCCCATCGCGGGCCTCTGGGAAGGCTGCGCCCCCGGCGCCGCCAACTGGACCGGCGACCCCACCAACGACGTCTTCGCCATCGAACTCACCACCACCGCCGCCAACGGCTTCTGCGGCGAGAACGAGTACATCAACGACAAGTTCTGGTCCACCAACACCACCTACATCTACTGGGGCTACATCTGGAACCGCACCGACGCCAGCGTCACATGGACGTTCGCCGAGAACTTCGACGACAACGTCCGCCTCTGGATCGACCGTACCCCCTACACCCTCGACTGGGACGACAAGGCGGAGGTCCTCGCCGACAACAGCTGGGACACCCCCACCTTCGGGACCATCACCCTCACCCCCGGCCCGCACAAGTTCGAGCTCCGCCTCGGCCAGGGCGGCGGCGGCGCGGGCGGCAACATCGTCCCCGACCCCGACACCACCGGCAGGGACAGGTGGGGCTGGCCCACCAAGGACGTCTCCTTCCTCGTTGACTACCAAGGCCGCGACGAAGGCGTGTTCTCGAACTACGAGATCCTCCAAGACCCCGGCAACGGCTACCTCCTCTCCTGCACGCTCAACGACGCCATCGACAAGGAAGAACTCCTCGACACCGCCCGCGTCAACCTCGCCCCCGGCGCCGTGCTGGACCTCAACATCAGCGCCCACGCCATCGGCGAGATCACCGGCGAAGGCACCGTCTCCAACGGCACCCTCTTCAACACCGTCCTCAGCCCCGCCGGGGACGCGCACACCGGCGCCCTCACCCTTTCGGGCGTCACCCTCGGGCAAGGCATCACCTACCGCCTCACCATCGACGGCGCCGCCAGCGACTGCCTCATCTCCGACGGCCCCCTCGACATGAGCGGCGTCACCATCGTCCCCGCCACCGAGACCGAGCCAACGGCCAAGGCCTACGTCATCGCCCAAGCGGCTGGCGGCATCACCGCCCTGCCCACCCTCGACGGCTTCCCTTCCAAGTACAAGGCCGTGAAACGCGGCAACGAGATCTGGCTCACCAAGGAAGGCGGCACTCTCCTCCTCTTGCGCTAGTGTCCCGTAAAATACAGATTTCACGTTGCAGGGCGGAAGCCCTGCGCTCCCGGCACATGGAGGGCGAGCGTCCTCGCGAGCCGTCAGGCACATTGCGGTTTCCTGCCCCATTGGCCGCACGCCGCGCCAATGGGGTCCCCTGCCTCGCCCTCCATATCACGCCATAGATGCGACAACATCAATTTAAATGACGATAGCCTTAATTTCATTTGAAACCCGCTGGGGAATGTGGTATCGTTCTATTTTCTACGGGACGGTTGCGAGACATGAAGGCGTTGATTGTTATACCGACATACGATGAGCGGGAGAATGTGGCGGCGATGGCGGAGGCGGTGCTTGCGGAGGTGCCGTCCGCGAACATTTTGTTCGCGGACGACAACTCGCCCGACGGCACGGGGCAGTTGCTGGATGAGATCGCGTCGCGTGAGCCGCGCGTGTCCGTGATGCACCGTGACAAGAAGGAGGGGCTTGGCCGCGCCTACATCGCGGGGTTCAAGTGGGCGCTGGCGCACGGCTATGACTTGATCTGCGAGATGGACTGCGATTTCTCGCATGACCCGAAGGCGCTGCCGTCGCTGCTGGCGGCGGCGCGGGAGGCGGACCTGGTCCTGGGGTCGCGCTACATCGGCGGCATCCGCGTGATGAACTGGCCGATGGGCCGCCTGCTGCTCTCGACGGGCGCGGCGAAGTATGTGAAACTCATCACGGGGATGCCGGTCAATGACCCGACGGGCGGGTTCAAGTGCTTCCGCCGCGAGGTGCTGGAGGCCATCGACCTTGACAAGATCGCGTCGAGCGGGTACTCGTTCCAGATCGAGATGACGCACGCGGCGTGGATGAAGGGGTTCGCGATCACCGAGGTCCCGATCATGTTTGAGGACCGCCGCGCGGGGCAGTCGAAGATGAGCTCCGGCATCGCGCGGGAGGCGGTCGTGATGGTGCTGAAACTGTGGGCGCGGTGCGGGTTCAGGCGCTCGCCGCGTGTGCGGAAAGATGCGGGGGGCAAGGCGTGAGCAAGCCCCGGTCTCGCAACAGGGAGTTTCAGCACGGTAATGATGCCGGGCGCGGCCGGGCGGAGCCCACGGGCAGGAATGCCCGTGCCACCTTGCGCGGCCGGGCGGAGCCCACGGGCGGGAATGCCCGTGCCACCTTGCGCGGCCGGGCGGGGTCCACGGGCAGGAATGCCCGTGCCGCCTTGCGGGCGTTGCGTCCGGCGCAGTGGCTGAAGAACGGGATTGTGGCGGCGGCGTTTTTCTTTGCGTGGCGGGACCCGAGCCAGCAGGAGCATGTGCGGGGGGTCTGGCCGGTGGCGTGCGTGGCGCTGGCGGTGTTCTGTTTCTGCTGTGTGTCGAGCGCGGTGTATCAACTCAATGATGTGCGCGACGTGGAGGCGGACAGGGTGCATCCCGTGAAGCGGCTGCGGCCGTTGGCGGCGGGGGAGATTTCGGTGGCTGTGGCGGCGGCGCTGGCGGCGGGGCTGCTGGCGCTGGCGGCGGCGGCGGCGGTGTTCCTGCCGGGCGCGTTCGCGTGGGTCGCGGGGGCGTATGTGGTGATGCAGGTGCTGTACACGTTCGCGCTGAAGCGCGTGGCGTATGTGGATGTGTTTGTGATCGCGTTCGGGTTTGTGCTGCGGGCGGTGGCGGGCGCGGCGGCGGTGTCGGTGCGCATCTCGCCGTGGCTGCTGCTGTGCACGTTTTTGCTGGCGTTGTTCTTGGCGCTGTGCAAGCGGCGGCATGAGAAGGTGTTGTTGGAGGATGACGGGGAGGGGGGCGGCTCGCGGGGACGCTCGCCCTCCAGAGAGGAAGGGGACGGCTCGCGGGGACGCTCGCCCGCCAGAGGGGAGGGGGGCGCGCCGCCTTTGCACCGGGCGGCGCTGGCGGGGTATGACCGTCTGCAACTGGATGTGCAGATCGCGATCACGGCGGGTGCGACGGTGGTGTGCTACGCCATCTACACGCTCGCGCCGGAGACGGTGCAGCGGTTCGGGACGGACCGCCTGGGGCTGACGGTGCCGTTCGTGCTGTTCGGCATTTTCCGTTACCTGACGCTGGTGTACCAGCATGAGGGCGGCGGGCGGCCGGAGAAGGTGATGCTGACGGACAGGACGCTCATCGTCACGGTCATCGGCTATGCGCTGACGGTGCTGGCGATCTTTTTGGAATTAGGAGTTAGAAATTAGGAATTAGGAATGAGGGATGAAAGGAGAGAGGGTATGGGAAAGTCGGGTTCAATGTTTGTGGCGGGGCTTCTGACGGGGCTGCTGGGGGCGTGCCTGCTGGGGGCGCTGGTGATCAGGCCGAAGGCGGTTTCGGGCGCGGCGGGCCAGACCGTGCTGAAGCTGGGGCATGGGCTGGCGGAGCAGCACCCGGTGCATCAGGGGATGCTGCACATGAAGGAGCGGCTGGAGCAGCTGACGGGCGGGCGGGCGACCATCGACATTTATCCGGGGGGGGTCCTCGGGAATGAGATCGAGAGCCTGGAGCAGGTGCAGCGGGGCGAGCTGGCGATGACGAAGGTCTCGACGGCCGCGCTGGAGGCGTTCATCCCGGAGATGATGGTGTTCGGCATCCCGTTCGCGTTCCGCGACGAGGCGCATTTCTGGAATGTCCTGAACGGGGACATCGGGGAGCGCATGTTGGCGCTGGGGACGGCGAGCCGGTTCCTGGGGCTGTGCTATTATGATTCGGGGGACCGCAATTTCTATTCGAAGAAGAAGCCCATCCGCTCCGTCGCGGACGTGGCGGGGATGAAGATCCGCGTGATGAACAGCCGCACGGCCATGGACATGATCGCGATGATGAAGGGGAGCGCGACGCCGATCAGCTGGGGGGAGCTGTACACGGCGCTGGAGCAGGGGACCGTGGACGCGGCGGAGAACAATTGGCCGTCGTTCGTGACGAGCCGCCATTTCGAGGTGTGCAAGTATTTCACCCTCTCGGGGCATCAGCGCATCCCGGACATGGTCATCGTCAGCACCAAGATCTGGGAGGGGCTGCCGGCGGACATCCAGAAGGCGCTGCGTCAGGCGGCGAAGGAGTCGGAGGCGTTCCAGCGCGAGTTGTGGCGGGAGGAGACGGCGCGGTGCATCGCGTCGGTCAAGGAGCAGGGCGTGGAGATCATCGAGCCGGATATCGAGGGGTTCCGCAAGGCGTGCGCGGACTTCCCGTCGCAGAAGGAGTATCAGGGCCTGAAGGGGCTCTATGACGCGATCCAGGAGGTGAAGTGATGGGCGTGTATCGGCTGGTGCGGGGCGGGGCGATCCGCCTGTTGGAGTGGGCGCTCGTCGCGATGGTCGTGGCGATTACGCTTAACGTGCTGTGGGGCATCGTGACGCGCACGTTCTGGGGTCAGGCGATCTACACGGACGAGCTCGCGCGGGTGCTGCTCGTGTGGATCTCCATGCTGGGCGGGGCGCTGGCGTTCGAGCGCAAGGCGCACCTGGGGGTGGATTTCTTCGTCAGCAAGATGCACCCGGACGCGCGCAAGGCGCTGGCCATCCTCGTGCAGTGCGTGACGGCGGTGTTCGCGGCGGTCGTGCTGGTCGTCGGCGGCACGGCGCTGGCGCAGGGGCAGTGGGCGCAGCGGCTGCCGACGATGCCGTGGCTGACAAAGGGGGGCGTCTATGCGGCGATACCGATCGCCGGGTTTTTCATCCTGCTGTTCTCGCTTGAGAACCTCGCCGCCATCATCCGCACGCCGGCCGAACGGGTCGGCGCGCAAACGCAGTCGGAGGGCTAGCCCATGATCAGTATCGTGCTTGTTTTGGCGGTGTCTTTTGTCGCCCTGCTGGTGATGAACGCGCCGGTGGTCGTGGCGATCGCGGTGGCCTCGCTGCTGGCGATCCTCGCGAACGGTAGCGACCCGGGGTACATGGTGGCGCAGCGCATGGCGAACGGGGTGGACAGTTTCCCGCTGCTCGCGATCCCGTTCTTCATCATCTCGGGTTTCCTGATGGGGCGCGGCGGGCTGGCGCGGCGGCTGATTGATTTCGCGGCGCTGCTGGTGGGGCGGCTGCCGGGCGGGCTGGCGTACGTCAACACGCTCACGTGCATGCTGTTCGGCTCGATCTCGGGGTCCGCGGTGGCGGCGGTGTCGTCCATCGGCGGGTTCATGATCCCGGAGATGAACCGCAAGGGGTACAAGCGGGACTTCAACGTGGCCCTCACGGTGACGGCGGCGACGACGGGGCTGCTGATCCCGCCGTCGAACGCGATGATCGTCTATTCGGTCACGGCAGGGTCCGTCTCGATTGCTGCGCTGTTCATGGCGGGCATCCTCCCGGGGATACTGGTGGGCGCGTGCATCATGCTGATGGCGAGCATCCTCTGCGTCCGCAACGGCTACGGGACGGCGGCGGCGGCGCCCGACGGGGCGGCGGCGCGGGTTGACGCGTGGCACGTCTGCGTGCAGGCGGTGCCGAGCCTCCTGCTGGTCGTGCTGATTATCGGCGGCATCCTCTCCGGCCTCTTCACCGCGACGGAGGCCGCGGCCGTGTCCGTCGCCTACGCGTTCCTGCTGACCGTCGTCTTCTACCGCGAGATCCCGCTGCGGGATGTTCCGGGCATCTTCCTGCAGTCGGCGCTGACGACATCGGTCGTGATGCTGCTGATCGGCGCGTCGAGCGCGCTGGCGTGGATCATGACCGTTGCGAACATCCCCCAGACGGTCTCCTCCGCGCTGATGGGGCTTTCCAGCAACAAGTACATGATCCTGCTCATCATCAACCTGCTGCTGCTGGCCGTCGGGGTGTTCATGGACCTGACGCCCGCGCTGCTGATTTTCGCGCCGATCCTGCTGCCCGTGGTGCGCGAACTCGGCATCTCGGATGTCCACTTCGGCATCATCATGATCGCGAACCTCTGCATCGGCGTCAGCACGCCGCCCGCGGGGACCTGCCTCGTGGTCGGTTGCGGCGTGGGCAGGACGACCATCGCGAACGTCACATGGAAGTCCCTGCCCTTTGTCCTCGCGATGATTGTCGCGCTGATGCTCATCACCTACCTGCCGTTCCTCTCCACGTGGCTGCCGGAGATGATGAAGCATACGAAGTGACGGGCGGGCGCAAGGCTTTGCTAAAAAAGGATTATCATGTTTCAAGCAGTATCGAACAAGACGGATTTCCCGCAGATGGAGCGGGACGTGCTGGCGTTTTGGGACGCGCACGGGACGTTTCAGAGGAGCCTCGACAAAAACGCGGGCAAGCGCGATTACGTGTTTTACGATGGCCCGCCTTTCGCGACGGGGCTGCCGCATTACGGTCACTTGCTGGCGGGTACGATCAAGGACATCGTGCCGCGCTATCAGACGATGAGGGGCTGCCGTGTGGAGCGGCGTTTCGGCTGGGACTGTCACGGGCTGCCGATCGAGGCGTTGGCGCAGGAGGCGTTGGGCGTGAGCGGTGTCCCCGAAATCAGGGCGCTGGGCATCGGCGCGTTCAACGAGCAGTGCCGCTCGATGGTGTTGCGCTATGTCGATGAGTGGCGCAAGACCGTGACGCGCATGGGGCGCTGGGTGGACTTCGATAATGACTACAAGACCATGGATCCCGATTTCATGGAGAGCGTGTGGTGGGTGTTCAAGCAACTGTGGGAGCAGGGGCGCGTGTACAAGTCGTACCGCATCATGCCGTACAGTTGGAAACTCTCCACGCCGCTCTCGAACTTCGAGGCGGGCAGCAATTACAAGGATGTGCAAGACCCTGCGGTGACGGTGCGGGTGCGGGTGTCGCAAAGTAACGGCGGTGTCCCTGCCGCCGAAAACCTCTACCTCCTGCTTTGGACGACCACGCCGTGGACGTTGCCGGGCAACCTCGCCGTCTGCGCGGGGGCGGAGATTGATTACGTCGCCGTGAAGGACGGCGAGGATGTGTATGTGCTGGCGGAGGAGCGCGTCCCTGCCGTGTTCAAGAAAATCGAGGAGGGGCAGGTCGTCGCGAGGATGAAGGGCGCGGATTTGGCGGGCTGGACGTATGAGCCGCTGTTCCCGTATTTCGCGGATTCCGCGAATTGCTTTCGCGTGCTGAATGATGCGTTCGTCAGCACGGGCGACGGCACGGGGCTGGTGCATCTCGCGCCCGCTTACGGCGAGGACGATTTCCGCGTGTGCAAGGAGAACGGCATCACGGTCATCGCCGACCCGCTGGATGCGTCGTGCAATTTCACGGCGCAGGTTCCCGAGTACGCGGGGCGGTTCTGCAAGGACTGCGACAAGGACATCATCAAGCGCCTGAAGCAGGAGGGGCGGCTCGTCCATCAGGCGACGATCGTGCACAGTTACCCGTTCTGCGACCGCACGGACACGCCGCTCGTCTATCGCGCCATCGAGGCATGGTATGTGCGCGTGGAGGACTTGCACGAACGCCTCGCCGCGAACAACGACACGGTGCGCTGGATGCCGTCGTATGTGGGCGACAAGCGTTTCGGCAACTGGCTCAAGGAGGCGCGCGACTGGAACATCTCCCGCAACCGCTTCTGGGGCTCGTGCATCCCCGTGTGGGTCAACGAGGCGGACGCGGGCGACACGATCTGCGTCGGCTCCGTGGCGGAACTCGAGGCGTTGAGCGGCGAGAAGGTCACCGACCTGCACAAGCATTTCGTCGATGAGATTGTCATCCGCCGCGACGGCAAGACCTACCGCCGCACGCCCGAGGTGCTGGACTGCTGGTTCGAGTCCGGCGCGATGCCGTATGCGCAGGTGCACCACATGGGCAAGGGCGACGCGCCCGCGCCCGCCGACTTCATCGCCGAAGGGCTCGACCAGACACGCGGCTGGTTCTACACGCTGATGGTACTCGGCACGTGCCTCTTCGACCGCTCGCCCTTCCGCAACGTCGTGGTCAACGGGCTGGTGCTGGCGGAGGACGGCAAGAAGATGTCCAAGCGCCTGAAGAACTACCCCGACCCCACGCACATCCTCGACGCCTACGGCGCGGACGCGCTCCGCCTCTACATGATCTACTCCCCCGTCGTCCGCGCCGAGAACCTGCGCTTCTCCGAGGCGGGCGTGAAGCAGATCCTGCGCGACCTGCTCATCCCCTGGTGGAACGCCTACAGTTTCTTCGTCACCTACGCCAACGTGGACGGCTTCCACGAGCCGGAGGTCGCCACGCCCGACAGCCCCAACGTCCTCGACCGCTGGATCGTCTCCTCGCTGGAGACCCTCATCGCCGAAGTCACCGACGCCATGGACGGCTACGACCTCCAGCGCTCCGTGCGCCCCTTCGTGGTGTTCGTCGAGGATTTGACCAACTGGTACATCCGCCGCTCGCGCCGCCGCTTCTGGAAATCGCAGAACGACGACGACAAGACCCACGCCTACCGCACCCTGCGCTACGTGCTGGTGCAACTCAGCAAAGTCGCCGCGCCCTTCACCCCCTTCATCAGCGAGACCATCTACCGCAACCTGCGCGGCGCATCCATGCCCGACTCCGTGCACCTCTGCGACTTCCCCACCGCCGACGCATCGGCGCGTGACGAAGCGCTCGAACGCCGCATGGCGCTCGTGCAGACCGCCGTCAAGATGGGGCGCCAACTCCGCGTCGAGAACGACCTCAAAGTGCGCCAGCCCCTCGCCAGACTCCACATCGTCTCCGCCAACGCGGACATCGTCGCGGCGTTCGCCGACGACGAGGATTTAATCAAAGACGAACTCAACGTCAAAGCCATCGCCTACGGCTCCGACGAGACCGCGCTCGCGGACGTCACCCTGAAAGCCGACTACAAAGCGCTCGGACCCAAGTGCGGCGCGAACATGAAAACCGTCGCCGCCGCCGTCACGCAATTCAGCGCCCCGCAGATTCAGACGCTGATGAGCGGCGGCACCATCGCCGTCGGCGCGGTCGAAGTGTCGATGCGCGAAGTCATCATCCAGCGCACCCCCAAGCAAGGCATGGTCGTCGCGGCGGAAGGCGAGATCATCGTCGCCCTCGACACCGCGCTCACGCCCGCGCTCGTGCAGGAAGGCTTGGCGAGAGAGTTTGTCAGCCGAGTGCAGAACCTCCGCAAAGAAGCCGACTTCGAGGTCACCCAGCGCATCGCTATCACCGTTGCGGGCGATGCGGACGTGCAGGCCGCCGTCACGCAATTCGCCGACTACATCAAAACCGAGACCCTCTGCGAACAACTCACCTTCGCCGACACCCTCGACGCCCCCCCCTGCGACCTCAACGGACACGCCACCGCCATTCATGTTGAGGCGAGCCATAAAGCAACATGAAAGAAGGCATGGGATGAAAGTCGTCTCCGCAATATTGACATCGTGCGCACAACGTGATAATGTGTTGCCCGCTTATCGAGAAAGGAATTGTTTTCATGGCGACGACCAATATCAACGTCCGCGCGGACGGTAAACTGAAGGCTAAGGCTCAAGCAGTCTTGGCAGACTTGGGGCTGGATATGTCCACCGCGATTAACGTGTTCCTGAATCAGGTTGTGTACCGGAAGGCGATTCCGTTTGAAATATCCAAGCCGTCCCGTAAACGCGCGAAACTCGGCGGGTGGGAAGGTAAAATTTCTATGGCGGAAGACTTCAACGAACCCATGGAAGAGTTTGCGGGGTATGCGGAATGAAATATCTGCTGGACACCCATGTTGTCCTATGGGTGGCGGAGAACTCTTCCCTCCTGTCGGACAAGGCGCGAAAAGCAGTCTTGAACGTGAACGCCAAAAAATATGTCAGCATTGCATCGGCATGGGAAGTCGCCATCAAAATCGGGACACAGAAACTTCACGTCGATGGAGGGCTGCCTGAGTTTTTTAAGATGATCGATGGCAATGGTTTCTTCACGTTGCCTGTTGAGCGGGAATACCTGTTGCGCCTGCCAACACTACCGGATTACCATAAAGACCCGTTTGACCGGTTGCTTCTGGCGACGGCCATTGCCGAAGGCATGGCGTTGGTGACATCCGATGAGAACATCCGCAAATATGGCGTTCCTTGTGTGTGGTGAATATGGCAACGCAATACACTTTCCATCATGTTCAGTGCCCATCCCTGTGGGCGACGGCACTGCAATTCGCCGACACCCTCGCCCCCCCCCCCCTGCGACCTCAACGGGCATCCGGCGCAAATCAGCGTGGCGCGTGTTTAGCGGTGCCGCAACAGATTGATTTCAACCCAACGAGAAAGGAGCCATCATGAGTTCAGAACTGGAAGAGGGAAACGCATTGACGCTGGATTTCGCGAAAATCGCGAAAATCGCTGAAACCTGCAAGGACGCCATCCCGGTCGCGGTGCAACATGCGGACACGCGGGAGGTCATCCTCGTCGCCTACACCAATGAGGTCGCGATGCGCAAAGCGTTTGCGGACCGCACGCTCGTGTTGTGGAGCACCTCGCGCAACGTGCTGTGGGAAAAGGGCAAGACCTCCGGCGAGACGTTCGACCTGCTCGAGGCGCGCGTCAACTGCGAGCAGAACTCCCTGCTCTACATCGTGCGCCCCAGGCGCGGCGCCATCTGCCACACCAAGAACCGCAACGGCGAGCCGCGCAACTGCTACTACCGCCGCATCGACATGGACACCCTCGCACTGACCAACCTCGACCCCTGATGAAATTAGGAATGGGCCGGAAGCCTTGCGCTCCCGGCGATTCCTAATCTCTAATTCCCATGCGCTACCGCTGCCCCTACTGCAAGACCCTCGTCGAGGACGACCCTCAACCCCACTGCCCGTCATGCGGCAAGATGATGGTCGTGCCGAAAATGCGCGAGCACAGCCAGCGCGCGTTGCGCCGCCGCACCATCGAGCGCATCTGGAAAGAGGCCGAGCAGAAAAAAGAGGCGCTGCAAATCATCATCCAGCCCTCCATGTTCAAGAACAAGAGGTTCTACATCGGGCTGGTTTTTGTTCTCGGCCTGATTGGGCTCTGGCTGCTCTCCACCACCGACGAAGCCGTGGAGCGGAAGCGAAACAGCACCTCCCCGCAGCTGCGCACGCTCCGCAACCTCGACGTACTGGCCGAGGCCCTCGGCCGCTACCGCTTCCACACCGGCGCCTACCCCTCCGCCGCGCTCGGCCTGGCCGCGCTCGTGCGCGACCCCGGTGCCGATCAGGCCCCCGGCTGGAACGGCCCCTACATCAGCCACTTGCTCTCCGACATCTGGGACACCCCCTATGTTTATGCGCCGCCCACGAAAGAGGGGGAGTTGCCCACGCTCTTCTCCTGCGGTCCTGACCGCCAGCCCGGCACTCCCGACGACCTGAAGCCCGACCCCGGGCGTTTCGATCCCGGCACCGAATGGACCAACGGCTGGCGCCGCGCCGAGGACCGCATCTACCCCGGCGTGCGCATCCTCCCCGATTAAGGCGTTGCAGGAAAACGGGATGAACCCGTATAACGGAACAATCACCATGACAAACAGACATCCCCCCGCGCCTCTAAACTTTTCTGGTTTGCGGGATTGACAATGCCGCAGTGCGGAGGGTACAATCTGTCATCATGAAATTATCGAAACAGGCTTTGATTGCGTTGGGTGTCACGGGTACGGGGGTGTTGTCGGCGGCGGATCTGACGCGCGAGCAGCTGAACCAGATGCTGGAGGAGACCGCCAAGAACCCGGTCACCTCGAAGCTAAGCCCAGCGGCGATGTGCTATAGGATGGCAGCCCCTCTTGAACGCATTGAATACACGTGTCCATTGTGCAAGGCCAAGACGCTCCATGCGAAACGGGAAACGGCGTGGCGCATCTATCGTGATTTGGAAGGCTACCGCCAAAAGATGAAGCGCATCAAGGAACTCGGGCTGGACGCCGCGTTGGACGAGACGGATTGTTGTAGCCAATGCCGTAAGGACAAGACCACGGAGGATATAAACTTCCGCATCCTCGTCACGGTGGGTAACCGCATGATCCGCACGGAACTGGAAGTTTACGATTTGAACAAGATCGTCGCGTTCCTTGAACGGAAGGACATTTGGGAAGGCGGTCAGGGTAGCACCCACCCCCTCAAGCCCGAGCTTCCCCGCATCCGCAAAATCTTGGGGATGGAGAGAGGCGAGGCAAAAAAATGAAAAGGCTTTTGTTGAGGGGACACAGGAGACCAAAGGGACGTAGGGGACGAAGGTGTTGTTGGCAGTCCCCTTCGTCCCCTATGTCCCCTTCGTCCCCTACGTCCCCTACGTCCCCTAATGAATCGCAACTAGAAACTAGCAACTAGCAACTAGAAACTAAAAACTAGAAACTTCCCCCAATGCTCCCAGCCCTCTCCATACTCCCCGCGACCGCCGTCCTTGAAATGACGTGGGCGTGTAACCATGCGTGTTTGTTTTGCTCATGCCCGTGGTTCGACATGGCTCGCGGGGACGCTCGCCCTCCAGAAGAGATGCCTGTCAGCGAGTGGAAGGAGTTGGTCGAGACGTTCGCCCGCGCGGGGGTCACGAGCTTCTGCTTCACGGGCGGCGAGCCGCTTTTGAAAAAGGGGTTGCTGGAACTCATCGCCTTCACCGCCCGCCTCACGGCGCACCACATCGAGACCGTCGGCGGCGCGCTGAAACAGCAGGACGCGCCGCCCAGCCTCTACCTGCTCTCGAACGGGAAGGCGGTGACCGACGAAATCTTGGAGATGTGCCGCGACCTCAACATCGCGCTGAGCGTCAGCCTCCCCGGCGTGGAGACCTTCGGGGAACACACGCGGGGCAACCAGCCCGTGGAGAACGTGCTGCACATCTTCCGCAAGGCGAGCGCAATGGGCATCACGACGACGGCGGGCATCACCGTGACGCGCCGCAACTTCCATGAGCTTTACGAGACCATCGCGATGGCGCTGATTGCGGGCGCGAGCCAAATCCTGCTCAACCGCTTCATGCCCGGCGGGCGCGGGCTGGCGAACCGCGACCTGGAGTTGAGCGTGGAGCAGATCCGCCAGATTCCCGAAATCGCCGAGGCGGTGCTGGCGAAGGCGAACCGCAAGGGGCACATCGGCACGGAATATCCGCGCTGTTTGGTTGACCCCGAACGCTTCACGCACATCAAGGTCGGGACGCGCTGTTCGGCGGCATCGGATTTCTTCGTCGTAAGCCCCTCGGGGCAGTTGCGCGTGTGCAACCACTCGCCCATCGACTTGGCGCACTGGCGCGACTACGAGCAACTGAAAGACCACCCCTATTGGCAGCAGTTCGTCCGCAAGGACTGGCTGCCCAGCGGCTGCGAAGGGTGCAGGCACATCGGCATCACCTGCGACGGCGGCTGCCGCGAGGCCGCGCACGTGTCGTGCGGCGACGTCTCCGGCCCCGACCCCGTTTTCCGCGGGCTGGCGCCTCAGAGGCAATGACCCGGGAAATCAGCCCATTAGGCCTGTCCTAAAACCGCACGACCCAAGGCCGTTTTAGCCGCAAACCACGCTAAATACGTAAAAAAGATTGCCCCACCTTCCAGCGCGGCAAAATAAATTTAATAAAAAGGTGTTGACAAATAAAATGCGATACCTTATTATATGCCGAATTGTTTCCAGAACTGTATTAACTCCAATTAACAATACGGAGAAGGAAAAATGAGAAAACAGAAGTTCATGTCGCTGTCTTTGCGGAAAACCGTTTTGACAGGCTATCTTGCGCTTGGAAGCGCGATAGGGGCGAAAGCCCAACTCTATGTGGATAAGGGTTATGATGGGGCGGCGGGGCCGTCGGACGGGAGCGAGGAGGCGCCGTTCACGGAGATTCAGGATGCGATCCGTGCGCTCACGGGCGAGGATGACTCGATCGTGGTGCTGCCGGGGAAGTATGCGCCGTTTGCGGTGGCGAACCGGGAGTTGACGATCGAGAGCACGGGCGGCGCGGCGGTGACGTTCATTGACGGCGCGGGCGGCGCCCGTTGCGCGGACATGGGGACAAGCACAAGCCGCGATGTCCAGCTGGTGGGGTTCACGCTGATGAACGGCGTGGTGGCGGGGGGCGCCACGGCGAAGGCGGGGCAGGGCGGCGGCTCGTATGGCGGCACGCTGACGGACTGCGTCATCGCGGGGAATCGCGCGACGGCGGGGGGCGGCGCGGCGTATGGCGAGTTGATTAACTGCGTCGTCTCCGATAACAGGGCGACGGGGGCGGTGAACGCGGGGCACGGGGGGGGCGCGTTTTACTGCGACCTTTCGGGATGCACGGTGTCGGGGAATGTCTCGCCGGCGTTTGGCGGCGGGGCTTACGGGAGCGGCAACGTGGTGGAGGGGTGCGTGATTTCGCAGAACGTGGCCTTGGATGGCGGCGGGGTCTCGGGGCTGAACAACGCCACGGGGCGGCTTGCCGTGAGGGGATGCACGATTTCGGAGAACCGTGCGACGGCGCAGGGGGGCGGCGCGAAGTGGGGGAACCTGGAGCGGTGCGATGTCGTGGGGAACAGGGCTGGCACGAATGGCGGCGGCGTGTGGACGGGCACGGCGGTCTTGTGCAGGCTGATCCGCAACACGGCGGGGACAGCGGGCGGCGGCTCGCATACCGCGCAGCTGGAGCAGTGCCTGGTGCAGGGCAATGTGGTGGAGGTGAACGGGGCGGCCGGCGGGAGCGGCACGTTCGGGGGGGTGTCGTACAATTGCACGATTGTCGGCAACCGGTGCACGGGGACGGGGACGGCGGGGGTTGGCGTGTCGGGCGGCACGCACAACAACTCGCTGATCTGGGGGAACACGCGTGCCGGGGGCGGCACGGGGAATGTGAACCACAACGGCACCGCGATGAATTTCTGCTACACGACGGCGCCGCAGGGATCCACCAGCGTCAATGCGCTGTTGCCGGGGAACGAGGATCCGAGGTTCGTGAACGAGGCGGGCGGGAATTTCCAGTTGCAGGGCGCTTCGCCGTGTATCGACAAGGGGTTCAATGTGCTCATCACCCCGCTCTTGGCGGGCTGGGACGGGGTTGACCTTGCGGGGAATTTCCGCATCATCAATGGCGGCGGTGGCGAGGTCGTGGACATCGGGGCGTTCGAGTACGGGGTGCCGAAGCGGGCGGTCTATGTCGCGCAGGGTTTCGGCAACGACGCGTGGGACGGGGCAAGCTGGGAGACGGCGAAGAAGACGATTCAAGGCGGCGTGGATGCGGTGAGCTCCTACGGGACGGTCATCGTGAGCAACGGGGTGTATGCGGCGTTCAAGACGTCGAACCGGGACATCACGATCCGCAGTTTGAACGGGCCGGAGGACACCATCGTGGCCGGCACATCGACGAACCGTTGCGCCACGCTGGCCATGGCGCCGAGGCAGAACCAGACGAAGCTCGTCGGCTTCACGCTGCGGGGCGGGACGGCGCCGGGAACGGCGAACCCCACGAGCTACGGCGGCGGGGTCTATGGCGGCACGGTGATAGGCTGCGTCATCACGAACAACTCGGCGCGCTTTGGCGGCGGCGTGGCGTACAGCGTCGTGGACGAGTGCGTCATCGCCCACAACACGGCCTCCTACGCGGGCGGCGGCGCATACGCGAACAGCGCGGCGAACCCCGTCGTGGTGACGCGCTCGGAGATTCACAACAACAGGGCGACGGGCAACCGCGGCGGCGGCGTGAACTTCGGCAAGGTGTCGCACTCGAAGATTTACGCGAACACGTCGCTGAACGCCGGGGGCGGGGCGAACTACAGCACGCTGGAGCATTGCCGTGTCTATGCCAACACGGTGTCGGGGAACTACAACGGGGGCGGGGCGCATTACGGCACGCTGGCGCACTGCCTGGTGTATTCGAACACCACGCCGCGCTATGGCGGCGGGGCGTACTACGCCGCCATGGAGCAGTGCCTCGTTCACGGCAACAAGGCGGATCGGGGCGCAGGGCTGTACACCAGCGCGGGACGGATCACGCGCAACTGCACCTTCACGCTGAACCACTCCACCGCCTCGGGGACGGCCGGTGCCGCCGTGCGTTCCGGCACCCACTACAACACGATTATGTGGGGCAACACCCGCGCCGTCGTCAACGCCAACAACCCCGACTGGATCGACATCACCCTCAGCCGCATGTTTTACTGCAGCACGCCGACACCGAGGCTCGGCAACGGCAACCGCAGCGCCGACCCGCTGTTCGTGGACGCGGCAAACGGGAATTTCAAACTCGGGGCGCTGTCGCACTGCATCAACGCCGGGAACAACGCGTATGTGCCAGCGTCGTGGAACGGCGCCGACCTTGCGGGACACCCGCGCATCTACGACCTGACCGTGGACATCGGCGCCTACGAGTTCTTCGACGGCGTGACGTTCCACTGGAACGACGGCACGAGCGAACACCGCCTCGTCACGCCCGAAGACTGGTTCTATGTGCTGCCCGAGGACGACATGGAGCGCCTAGGGTACGCCTTCGCCGGATGGAACACCTCGCCCAACGGCAAGGGCGAGTGGGTCACGGGCAAGACCCCCTTCATCCCCGCGACCTCCACGCTCAACGTGTACGCCGTCTGGGTCTCCACCCACAACGTCATCTACAACGGCAACGGCGGCACCCCCACGATGCAGGAAACCGTCTCCACCGGCTACTACGTCCTGCCCGAGGTCACGCCCGCACGCCCCGGGTACTGGTTTGACGGCTGGGCCGACGCCGAGGGCAACGCCATTGATGAAAACACGGAGTTCATCGAGGCCGAGTCCGCGCACGTCGTGTACGCGCAGTGGGTGGCGGCAGACCGGTTCACCGTCATCCTCGAGCCCAACACGCTCACCATGAACACGCCCGCGCCCACCCTCATCGTCGAAGCCCTGTACGGCTTCACGATGCCGACCATCGTGCCGCCCGTCGCGATGGACCCCCTGCTCGTATTCGCCGGGTACACCAACGCCCTCGGGAAACTCTACTACCACGCCGACGGCACCGGCGCCAACGTCTGGGACCAGCCCAACGGCGGCACCCTCTACGCGCTGTGGCTCGACAAGGAAGGCGACGACGTGATCTACCTGTACCACGCCGACGACACCCTCGTCGCATGGGAGATCATCCCCGCCGCCGACGGGTGCTACGTGCTGCCCGCCACGAACCCCGACCGAGGGCCCGGCTGGACCTTCACCGGATGGAACACCGCGATGGACGGCAGCGGCATCCCCGTCACGGGCGACACCCCCTTCGACGGCTCCGCGCGCCGCGTGTACGCCCAATGGGAAGAGGAAGAGGAGGAGGAAGAGGACGGCTGGCACTGGGTGTACGTGGACGCCATCGCGGTTGAACCCGGCGGCGACGTGCTGCTCTCATGGCTACCCGAGCGCGTGCGCTACGCCCGCGCGAAATACACCGTCTATGTCCGCGGCGACCTCGTGCTAGGCGACTGGGAGGAATGCCCCGAAGGCGAGCATCCCGGCGTCTCCCGCGAGGCCGACTACGCCATGCGCGTCCTCACCGCCAAGTTCCCCGCCACCGGCAAAGCCTTCTTCAAGGTCAAGGCCATAGCGGACTGAGCCCCCCCCGGGAGCGCAGGGCTTCCGCCCTGCAATTAGGAGTTGCCGGGAACGCAGGGCTTCCGCCCTGCAATTAGGAATTGCCGGGAACGCAGGGCTTCCGCCCTGCAATTAGGAATTGCCGGGAACGCAGGGCTTCCGCCCTGCAATGAGGAATCAGGGGACGAAGGGGACCAAGAGGAAAAGAGAAACACCTCCGTCCCCTTCGTCCCCTTTATCCCCTCCATCTCCTTCATCCCCTCCGCCCCCTCCCTGTCTCCTCATTATCAACTTAAACTGCTATCTCTCCGCGAATCCCTGTCTCGCGTTTCTTCGGGGTTGTATTCCTGAGGGCATTGGTGTATAATTATGCGCTTTCCAAAACCATTGGAGGTAATTCATGAGTTGTCCGTATCAGTGCTCGCATGAGGTCGAGCAGATGTGTTGCGTCAAGAAGGGCGCGGCGCACGGGCCGGCACCGGTGCCGGAAGAAGGCAAGTGGGTGCAGGTGAAGGAGGTCAAGGATATTTCCGGCCTGACGCACGGCGTGGGCTGGTGCGCGCCGCAGCAGGGGGCGTGTAAGCTGACGCTCAATGTCAAGGATGGCGTGATTCAGGAGGCGCTGGTCGAGACCATCGGGTGCTCGGGCATGACGCACTCGGCGGCGATGGCGGCGGAGGTGCTGCCGGGCAAGACTGTCTTGGAGGCCATGAACACGGACCTCGTGTGCGACGCGATCAACACGGCCATGCGCGAGTTGTTTTTGCAGATCGCCTACGGCCGCACGCAGTCCGCGTTCTCCGAGGGCGGCCTGCCCATCGGCGCGGGGCTGGAGGACTTGGGCAAGGGCCTGCGCTCGCAGGTCGGCACGATGTACAGCACGGCGCAGAAGGGTGTGCGCTATCTGGAGATGGCGGAGGGCTACATCAAGCGCCTCGCGCTGGACAAGAACGACGAGGTTATCGGCTACGAGTTCATCCGCCTCGGGCAGTTCCTCGAGCAGGTCAAGAAGGGCGCGGACGCGAACGAGGCCCTTGCGAAATGCACCGCCACCTACGGCCGCTTCAAGGCGGAGGACGGCGCGGTGAGGTTCATCGACCCGCGGCACGAGTAGTAAGGGGACGGCATGGAAAAGTTAATTGCCTATTGCGGTTTGGATTGCGCCCAGTGCGGTGCGTACCTCGCCATGAAGAGTGATGATCAGGCGTTGCGGGAAAAGACCGCCGCCGAGTGGACGGTGAAGTTCAACTTCAACTTCACGCCCGAGATGATCAACTGCTCCTCCTGCAAAGAGGGCGGCGTGAGGATGGGGTACTGCTCTCAATGCGAGATTCGCAAGTGCGCCTCCGGGAAAGGCGTCGCCGACTGCGGCGCGTGCGCGGACTTCAAGGCGTGCAAGACCATCAACGACTTCATCGCTCAGGTTCCCTGCGCGGCGAAAAACCTGTCTCAAAACTAGAAACTAGAAACTAAAAACTAGGAACTAATCTTATGGCTCTCTTTGAAAGTTACTCACGCCGCATCAAGCAGGTCAACGCGGCCTGCAAGAAATACGGCATCGCCGACCTCCAGGCCGCGCGCAAGCTCTGCCAGGACAAGGGCTTCGACCCCTACGACATCTGCACGTCCATCCAGAACATCTGCTTCGAGAACGCGAAGTGGGCGTATGTGCTGGGCGCGGCCATCGCGCTGAAGAAAGGCTGCAAGAAAGCCGCCGACGCCGCCGAGGCCATCGGCGAGGGCTTGCAGGCGTTCTGCATCCCCGGCTCCGTGGCGGACGACCGCAGCGTCGGCATCGGCCACGGCAACCTCGCCGCCATGCTGCTGCGCGAGGAGACGAAGTGCTTCTGCTTCCTCGCGGGGCACGAGTCGTTCGCCGCCGCCGAGGGCGCGATCGGCATCGCGATGAAGGCCAACAAGGTCCGCAAGGCCCCGCTGCAGGTCATCCTCAACGGGCTGGGCAAGGACGCGGCCTATATCATCAGCCGCATCAACGGCTTCACCCACTGCGAGACCGCGTTCAACTACGCCACGGGCAAGGTCAAGGTCACGAAAAAGACCGCGTTCTCCAAGGGCCCGCGCGCGACCGTGCGCTGCTACGGCGCGGACGACGTGCGCGAGGGCGTCGCGGTCATGTGGCTCGAGGGCGTTGACGTGTCCATCACGGGCAACTCCACCAACCCCACGCGCTTCCAGCACCCCGTCGCGGGGACGTACAAGAAAGAGTGCGTCGAGAAAGGCAAGCGGTACTTCTCCGTCGCGTCCGGCGGCGGCACGGGCCGCACCCTGCACCCCGACAACATGGCCGCCGGCCCCGCCTCCTACGGCATGACCGACACCATGGGGCGGATGCACTCCGACGCGCAGTTCGCGGGGTCGTCCTCCGTGCCCGCGCACGTCGAGATGATGGGCTTCCTCGGCATGGGCAACAACCCGATGGTCGGCGCGACCGTCGCGGTCGCCGTGTCCATCGAGGAGTGCTGCAAGAAGTGATTAGTGGCCAGTGATCAGTGGCTAGTGGTTAGTGGCTAGTGGCTAGTGATCAGTGGCTAGTGGTTAAAATGCAGGGGGCGAAAGTTTCGCCCCCTGCATTTTGGGTTACCGGATCACCCCGATTTTTTTCCTGACCCAGAACGCCGCCAGAAGCCCGACCGCCAAGGCAGGCGTTGGTCAGGATACTTGCGGGGACGAGGAATCCCAGACCAACAAATGCCGAGAGCGCAAATGCCGGGAGCGCAGGGCTTCCGCCCTGCATCGTCAACATTACAAGGCGGAAGCCTTGCGCTCCCGGCAATCATGCCAAGCCGCGCAGTTCGAGGCTGTCTTCGTCGAGGCCGAGGTAATGGCCGATCTCGTGCAGGAGGGTGGTGCGGACCTCGCGGCGGAAGGCGGTCTCGTTGCCGTCGGTTTCGTGGAGGATGTTCTCGATGAAGAGGCGGATTTCGGGGGAGGGTTCGCCGTCGGCGATTTCCTCGCCGAGCGCCGCGCCAATGAAGAGCCCGAGCAGGTCTTCTTCGTCGCCGTCTTCGGTAATGTCGCTTGCGGTGGGGTAGGGGGCGAGGGTGACGGAAACGCCGGAGAGCCTTTCGCGCAGGGGCGCGGGAAGCGCCGCCAACAGCGCGGACGCTTCCGCGTCCGCGAGGTCGAACCATCTTTTTTTGTGGGACATAAAAAATGAATTAGGAATTAGGAATGAGGGATGAGAAATGAGGGATGAGGGATGAGGAATGCGGCGATGAGGAATTGCCGGGAGCGCAAGGCTTCCGCCTTGCAATTCAGAATTGCGGGACTACAGGACAGCGGGACTACGGCGGGGGGGTGGGGGGCTTGGGGGCGCAGGGGGTGCTGGGGGGGCGGGGGGGGGAAACCCCCCCGCGCCCCGCCGCCCCCCCCCCCCCGGGGG
>Ga0082212_10001616_pt1 | contig 33162 bp, 27 predicted proteins | sample TergutNt197P3_FD_71548 | JGI IMG/M metagenome (GOLD analysis project Ga0082212, IMG submission 71548) | Neocapritermes taracua P3 segment gut microbial communities from Petit-Saut dam, French Guiana - Nt197 P3 | ecosystem: Host-associated > Arthropoda: Insects > Digestive system > Gut ... | reverse complement strand
GGGAGGCGAAAGGAGCGTAGCGACTGGAGTTCCCCCGGAAAGCATTCATAGGCTTTTTAGGTAGGCTTTGCCTGTCGGGTTGTTTGAAAACATAACTTACATAATTCGGGAACATGACACTAGACATTATGCAATCCCATGGGTGCCGGTCGATATTCAGAAAGGGATATCATCATCGTATCCGCCGCCTGAAGGCGAAGGGGGGACAGAATCATCAAAGTCTGGCCCAGAGCTTGCTGGCGGCCTTTCATAGCTCCCCCCCTGACGCGAGGCCTCGTCCATGCGGCCCAGCATTACGAAATTGTCACACCTGATGCTGGTGAATTTTTTCTTAGGCCCATCCGGGTCCTTTGGGTCTTTGTACTCCTGGTATTGGATGCGCCCCTCTACCATTACCTGCTTGCCCTTCCTGAGATATTTTTCTGCGATTTCCGCCAGCTTACCCCAAGCAACAATGTTATGCCACTCGGTGTTTTCCCTCTTCTCGCCTCCAGGAGTGCGCCAGGTCTCAGTAGTCGCCAGGCTAAATTTTGCCAACAGCTGGCCTGACGTTGTCATCTTCACGTCAGGATCTTTGCCTAAGTTGCCAATGAGTATCACCTTATTTAGAGACCCTGACATAATTATTCTCCTGTTCCAAGAAAAGCGGCCGAGTCGCCGAAACTATTTTTTAAGGATAATTTAACACGTGGCAGAATGGTAGCAATACAATGAGGCAAGAGGAAAATTGGCAAAATGAAGCTATTGGTTACTTGCAGAGATAAAGAGAGCCTATTTAGAACCTATGTCCCCGCCATTCGACAGGGCGGATGGGAGGGCTCTCTTGAAGTATTGACCCCTGGCGACTTGCATAATTCTTTGGATGATGTGGCGGGCCTACTCTTGTCTGGCGGGGGCGACATCCACCCAAGGAACTGGGATATAAATGAACAATTGCATCCAGCCGCCGAGGTGGATGAAGAAAGGGACTCGATGGAAATACCCCTGATACAGGGAGCTTGGGATCGCAACTTGCCAATTTTTGGGATTTGCAGGGGGGAGCAAGTGTTAAATGTTGCCCTAGGGGGTAGCCTGATTCAGGACATACCCTGCCACTATGGCTGTGACTCTCAAACCCATAGTCATGGAGACAACAAAACGCCCGAATTGCACCACTTTGTCAAAATTAATCCCGGAAGCCGTTTGGCAAATATCCTTGGACAAAACCAAGTTCAGGTAAATAGCCGCCACCATCAGGCGGTAGCCAGCATCGCCCCATCGCTGGTGGCGACCGGCTGGCACGATGAGACACAAAAAAATGGGAAGTCCCTGATTGAAGCAGTTGAAGCTAAAGACCCCAATAGGTGGGCGCTGGGCGTCCAGTGGCACCCCGAAAATTTAGTGGCGCTGGAGGGCGATGCCGGGAGGGCGGCCAGGGAGTTGTTTAGGCATTTTGTTTTTGCAGTAAATGCAATTCATGCAGAACAAGGGCCGAGTTGTTAGTTGCTGTGCAATCATTGCTTTCAGAAAGGATCCAAGAAAATGAAAAAAAATCTCCCCATCTTCCTCAGTATTTTTGCATCGTTGGCCATTATTGCCATTATTTCCATCCTTGTGATTTTCAGGGCATCCGAAACAAAAATTGACAAGACATCAATTGAAGCCGCCCAGAAGTGTGTCGCCGATTGGATGCTAGAGCATCGCCGGGAAACTCCCGGCGGCAGAGGCCAAGACAATACATGGACGGTCGGAGCTTGGTATGTCGGTATGTTTAGCTTCTACGAGCAGACTGGCGATTTGCGCTACCTCGAGCCGCTCATGGCCATGGAAAACACCGTCGGCTGGAAACTCGGCAAGAGACCGTTCTTCGGCGACGACCAGGTCATTGCCCAGGTTTATTTAGATATTTATCGCATTGTTAAACAAGACCCCAAAATCATCGCCCACACAAAAGAAATTGTGGATCAGCAGATAGCCATGCCAGACCCTGGGCTGGGTGCCCACACAGCCACTCTGTTTGAAAAGGGGGCCTGGTCTTGGTGCGACGGCCTCTTCATGGCCCCTCCAATGTGGGCGCGCCTTGCGCTTGTAACCGGCGATGCAAAGTACCTAGATGCCATGGACGAAAAGTACTGGAAAACTTATGATTTTCTCTACGACAAAGAAGAAAAACTGTTTTACCGAGACTCCAGCTACTTCGACCAGCTGGAGCAAAACGGTCAAAAGATATTTTGGAGCCGCGGCAATGGCTGGGTGATGGGCGGCCTGGCGAGGCTCCTGGATGTGATGCCCGCTGACTACCCAACCCGCTACAAGTATCAGGCCCTCTTTGTGGAAATGGCGGGACGGATACGCGAACTGCAACAATCTGATGGACTTTGGCGGCCAAGCCTGCTCGACCCCGCATCATTCCCTACCGGAGAGACCAGCGGCACAGCCTTTTATGCCTACGCCCTCGCCTGGGGAGTCAATAACAACTTGCTGAAGGCCGCAGACTACAAACAAACTATAGCCCGCGCCTGGCTGGCGCTCATCAACAGTATCCAGCCAGACGGCAGACTCGGTTGGGCACAGCCCATAGGCCAAGACCCCAAACTGGTTAAGGCTGAAGATACTGAGGTTTACGCTGTTGGGGCATTTCTCCTGGCAGGGCGGGAGATTCTGAATATGAAATAGGGGCGGGCAACCACAATGCACCTAATACCGAGTCGCAATCAAAACTTGTAGCTCGAAACTGGTATCAGGCATTTTTCCTAAACAAAACAATCCTGTTGGTGTTCGTCCCCTCGGCATTATTTTTCACGCCCCAAATATTGGCCGTCTTAGAAAAAGTCTGGGAGTTAATAATGATCCCCAGTGGCTCAAGGCCGGCCCTCATGCCCAGTGGAAGTATTATTTCTTCCAGCTTGATCCTTCCCTTTTTTATTTCTCCAACTTCAAAGGCCACATGGCCACCTGGCATTGCGATACGACATAGCTCTTCTAGAACGCTACCCATGATTTCGGCCCAGGATTCACGGGTGCGGGCCATGGTAATGTTTGCCCCTATGGAATGAGCGTCCAGGCCACAGAACCAGCACCTCATCCAGTTGTCGTTATGATACTGAACAACATCAAGAAATGGTGGGGACGTAACGGTCAAGGAGACTGAGCCAGATGGTATTTCGCCCGTTGCTCTGGCATCGCAGTCCAAAAACATTGCCGAGCTCGAGGCAACCCTTATGTTTGCCAATTCTTCGGCCTTGATGCCAGCAAGGAGTTGGCGGGTCTTTTTTAGTATTAGGGCGTGAGTGTCTCTATATTCGGGGCTTTGATTACGCTTGCTGTTAAGCACTGCCTGTTTTTCGCGGCTCACTGCCTGATTGGGTGGAAGAGTATAGACGCTGAAAAAGCCCGGGCTGTGGCCTGTCAGCCTATTTGTTGCCACCATTCTTATCCACCCGTCCACGCCATCGAAAGAATTTGCGCCCTCTCGTTCCAAAAACCACCGGCGCAAGGCCCTTATTTCTGCCTCTGTATTGGGATGGAAAAACATGTCCAGGTCTGGCTGTTCGTTGCACTGTTTTGGTATTTCGGAGAGGCGCTTGGCTACTTCATCGATGGTGGACGGGTGCAGGCGAGGCCGGGCAAGCATTTGACTTAAAGGATTGACATCATTGGAAATGACTCGCCGGCCAAGCATCGCTGCCTCGATGGCGGTCGTCCCACGCCCCCCGAAGGGATCATAAACAATGTCCTTGGGAGAAGTCAGCCTTTCGATAAAAAATCGAGGTAGCTGCGGCTTAAAACAGGCCCTGTAGCTTATCTCATGCAGGCTGGAGGCCTGCCTCTGCCTTGATGTCCAAAACTCACTAAGGATTATAGGAAAATGTCTGCCTTCGAAAATGAACTCTGACCAGAGACCATCAGAGCCAGCTAAGGCCCTCAGCTCTGCTCTGTTTTTTTCCAGGTCTATCAAAATACTCATTTGCACCAAAACTCCAACTACAAACTATTGCAATGTAACATTTTAATGTTACGTTGCAATAGGTCGGGATTTGCTTGCAAATCACGACCGCTAGATGCTTGCAAGGCGGACTTGCTCCGCCGTTAAGCAAACATCTAAAGCGTTACTAGGTACTAGTGCAATGTAACATTTTAATGTTACGTTGCAATAGAATATAGTTTGTAGTCTATTGTCGATAGTTTTTAAATCATAACGCCTAGCACTCGTTGTCTACAATGTCTCCACCCAAAAAGCGAATCAGGCCCTCCAGACCCATTGGGCATACAAGGCGCAAAAGGCGCAATCAGGAACTGACCCGCCTGTACTTTGCGGCAGGGCTGGTTGCGCTCAGCTACACATTTTTTAAGTTATATAAGTTGCTCAGTTTTTCAGAAGAGGGCGTGCTGGGCGTCAGTCGCTGGGGGGGATTGCTGGCGCTAGGCCTGGCAAATACCCTGGTCATCGGGCTGATATTGTTCATCGTAGCCAGATCCCTTGCAAAAATTTATTTTGAGCGGCGAAGTGGCGTCCTAGGCTCTAGGATTGGAATCAAGCTGGTGGTCGCTTTTTTGGCGGTGGGCATAGTGCCTAGCGTGATGCTGTTTTTCATGGGACGGACATACATAATAAAAAATGTTGAAAGGTGGTTCGCCCCCGAGACGGAGCGCATCATCAGGGATGGGGGTGAAATTTCGAGGCTCTATAGGAGCGAACAGTTTGCCAGGGTCGCACGTGAGGCCGAAGCTGCCGCGAAGCAGGATAGACATCCATCCCAAACATTGTCTGAGTTCGGTCTGGATCTATGCAATAACTCGAAACAAACAGCAATCAGCGAAAATGTGGCTATCCCTGACATCCGTTTTTCAGAGAATGACACGCAAACAGTGCGGATAGTGCAGACAGTCTGGACAGTAGATGCTGGACAAGAGGGCACTTGGTATTTCGGGCGCTACGGCCATTGGACGGTGGGCCGTATGATACCTCGAGAAGCCCAGGAGAGCATGGCTAGGCTCGAGCGGCGGCAGGTAGAAGCAGAGCAGATCGCCGGACTGAAAAACACTTTGGTGGAGTTTACAGACAACGTACTGCTCTTTTTGATGTTGCTCACGATCTTTGCTGCTGTATGGACAGGGCTTACATTGTCAAAGACCATTGCAGAGCCTGTACGGGCCCTTGCAAAGGCCGCCCGGCGGGTAGGCAGGGGAGACTTAGACGTGGCCCTGCCGGAGGATGGGGAAGACGAGCTGGCGTTATTGTCTCGTAGCTTCAATGCCATGACCAGAGACCTGAAAGCAGGCAACCAAGAGATCGAGAGGCACACCCGAAGTATCGATATGCAAAGGGCCTATTTAAAAGAGCTACTGGATGCCTTACCGGTAGGGGTGCTGTCCCTCTCTCAGGAGGGACATATACTCACATGCAACAATACAGTCCAGTCATGGATAGGGATGGATGCATTTGATGCTGGAGAGGATTACTGGAGCGATCCTGTATGGCGATCCCGCCTTGGAGAATTGCCTGAACTCTTTGATCAGGTAAGGCATGCCGCCAAACCGCGCCAGGAGGAATTAAGGATAGGAAGCGAAGGCGAAGGGAGGCCGGTCAGGGCAGTGGTAGTCCCCTTGTCCCCCGGAGGCGAGTTGGCCGTGCTAGAAGATTTGAGCCTACTTGCCCAGGCGGAGAAACGAGCCGCCTGGCAGGAAGTAGCCCGGAGAATGGCCCACGAAGTCAAAAATCCGCTCACTCCTATTAAGCTGACAGCTCAGAGATTGGCCCGAAGGGTAAAGGAGGGCCGGTTGGAAATAGATTCAGTCTCTGAGGGCGCAGAAACAATTCTCAATGAGGTAGAAAGCCTGGCCCACTTGGTGGACAGCTTTACCCGCTTTGCAAAGCTACCGGCGCCCAATCCGACTCAGTGCGATGCCTGCGAATTGGTGCGCCAAGTATTCGTCCTCTACGATCAGGAGTCGGCTCGGCTCGAGTTGCTACTGCCTGATGGCCCCATTCAGGCAACTTGGGATGGCGACATGGTTAAGAGAGCCTTAATCAACTTCACCGAAAATGCAATACATGCCGTACAAACTCGCACTGACAAAAACAGTGGGACAATCACGCTTGAGGTTAGGCAATCGGGTAACAAGGCGAGACTGTCTGTTTCAGACAATGGGCCTGGAGTCCCACCAGAAGCCAGGGCGCATCTGTTTGAGCCTTACTTCAGCACCAAGCGCCACGGCACTGGCCTGGGCCTTGCCATAGCCAGAAAAATAGCCGAAGACCACAATGGTGCCGCAATGTATGAGGCGTTAGATGTTGGTAGCAGGTTCTATCTGGAGCTACCTGTGTAAATTGGTTAGCAGTTAGCTACCAAACAATCTTTCATACTCACTGCGCCTTGCCATTGCCTCTCGACAAGTTAAATTCATATTCAGCGGCGTAATGCTGACAAACCCCTCGTGGACTGCCGCAGTATCCGTGCCCTCTGCCAGGGAGTAATATGGCCCGCCTTCGCCGCCTATCCAAAAATATGGCCTGCCCCTTGGGTCGAGTCGCCGTTCCATCAGGTCAAAGTAATTTCGACTCCCTTGCGCGGTCATGCGAAAGCCCTTCAAGTTGCCCTCGGGCATGTTGACGTTCCAAACAGTCCCTGTTGGTAGCTCTATTGCTTCCCATGCGGCTAAAAACCGCTCTATCCAGATTGAGGCAACTTTTAAATCTCCGCTCCGCTCCAAAGAAAAAGCTACGCTCCTAACGCCCTGGAGACGCCCCTCGAATGCCGCCCCAACCGTGCCCGAATATAGCGCATCCTCCGCAAGGTTAAATCCCCAGTTCACCCCCGAAAGTATCCAGTCTGGCGTTCTATCCAGCACCTGCCGCACTCCCATCAGCACGCAGTCCACTGGAGTGCCGTCGCAGGAGTAGCGGTCAGGCCCAATTTCATCCATGCGAATAATGCTGTGTATGGACATAGCAGACGAAATTGCAGACCTGTTTCTGTCCGGAGCAACTATGATTGCCTTGCCAAACTTGGAAGCCACAGCGGCAAGTGCCTCAAGCCCTGGGGCAAGAATACCGTCATCATTGGTTATTAGGATTAGTCTGTCTGCCATGGGTCTATTTTACCGCCTACGAATCGCCGTGGGTATAGCGGTTCTACATTTGTAACCAGAAACTGGTACTATGTGGTCGATTGGGCATCGGCTCCAAGATTGGCGCTGGAGCCAGCGGCTCTCTTCATTTTTTGCTTCTCCGCCACCCAATTCATCACTGCAATGGGGGTCATGTTGTTTATGTCAAGAGCATCAAGCTCCTGGCCCAGGATGTCTGGCTCTGGATCAAAAATGGGCAGGAGCGGCTGGCTTGTTCCGCTGGATACTTGGTCCTGCTGAGACAGGGGTTGTTCCTGCATATCACAGAGAATGCGCCTGGCTTTCGCAATCACGCTCTTTGGGAGACCGGCCAGCCTGGCGACTTGTATGCCGTAGCTCCTGTCGGCAGGGCCCTCGGCTATGCGATGGAGAAAATGTAACTGGTCTCCCCACTCCTGGACTTCGACGTGCAGATTGTTTACTCGTGGATGGGTAGCCAATTTAGTCAATTCAAAGTAGTGCGTGGCAAATAGCGTCCTGGGGGCTCCCCCGCAATAATCTCTGAGATGGTGGGCTATTGCCTCTGCAAGGGCGAGGCCATCCCTGGTTGAGGTTCCGCGGCCTATTTCGTCAAGTATTACCAAACTGAGGGGAGTGACCTGGTTTAATATTCTGGCGGTCTCAGTCATTTCGACCATGAAGGTGCTTTGCCCTTTGGAAAGGTAGTCGCTGGCTCCGATTCTGGTAAAAATGCGATCGACGATGCCGAAGCGCATTGATTCTGCCGGCACAAAGCTACCGGCCTGGGCCATGACAACAAGTATGGCCGCCATTCTGAGAAAAGTGCTCTTGCCTCCCATGTTGGGGCCCGTGACTATCGATATGGGCGAGGCTGGAGCGATGGTTAAATCATTTGGGACGCAACCTCTGCCCAACTGAGCTTCCAGCATTGGATGCCTGCCACCAACTAAATTCAACTCTGGCCGTGAGGTCAATTCGGGCTCAGTCCATCCAGAGTGACGGGCATTTTCTGCAAAGGCGCATAGGGCATCCAACTTGGCTATGGCATTGGCGAGAGCCAGCAGGTCTGCCCTCCAAAGAAGCACGCTGTCAGAAAGACCTCTAAATAGTCGTTCCTCAAGTTGCTGGCGGTCTGTTTCTGCACTACTGAGTTTTTGCTCAAAGTCTATAAGCTGTTCGGTAGTAAAGCGCTCAGCGTTGACGAGCGTCTGTTTACGAATGAAGTGCTTTGGAACTGAAGCCAGGTTTGCCTTTGTGATTTCAAAGTAATAGCCGAAAACACGGTTGTATCTGATTTTGAGGCTCTGAATGCCTGACTTTTTTCGTTCTGTATCTTCTAATTCGAGCATCACGCTCTTGGCATCCCTGGCGAGGCTCGCTAAGGCATCCAGCTCTTTGTTGGCGCCGCTACGGATTATGCCTCCCTGTGAAATATCTAAAGGCGGAGCATCGGCGAGGACTTGCTCTAATTCATCATGCAATTCTATGCAGAGGGAGATTTCGATTGGCCAGAGTTCCAGAGCGGAAGCGGCGTCAAACCATGCTTCGCCTGAATTTAATACTAAAGGTGGAATTTTTTGGGCCTGTTTTAGTCCAGAGCGCAACAGGGCCAGATCGGGCGGTGCGGCAAGCCCCATTGCGACTTTGCCCAGCAACCTTTCCAGGTCAGGCGTTTGAGCCAATAGCCCCCTCAGTGGTGAGCGACGGCTGTCTTCTGTGAACCACCTTACTTGCGCCCATCTCTTTTCTAATGCCTGCCGATCCCTCAGGGGCTGGTCAAGCCAGCTCTTTATTAGCCTGCTACCCATCCTGGTCTTGCATATGTCCAGAAGGTTGAGCAATGTGCCGCTTTTTGAGCCGTCTACTGCATTAGCGGCAATTTCCAGGTGCTTCGCGCTGGTGGCATCCAACAATGGGCCCACTGCGCCAATATCCAGCGTAATGCCTTGGATGTGCGCGGGGCGGCCCTTTTGCGTGACTTCGACTTGATCCAGTAGCGCTCCCAGGGCAGAGATGGTTGCTGGAAACGGGTCGAGGCCAACGCCCTCCAGGTGTTGCCATCCAAAATAGGAAAGTATCTGCTGTCTTGCCCTCTCGGACTCAAAGCGCCAATCTGGTAACGTGGCAACGGAGATTTCATCCAGGCCAAATTCGGGGGCGCTTTCGGCCTGGATGATTTCCTGTGGTGCGAGACGCTCCGTCGTGGCCAACAACGACTCTTCGCCTTCACCAGGTATTGCAATCAATTGGCCAGAGGCGAGCTGCAACAGCGCAATACCCCATAAATTGCCAATCCTGTGGATGGCGGCGAGCCAGCGACTATCGTCATCCAGCCACGTTCCCGGGGTGATAATGCGCTTGATAGCCCTGGGCAACAGGCCCTTGACATCTTCGGCCTTTGCTGTAGGTTCGGCTATCGCCGCAGAGTAGCCGGCATTCAGTAGCTTTGGCAGGTACTGGTCTAAGGCGTGGTGCGGCACGCCACACATGGGCGTCTCTGCGGCGGTGCCTTTTGCCCTGGTGGTGAGCGCGATTTCCATAATAGGGGCGGCTATTACAGCATCCTGGCCCTGGAGTTCGTAAAAGTCTCCCATGCGGGTAAGAAGGATGGCACTACCTGCTTCGCGCTTCAAGGTAGCCATCTGCTGGGACATGGGAGTGGACATTTTTATTAGTAATTACTACTAAATTGGCCGGTTTCGGATTTCTGGTCTCAGAATTTCTATTTTGTTTCTCTATACTGTTCTGGCCCAGTGATATATAGATTGCCGCCCCTCGAATCTATGGCAACCAACATGGGAAAGTCCTCGACCTCCATTTTGTAGATTGCTTCCGGCCCAAGTTCTTCATAGGCAATGCAGGTCGATTTTTTGATACATTGTGCTATCAAGGCTCCAGCCCCGCCGGTTGCGGCAAAGTACACCGCGCCGTGGGCCTTCATTGCGTCGATCACTTCTGGTGAGCGATTGCCCTTGCCAATCATACCCTTAAGCCCGGCTTCGATGACTTTTGGCGAAAAAGCGTCCATGCGATAGGCGGTGGTAGGGCCCGCGCTACCGACGGGCTTGTCTGGAGGGGTAGGAGTAGGGCCAGCAAAGTAGATTACGGCTCCATTGATATCCATGGGCAATTGGGCCCCCTCGTCTATGAGGGCGCAAATTCTCTTGTGGGCCTGATCCCTGGCCGTGTATATGGTTCCACTGAGGCGAATTTCGTCGCCCACGTTGAGGCTGGATACTGCTTCGGAAGTTAGGGGAGTCTGTATTTGTCGGATGGCCATGTCTTTTTCCTTATAGCTCGAGGCTGGCGTGTCTGGCAGCGTGGCAATTGAGGTTTACCGCAACGGGCAGGCTTGCCATGTGGCATGGGTGATGCTCCACGTGGACTGCCATTGCGGTGGTTCGCCCTCCCAGGCCCTGGGGCCCCAGGCCTGTGGCGTTTATCCTCCCCAATAGCTGTTTTTCAAATTCGGCGTACTTGGGGTCCGGATGCGGATCGCCCAGATGGCGCAGAAGGGCCTTCTTTGCCAAAATCGGGGCGGTTTCAAAGTTGCCTCCAATACCAACCCCAACGACTATCGGAGGGCAGGGATTGCCGCCAGCGAGTATTACGGTCTCTACAATGAAGTCTGCCACGGCGGGTGCGCCCACGGTGGGCTTTAGCATGGCAAGCCTGCTCATGTTCTCCGAGCCGCCGCCCTTCGGGGCGATGTAAATTTTCAATTTGTCGCCTGGAACTTGGGTGACGTGTATAATGGGCGGGCCGTTGGTACCTGTATTCTTTCTTGTGAAAAGCGGGTCTTCTACGATGCTCATCCTCAAGTAGCCTTCCTTCCAGCCTTTAGCGACGGCATCTTTGAGGGCATCGTAGATTGTGCCGCCTACGATGCGCAAATCCTGGCCGAGCTCCACAAAGAAGACTGCCACGCCAGTGTCCTGACAGATGGGCATCCGTTTCTTTTCTGCTATGGAATAGTTTTCCACTAGCTGGTTGAGCATGGACTGCCCAAGGGGAGACGGCTCAGCCTTTGCAGATTTTGCCAGGGCATCGCGCATGTCCTGGGGAAGCTCAAAAGCCGCCTTTAGGCAGAGAGCGGAGACGCTCTCCACAATTTTTTCTGTGCTTATTTCTCTCATGGTGCCTACCTGTCTGATGGTGGGTTTTTCAGGACGCTCTCCAGAGCGGTTGACTCAATTTGGATTGGGGGGTGCTCGTCAAATACTTCTACCGGCTCTTCTCCCACTACGCCTACCAATAAATATTTGCCAGAGATGGGGTCGAGCCTGTACTCTTTGAGCATACGGAAATTTTCTATCTGGTTAGTGTTTTTTACATGGATGCGCTTGCCTGTGCAATAAAATGGGTCTTCCCCAAACATTACATAGTCACCCTTTCCGGCTGACACTGGGAGAGCTTTTGATATTATGTCAAGAACCTGGTCTTGAAGCACATAAAGATCAATGTCTGGTTTTTCCTCCAGGCCAATGATGAAACCATGCATCACATCCGAGTGGAGCTGTTTTTGCTTTAGGCCATAACATTCGGACAACACTTTGCCGACCAGGTCTTCCGCGGTATGGGACATTAGGCGGTACTTGAGATTTTTGGCGGCGTGTTCCTGGATTTTTAGGGGCGAAGGCCCGAAGATGCTTGGCCTATATACCCTTACTTCTTCGCCTATACCAAATATGATTTGGGCGTTGAAGCCCAATTGTTTATAGACAAGGTCGAAATGCTCGACGACCACCCGCTTTTTGGCGAGGAGGGCGGTACGGATAGCCTCGACAATGTGGTGTTGCTGGTGAAATGCAAGTTCAAAATGGACATCCAGATGAAATGTGTGGCCCGCAAAAAAATCATTTGGGTCGAAGTCGAAGATGTCACTTGTACGTTTGTTGATGCCGTCGTCGTCGTTAGTCAGTTCCAGCCCCGGAAAGAGCCCCCTGATTAGCGTCGACTTCCCCGCCCCAGGCGCGCCAATGATGCCAATCAAGAGATCTGTCGGATGGAGGTACAAGCGAGAAAGTTCGCTCCCGAGAGTAAACATCCTAAAGCGGCCCCTGGGCGCGTAGTACACCGACCTGGTGAGGTTGTCCTTGATTGGCATCTGTGTCATTTTGGGGCCTCGGAGCTAGAGTTCCGAACTGTAGCTTATGGCAACGGATGTAGCCGCCTTTACACGTCCAACTCTATCCCCAGCAACGGGGCGTGTTGTTGTGCCCCATAAACATCGGTATCACCAGGGGAACCAGAACGAAAGAGTCTTGGCATTCCGATTTTTACTGCTATCGCCGGATCAAAGTAAATCACTTTTTCGATCTGGGTCTCCGGCACCTGATACGCCTTTGCGATTACTGACTTATTTATTAAGTTTCTCCCTTTTACTGCTTCAAAGGTCAGGCGGTCTTTAAAGATGATATCCAGGGTCAGCTTCATAGGGCTCGAGTTCTTGCTCCTTATCACTTTGGCAATTTCGCGCAGGTTTTTCATTTTGCGCCTCCTACGCTGACAATTTCTCGTTTAAAGGGAGCCAGAGGGTCTGGAGCGTCCATCAGGTGATAAAGCGTAAATTGGTAGGACTGGCCCATGCGTATGTCTGATGGACTAAAGGGGAAAGCCAGGTTGCCTGCTGTCGCAATGCGCCCCTCATACCCATAGTGCAACAGCGTGGATCGGGTTATCGAGCAGACGGTATCTGCGGCTTCCTGCGTAGGTGCAAGGACTTCGATCAATATTCCGGCTTCGTGAGGGTCTGGATATTCGCCTTTTTCCAGGTCGCCCATCACGCCATGTTTGCCATAGACATGGAAGAATACCTTTGCCTCCACATTTTCTTTGGAGAGCAGGTCATCCACTCTTGCCTTTACTTCAACGAGGATATTGTCGAGGGAGGCTATCATGATGGGGTCGTGGGTTCCGGCTATGGAAATGGTGCGGAATCCCACGGGGCTAGATCCCTCCAGCTTGATCCGGTACGGGTTTGTCGGAGCAATCGTCGTCCCACGAACTTCAACCTCTCCCGTCTCAAGCTCAGTGAAGGTGACATTTGAGAGGTCTAAGGTGCCGCCAGGCCCGGGGAGGTGGTACGGGTCGCTTTTTTCATACAGAGAGTGGGCCGCTGCGGACAGCTCTGTAAACTTTCGGGTGGGGTTTAGGGCCTTCAATACAAAATAATCCTGGTGGAGAATGCCCAGTACGGCGTCGGCGCCGGAGCCAGGGGTTGCCGCTATCGCTGCGCACTCAATAATTTTGCCCATGTGTGTGGCAAGGGCCACGTCATAGCCTTTCATTATTGGCAGGGCAGAAAAACATACGGGGTCATAGGCGCGACCCGCCAAAATTACGTCCACGCCTTCATTGAGGAGCGCCCTGATTGGCTCAATCCCCATCTGTGCGACTATGTGTGGGCAAGAGTTTACTTCTTCTGCAGTAGGCATGGGAAGATCATCCAGCGGAGTTACCTGGCCGCCGTCGATGGCCTTAATGACCGCCGCCTTTTCAATGTCCGCATAGGCGATGCCCATGCGGAAAGAGAGCTTTTCCTCCAATGCTATCTCTTCGATTATCTGCCTGCACCAATCCACGTGCGGGCGTGCGCCCGAGCCTCCTGCGCTACCGATGACTACCGGAATTTTATTTTTGACTCCGTGAGTGAGCATGTAGCGCAGGTCGCGCTTAACGCCAACTCTGTCGGTGAAGCTCTTGCCGCTACCCAGATAGTATGGCCCAGGGTCGGTGGAGCCAGCATCTACTGCAATCAGGTCAGGCTTCTCTTCCATTCCCTTTAAAAAGCTGGCCTCGGGGAAGCCATAGCCCAGGATGGCGGTGGGTGAAAGGATTTTGAAGGGTTTCACTGTTGACTCCTGACGCAAGTTCCGTAACTGTTCTTATATTTTAAACAGTTTTGGTATTAATCTATCGGCGTCCAGGTCTTAAGACCACAATTTCACATTCAGCAAATTTAGTTTTGTCGGCAACTGAAGTTGCCCGAACCTTCGTCTTGCCAGTCCTGAAGGTTGTCACAAAGCCTTCGTCTGTTACGGAGGCAATTTTGCCGTTCACAACGCTCCAAACCACCTTTTGGTTAGTGGAGTTATCTGGAGTAGCACTGGCCATCAACTGCATTTTTTCTCCAAGCTCCAATGTGGCATTTGTTATATCCAGCACCATACCCCCAACAGGAACATCCCTGACCGTTACGACGCAAGTTGTAGCCTTAGTATTGTCCGCGTCTGCCCTGGCAGTTATCGTGGCGATGCCAGCCTTTAATGCCGTCAAAACACCGTAGCGATTTACTTTAAGAACGGCATCATCTGAACTGCTCCACAGAACAGTTCTGTTACGCACGCTTTCGGGCAAAACAACAGGTGAAAGACTCAATTCGCCACCAGTGAACATGGAGGCTTGGCTTTGGCTAATTGCTATTGACGCCACTGGGTTATCGCCGTACAAGTCAAACTCGCGCACTGTATATCCGTTTGTATTGCCGGATAAGGTCAGCCGTGCGTATCTCGCTGGTTGCTTTGTAAAACTTAGAAACACGCTATTGTCCGAATTTTCTGTTTGGGAAAAAACTTTTGACCATGCTGACCCTGTTGTTGAAAGCTCTACGACGAAGTCCTTTGGTTTTTCGTTGCCAAAAACCAAGTTTCCATAGTCCACTTCAGAGATAGAGCCCATATCAACCGTCAATACTTGGTCGGCTTGCTCCGCTACACTAGACCAGCCCGTTTCTGCACTACCATCAACCAAGTGTTCTGGCCTGAAAGCGGGTTCGGGGGGCAGATAAGCAGAGATTCTTTCTCTTTCTACATTCCCAGCGTTTGCGCTCGGTTCCGCAAGAGGTTGAATTCGTTTTGCGCCAGCGATAGAACCGCCGGAATTGCCCGACTCGTTGGAGCCTTCAATAGCAACAAAGTGAATAGCCTTTGCCTGAATTGTGCGGAAGCGAACACTGTGTTCATTTCCATCCGCAGGCCATTCGCCGCCGGCCACCCAAATCCGTGCGTCCTCAGGCGTTGTCACGTGTACAGCAAACTTGATGACCCTACCCTCCGCGCCTTTGTGTGTCGGCGGCACGTAATTTACTCCATTGATCAGCTTGCTCTCGGGTAACGTTATTACAACTTCTGCGGGCAGTTTGTTGCCAAAGAGAGTGGTGGAATACCAGTCGTAGTCATCATTATTTGCCACATGGTACCCAAAATGACCGCCATCTGTCGCAAAATTATCAGCATTTGCGGTGTAATTCGTCAGAGGCTCCAGAATAATGTCTTTGGAAGCCCAACGGCTACTGGCCGTAATGGTTTTGCCGGTGGTCAGTGACTTCATGGAGATATCTTTTTCGGATCGCCATACACTGAAATCGCTGACGGCAAATGAATTGCCGATTGATGTCACCTTTACGAAACGAACATAGCGTGCAAACACAGGTTCAAATTCAACTGTGGTGCTATAGTCATACCTGTCGCGAGAAAAATCTTCCCCGGCGGCTAGGTTTTGGGTCGCTGTATAGCTATCCTCAGGATGAGACCAATTTTCACTTTGATGCCCGCTCTTGCGAGTTGTCACGGATAGATGCCCTGTAAGCTGTGCCCAATCTTTGCCATCAAGGCTAGTCCACAACTGAAAAGTTTGAACCGTGCCGTTTCCATAATTATGGCGCGGCGCATAGCGGAATTTATTGATCATGTACATGCCGCCAAGATATGCGTCAAAATTTTCTGGATTATTCACCGCCCTAGAGCTGAAAAAAGTGTTTGGATTGGGATCAACAGCAAATGCCAATGCGCTGGCCTGACGGCCGGTCGCCCATAGCAGGTTTGCCGCAACAAGCGGTATCTTGTAACTGTCTGGGTCTTCAGCGGTTCTTGCCTTAATGAGGCTCGTCCAGCCGCTACGCTGGGAATCATTGAATGCGCGGACGCGGAATGTATGATCGCTTTCGGGCTTCAGGCCAGCCAAGTTGCGCTTTATCAGTGCTTCGTGCGTGGCATCGATGCGCACAGGCGACGCGCCGTCAATCTCCAGCTCATAGTACGTTGCGTCTGCGTTTGGATTCCAGCCTATTTCCAGAGAATTGTGTGTTTTAGATACAACCCGCACATCCTTCGGTAGTTCCAGCGCCAGTTTGTATACAGGGGCGGCGGGGGTACTGAATCTGTCAACAAGTATTACCGTCTCTGTGTTCACGGGGCGAATTTCGGTCTTAACAGTCAGTATGCCGCCTTTGTCTGGGTCAAAGAACCATCCCCCGGCCAGGGCACTGACGACCTCTTCTCTTGTGCCCAATCTTTGCAGGACTGTTTCCCCCACCCATACTGCTACAGGCAAGGTGGATGTGTGTATGATGAGCTGATTGGCGCGATTTGCGCGCTGCCCCTCATAGCCATTCCCTATGGCCGCACCAATGGTTATCTTTACGCTATCTGATTTTCCAGCCTCGGGCGCTTGGGATGAAATCTTTGTGACGGTGTATTTGCCGCCATTTGCGGCAGTGTAGTTCAGAGTGTAACCATCGTCCTCATACAGGTCAAAGGTTGTTGTCCCTTCAGGGTAAATATCCAGGATAAGCCGTCCGTCGTCCACAGAAATGCCGCCTCCGCCATAAACGTCTTGGCTATTCCAGTGGCCATCCAGAGTTCTTTGACCATCATAAACAGATGGAAGTTGCATCGGAATGATGGCACCGGCGCGCACAAAGATTGGCATCGTATCCATTGGCGCGTTGACGGAGATGTTGGAAGGGCCGAAATATTCCTTGCCAGTCCAATAATCAATCCAGCGTCCTTCGGGGAGGTAGATGTTGTCCCGCTCTGTTGCCTGGCGGTCAAACACAGGCGCGGCCATCAGCCAATCGCCGCTCATGTACTGATACTGGGTTCTGTTGTCAAAGGTATACGTATCTTCCGGGTAGTTATACACTAATGGGCGCACGATGGGCGTACCACGGTCGTAGGAATGGCGCGCATAGGAGTAGATATAGGGAATAAGCTGACGGTTCAGCATTAAATATTTGCGGTTAATATCAATTTCGGCAGGGGTAAAGCGGTCAGCAGTAATGTTTGGGCGTTTGCCGCGCTGGCTACCTCCAGCTGTGCCTCCAGGGCGTTTGATGGAGGTTTCCACGCCATCTATAACGCCTCCCCAATTATTCATTGCGTAGTTCATCGGCATCAATGATTTCATCTGAATATCGCGAGTATAAACGCCTGGAAAATCGTTGAAAATAGATGCCTGATCGCTCGTGGAGTAAGGAAAACCAGACATGCTGGCTCCTGTAAGGGATGGAATGTGGTAACGAACGTACTCATCATCACCGCTCTGGTCGCCGCTCCATACGGTTGCATAACGCTGAGAACCAGCCGCTCCATAAACAGTTATCAACATGCCGCGTTCTCCAGCGGGATTTGCTTCGGTTTTGGAATTTTCCTCAATGTTATTAATAAGGCGCCTGAAAATATTCGAAATATCACCCTTTAAGTCCATTCTGCTAGACCATGCCACATCAATCTTGTAGAGGCGGACGCCTGCCGTCTGAACCTGGCGGAGAGTTTCTCCGTCAAAATCGTGCTGGTAGCCAAAGTTAGGGGTGTACCTGGATGGCTCTCCGATCCACAGCCCCAGCCGCGTTCCGAATTGCTTGAGGCCCGGCACATCAAAACCTAGCCTGGAAGCACCGTCCTTGCCGGTTGGATCATTAGCCTTGCCTCCATTCAGAGCCACATCCAGACTGCCTCCAGGATGTGTCCAACTGTTGTATTCGCATCCGTAGCCGTCATTGGGAAGCATCCATGCAATAGGCATCTTGTGGTCAATGTAGTCCTTTTTTACATCTACTCCGACTCGGTTGGTTGCCAAGTGTGGGTGCCACATGCCTGCAGAAGGGTCTGTGTCGGGTGACTGATTGTTAGGATTTTTTGGGTTGCCTCCCAAAGCCGTTGTATCCGTTTCCTGTCGATAGGCGCTCGCATCCCCAAACCCTATGCCCCACCTGGGAATAAGCTGGGCCCTGCCAGTCAGTTCGCTATAGCGATCCAGCATGTCCCCAAAGGAGCCGGTAAAATAGAACGCATCGAAGCGATTGTTGTTATGGGTGGTTTCAATGACCTCGTTATTTCTAAAGTCATAGGTGCCGGCAGAGTAAGTGTTTCGCAAAACACCGTATCCCTTTGTGCTCATGTAGAAAGAAACCGGGTTTGGCACGCTACCTTCTTCCCATCCGCTACGCGAAATCTGTACCCTTCGGCCCTTGTGGGAAAAATACCCCACTTGCATTCCACAACCAAAAAAATGCTCTGAGGCATTCGTAGCCAGGCTTTGGGTCGCCCCCGCGCTATATTTCAGCGAGGTTGATTCTTTCCAAATGCTTGCGCCATTTTTTTCCATCTCAAAAATAGCAGTGACTTTTTCAAGTTTTAACTTCAGATTCGGCGTGGCGAATACCCAGCAGGTTCCGGCATCCATTAGTGTCACATCTGGGTTTGAGCCATATTTTTCCGGCTCAAAAAGCAGGACATCCGAATCCGGCTCCGCAAAATCGCCAGTACCGCTGTCTGCCAGCCAGATTCTGAAGACGTCATTCCGGTAAAACACGACGCGCATCTTCTGGCCAGAAATGGATGTAATCAGCCATGCTCTAATGTTTGTTCCGTGTTCAGTGTAACTATAGTCTGCAGTTACGGATTGAATGCTCACAAAGGGTGTATCCGCCGCCGCACTTGCTTCCAAATGTGCTACACCATTCGCGATTGTAAGAAAAAAGCTCAACGATAAAAGCTGTTTGAAGATTTTGGTAATCAAGGCACTGACTCCTTATGGATAATTTAGTGTAATTGAAATCTGTAGCACAGTGAGCGGTTTTCATAACCCAGGGTTTTGGATGGGTAAGAACAGTAATTAGAGGGAACCGCTATAAAACACGCAAAGCCATACGCAGGGCGGTTCAGTTGATGTAAAACACACCCTGTGTTTTTCACGCGGCCTGATAAGAATTGTATCGCCCTTTGACAGATCAACTCTCTTTCCATTGTCGTATTCGATAATTGCGTTTCCCTCTAAGAGAACGACAAACTCCGTTTCAGTTTGGTCATACCAGTCAGAAACCTGGCCCGTGCTGACAATTCGCTCGATGCGTACATTGCTACCCTTAGCCAATGTGGTTGTCAGTTCTTCCGGCAAGGGCAAGTCTGGCAGATCAAGAATATTCATAAGGAGTTTATATCTTTGGGACGAAGCACTATTAGGATATAAATGCCCTGATACTGCGTAAGAGAAAGGTGTAGCCTGTTCACATTTTAACACTGCTATATTTGGAATGGTTTTATTTTGCCCTCAGCACAGCTAGGACACGCTCCATCTCGTTATTCACTATCATGTAGCCTTCGTCGAAGCCCATGCCTGGCTTGGCCAGCAGGCGCTCAGCCCTGGCAGCAATGGCGGCGTGGACGCATGCCTTTGCACTGAGGTCTGTTTCGTTGCAAGTGCCGCCCTGGTACGCCTCCATGCCGTTCTGGCGGCAATACAAGACTGATTCGACTGTATTGTGAATGCTTCCCAGGTCAGGCGTCTTTATCTGAACCATGTGGCAGGACTTGGCATCGGTGAAGAGAATCACGTCTTCCTTTGTGTTGCACCACTCATCGGCTACAATTTTTACGCTACTGCCAATTGTCTCCAATTCCTTTGTGATGGCGGCCAGGGCATCCACCTGTCTCTCCCGGTGCCCAACGTCCACAGGGCCTTCTATATATAGTTCAAACCCGCTCGCCGGGACTTCAAGGGACTTGAGGTAGGCGGCAACTTTTTTTGGGTCGTTGTCAAAGATGAGTCCAATGGTTCCATATACGTCGATGTGCAGACAGGGCTTGTATGCTTTGTCGACCCGTAGTGACGTTATCCTCTTTGTTAGCCATGCAATGTACTCAGAAAGCAGTTCGCCGCCGCGGCCCAGCTTGGTGTCCACGTGATTTATCAGAGCATGGGGCAGTACGTCAGCTTTTTTGAGGATCATCTTGTCAACGTTGTTGTACCGGTCATCGCCTGACTGGGCGAAGATTGGCACTCGTTCATGGATTAGAGGTATTTCGTACTCCGAGGCCACTGTTTCGGCCATGAGGACGTTTTTGGCTTTGGCTACTGCATCCAGCAATGCCTGAGAAATGCCGTACCTGATTGCCGTATGTAGCGGCTTGCCCTCGATTTGTAATGAATCAAATTTCTTAGCCAGCTCTCGGAAAGAATTTAGTTCTAGGCCCTCGAGCATCGGGCGGAGATGTTTTTCCATGAAGGGGATATATTGTTCTGCAAGAAAGAGAGGATCCCTGCCACCTGCGCCTGAGTACTGAACTGCGGCGCAATCGCCCTGGGCAACTTGTCCGTTTTCCAATACCAGCAAAACCGAAACGCATTCGCCGCTTTGCCGAATCTGCCCAAAACCCTCCGTGAGGACTTTCCCTTTATAGACAAAACCGTCCATCGAGGCACCGCCCTTGATGGCTGCCTGGTCGTCAAAAAAGAAACCCGTTGTCCCGCTTGTGAATAGCGCTTTACGAATTTTCATCTGGGCCTCCCAACGAGTCGGCCCTTGCCGACAGAGTATATGTCGTCTATCAGCATCTGATAGTTTGGTTCACGTTTTTCTGTGTCTGCCCGCTGTTTGATTCGCGCCTGGTGCACCTCCGTTACTTCAGGTAGCATCGGCACTTTTGCTTTTTCCAATATTCGTACAGCTCCCTCGTCATCTCGCACTGGCATGAGTTTTCCGGCATTATGTATGCTCGGAGCAAATGGGACATCCAAAATGCCTGCCTGGAATGCGCGCACCGTGCCGATAGCGATGTCGCCCTCGCCCAAATCGAATACCTTGTCCAGGAGGTACCTGACTTCCTTTTTAATGAGCTCTTTTTCTTCAATTACCCGCTTAATCTCCAGCATGGACTGGTCTTGTAGCAGTGAGACCATCTGGCGCGTGGCCTTAAGCCCCATCAGATTTGCATCCTTTGTCGGTATACCAGAGGCCTCATGGGGAGTCTTGACAATAACTTTTGTTGCCTTAGACAACGCCGCCACCGCGCTACCAAGGGCTATGACGCTGAATGCCTTACTCTCGTCCTCTGGAAAACCGCCCATCCACTGGTGCAGGACTGTCGTCAGTTGGTAGTTGCTGTATCCTGCCTTTTGAAATGCCTCGTCTGCCAGCTCCCTCAAAGACGAAATTGCCGCCACATCCTGGATCAAATTTCCAAGCTGGCCGTACCCAAGGGTAAGGCACTTTACACCTTGCTCCAGTGCGAGGAGTCCTTCAATAATGGCTACAGTGTGAGAAATGAATGGCGGCACGAGCGATCCAGTGAGGGGGCCAAAGGGCTCGCGGTTTATTCTCACCCCCTGCTCTTCGTACATCCCGACGAGCCTGTCTGCGTACTGCCAATGGCGAAGAGTGGCCTCCAGGCTTATTTTTTTGGCGTATGGGATGTTGTAGGAAATGCCTCCGCCTTCATAAGATGTAAATCCGGCTGCCAGGGTAATTTCGGTCAGAAGCCTTGCATCCGGCGTGCCGTGGCGCACTTGGATGGGTTTTTCTATGGTTTGAGCCAGAATGCGACAAGATTTCAGGCCATGATTAACAGCCGGGAAACCGTTTAAGAGGCTCCGCCCCGCTTCCAGTGATCTCTGTATACCGTTTTGGGCCTCTGCGTACTGATTCTGTCGCGTATAGGCATCAATGGTAGTCGGCAACAGATCAGCTTCTGTAGATAGTGCCTGCAACAAATCAATATGTTCATTCAACAGAGCGACACCTGCCCTGGGCTGAATAAGAGTGCGGCCCGTCTTGTGGGCTGAAGCAAGCACCGATGAAAAGCGTTTTTCTTCTGGGATGGATTTATGAAAACCAACCGCTTCAGAAAAATCAACGTCTGCGCCAGTTGGCCAGGTAGCCAGGACTTCTTTTTGCTCTTTGCTGAACTCATCGCCGTCCAGACGTTTGTTTTTCAAGGCACTCATTGGCTTACTCCTAGATAAGAACTTAGTTGTTCATGCGGCAAAACGGGCCAGGCTCCAAATTGGCAATGGCGCACAGAGCAGCCTGCTTGGGATATTGGAGGGCTATGGCCCCCAGCAGGGGTAGCAGGTAATTGCGATCCCTCAGATAATTATAACTTCTCGGCGTTAAAGAAATTGTCTCAGTATTCTGACCAGCCTCAAGCGTTGGGGGGACAAAATCGCTCATGGCGCTCAGAAAGCCACCAGTGCCTATCACTTTGGAAATACGCCTCAAGTCCTTGCCTTGCTGGATAAAGGTTTCCCCTTCTGCAGTAAAAGCCCTTCGCCATGTCCCGGCATGGCGGCGCATAGCGTCGTGAACGCACGTAGCGGCCAAAATGCGATCAAACTTGGCACCTGCAGTGTCAGTCGGCAAATAATCCGGGGCAAATGCCAAATGGCTGATAAATGCCAAAAATGCCTCACGTTCATTATTTTCCAACAATTGGGCCAGCGTATCCCATGCACTCTGAGTGGCCGTGGAAGCTGATACGCGCATTCCCAAATCGCCCTCAACGGTACGCTTGACCTTGGGCTCTGGCAGGCCGCGTAATATGACGCGGGCATCAGCATCGACTGTTCCTCCGGCTGAATATACATCAGTAGTTGCCCCCCCCATGTCGACCAAGACAAAATCGCCGAAATCTGCTATTTCATGGTACATAGCTTCAACTAGAGTCAGCACCGCAAGCGGCGTGGGCATTGGCTCGGAACCGATTTCGTCTGTTATGGCATTCAGCCCCTTGCCGTGGACGATTTTACTCAAGAAAACGTTTCTAATTTGTTCTCTGGCCCCCTCAGGCTCCATGGTGTCAATGTTTGGCAACAGGTTTGGAGCTGGATGGACATCAAAGCCGGCCTTTTTAAGCATGCAACAGACTTCATCCTTTATCGCTGAGTTGCCCGCATACACTAGGGCAGGCAAAGAGTCTGGGCCGAACGCGACCGACATCTGGCATAGCATTTCGGCATTGTGGCGCACATATGCCTCGTTGCCGCCATCTGTGCCCCCGGCTAGTAGCAAAATATCGGGCCTCTGCTTGGATAGATCGGAGATTTGGTTCGCGGTCAGCTTGTATGCGTGGACTGATACCACTTTTCCGCCAGCTGAAAGCGCAGCGGATTTTGCCGCCTTTAGTGTGAGATCGGGTACCAGGCCCAATGCGGAAATAGCTAGCCCGCCTTTGGCTGAGGACGTGAATACCGTGCGCTCGGCTATTTTCTTGGGATCCAGCTCTTTCCTGACCCAGTCAAAGCCATTTTTGAGGTTGGCCGTGTCGGTGGGGCAGACAGCCCTGTCCAAAAATTCCAGCCCATTGCCAGCCAGCTTAAACACTGCCCCCTTGGTATATGTGGAGCCGATATCGATGGATAAAAAAATCATTTACTGTGCGGTGTGAACTGTTTCTTGTGCATTGGCCGGCCCTGGATTTTAGTTTCCGCGCTTTCCAGCGACATCGTCAATTAGCAATTTTGAGACTTGGTTGATGTCAGCATCAGGAGAAAATACGCGGTCGAATCCCATCTTTTTAAAGGTTTCTTCTGTTTCGGGAAATGCTTTTTTGCCAATGACCAAGTTGCCGCCAACGTACAGAATGACATCTTCCAAACCGCGCTCTATGCAACGACCCCGCAGTCCCTCGCAGTCCAGCTCGCCCTGGCCGTACAGGGAAGAGACGCAAATTGCATCGGCCTTCGTTTCGATGGCGGCGTCTATGAATTCATCTTGGGAGACCATGACTCCGAGATTAATGACTTCAATGCCGTTTTGGGTAAATATTTTTTCGAGAATCTGGTTGCCGACGGCGTGGCAATCGGCCCCGATGACCCCAAGAATTATTTTTACTTGTTGCATGGCGCGACTCCAATTACACAATAATATCCTACGCTCATGAACATGACGCTAGCCACAAATAACTATTTCATGGCTGATTTGACACGCTTTTGCCAGCATCGCGCTCACGCCGCAATATTTTTCCAAACTAAGGCTGACTGCCTTCTCCAGCTTGTCTGTCGGTAGCTCATCGCCTTGGAACTCATATTTAATATGTATGGAATTAAATACTTTTGGGTGATTTTCCGTCAAGTCTGCGCTGCAATGTATCCTCAGGCCCAAAAAGTTGACCTGCATTTTTTTTAGAATTGACACCACGTCCATCGCCGTGCAGCCCCCCAAAGCTGTCAGCAAAAGTGTTTTTGGCTTGGCGCCCGTATCTGTGCCACCCAGGCTGGCAGGAAGATCCAGAATAATGTCATGCCCGTCCTGGGTAGCGCTAAAGGACATGCCAGATGTCCAAGTTACAGTCGATTCCATGATTTCTCCAGTGATCAGTTGCTGTATTCATTTTTCATTCAAATATGAATCCACAAGGCCTTCCCACAGCCCCTTGGACTTAAGAATGAACTCTGCTACGGCGCGGATGACTCCCTTGCCGCCGTCTTTTGGCACAATCCAGTGGGCAATTTCCAGTACTTCAGGAACGGCATCCCTAGGGCACATAGCCAGCCCGGCCTGCCTCAGTAGGCCAATGTCTATCATATCGTCACCGACATAAGCGACCTCGTCGAACGAAACGCGGTATTTAGTGCAAATTTTTTCAATGAGAGAAACCTTCGTAGCAATTCCGGTAAAGCAGTCTTCTACTCCCAAATCCTTTGCCCGCTTGTCAGTGGCCTCACTTCGTTGGCCTGAGATGAAAACTACTGGGATGCCTGATTTTTGCAAAGCTTTAATTCCAACGCCGTCCCTCACATAGAATTGCTTCCAATGCCCAGATTCTGGCCCATATTGCATATGGCCGTCAGTGAGCACTCCGTCGACGTCTGTGCAGACAAGTCGGATTTTTTTTGCGCGTCGTTCGATGTCCTTTTTTGTTCCCATACGGTCGATTATAAGACATAGAACAGAATCTTATAGAAACGTCGGACGTGACAGCGCCAAAATTATGTCTGCCCAGTGCCAAACAGCTACTCAACGACTACCAATCTGATTTCCTTGACCATCCGCACGTTCCTATCCACAAAAAAATCTGTGCTTTGGACGATGGTATATAGCCCTGAGCCTTCCCCCAGAGCATCCCCGTCCTTTCGATCGATCAACAGCACACATTTTTCGTTGGATTTTGTAAAGACTTCTGTGCCAGAAAAAGTTGATCTGTAGCCATCCGCAGCAGTAATTAATACATAGGCATTCTTCGGGTTTGCGCCGTTGGGCAAGAGATGTTGTATCAAGCCCTTTAGCGGCACACCCTCCCAGGTGCTTGTGCCACGATAGCCCTTACCATGGCCAATCCCCGCGTCAGTGAGGCTTACTCTGGGCAATTTTCTATATTCCTCGAGGCTAAACTGGTACTCCTTTCCATCAGGCCCGACAATCACAGGGGTTTCTACTATTGAATCTCTGCCGCCTGACGAGCGCGTATCCAAGGTTTTTATCCCGACTTGATTCACGCTAATCTCAGTCACGCCTTCTATGTAGCGCCCCCCAAACCCATCTTGTGCGGCAACCAGCAACCACCCCTTTGGAAAATATATTTTGGGGACTTTGAGCCTGTCATGACAAGAGTTGCAACTATTCAGGCTGACCGAGTTCACGGTGTTGCGTCTATTAACGTCCATCAGGGCAATGGTCGGGTCGTTCTTGCCAGTCCGGAGCGGCTCATGGCGGGATGGAAGTATCATCCTGGCGGCATCAACCAACAGCGGCCCTTCATCGCCGGTATAGAACACTTCTCCATGGGAAAACAATACGCTATCGCCAGACTTGTTGCGGGCGGTCACGACCAGGTCGAGGGGCCTGTCAAAGCCATCATCTTTTTTGTTGACCTCGAAGCAGTCGATCACATCCCGCAACGCGTAACCTCGCACTTCCAGTGAACCCACGAAGTTGCCCCGTGCATCGGCAATTTTCACCAGCCTGTGGTATTTGTTCAGGCCTTTAAGAACTTTTGCATCGACCGCACCTGGTTTGGATACGGCTCCTTTTATGGCAGGCGAGTCCTGCGCGATACAGAAGGTTGCAAAGAGAAGGAAGGTCAGCAATGTGTATTTCTTTTTCATTGAAGGCTCCTATTGGGCATCGGGTTGCAGAGATTGTGAATCAAAACTTGTAGCGGCCATTAATGAACCATGTGCGCCCGGCCATGGGATATCCAAAGGATTGCTGATAGTTGCGATCAAGGATGTTAGTGTAGCCAGCATCAAGGGCCAATGCCTTGGTTGGAGCGTACCCAAGGGTCAGGTTTGCTACAGAATATCCGCCAAGGCGTGTCGTGTCATTTTCCCACATGCCGTTTTGAGACTCAACGCTTGCCATGGCATAGAATTGCGCAATGGGTTTGATCTTGGTAAATCCTGTGATTCTGTTTCTTGGCACTCTCGTTAGCTTTACGTCCGAATTTCTGAGGTTTTCGTGGTGCAAATAGGTATAGTAGATACCTGTCTCCCACCAAGAAAACGGCTTTATGTTCATTGACAGTTCTATGCCCTGATGCTTGGCTTTGTCAATATTTTGCATTTGGGACAGGCCATCCTGGACATTCTGGACTTCCTGGATCAAGTTGGTTAAATCGCTGTAGAATATTGCCCCTTCAAGGGCCAGCCAATGCGACAATTTTGCCTTTGCCCCAATATCAAAATGTAGCGACTCTTCAGGCTTAAGGTCAGGGTTTTCAATATACCTGTCGAAACGGAGGGAAAAACGGTCAGATATGGTGGGGAATCTATTTTTTCTTGCAACTGTGATGTATGTTTGAACCGTGTCAGTCGTTTTCCAAAAAATACCAAATTGTCCCTGTAAAAATGTCTGAACGCTCTTTGTTGGATACTCTCCCGTATCCAGGGGGCTTTGCCTGTCCAGGGCCAGCCCGAAATTCATATCCAGCTTTTGATTAATAGTAACGGAGTCTTCAAGACCGAAAGAGCTCAATTCGTCCTTGTATATTTTCCAGCCGACCCCTCTATTGCTACTGTCTCCCCTATGCACGTCTCTCTTGACCTGGGCCACGGCCCTTATGCTATGCCCTTTTAAAGCGGTGGTGCCAAATTCTAGTAATGCCCCATTTGTAAAGTCGTCGTATCTGCTGGGGTCGCCGTTCAGTTGGGAATAAGTATTATCAGTATATATTTCCAGAGCGTTCTTGTAGGTATCGTGATAGGCGCGAAGCTTTATATAACTCTTGGCTCCTAACTCGGTATTGGAAATAAAGTAAATATTGTCCTTATCCCAGGTGGGCCACCGCCAGTACCTGGCCGAGCTACCTTGAGTAGCCACTGGAGTCCCCTTCTCGCCGCTTTGACGCATGTAACCTATGACATATTCACTGTTCGCGCTTGGCATAAACCCTATTTTTGTAGACATTTTTGTGTCTTTGTAATCGCTGTTGTTGCGCCGCGAGGCATCCTGCCTGTCAGTAGGGGTAAATTTGGATGACATCACAAAATCACCATGGTCGCGCAGGCTACCGCCCGCCTGGATGTAAAAACGGTCGTGGTTGCTACCCACATTTACTGAGACTCTTTTGCCATCCCCGTCTGTGGCCCCCAGCATTGCGTTGCCCTCAAATTTTTCTTCTGGCTTTCTGGTGACAAGATTTATTGCTCCGCCCATTGCATTGGGCCCGTACAGTATTGAGCCAAAGCCCTTAGAAACTTGGATTTCGGCAAGGTCAAAGGTAGAAAATCTGGCAAAGTCCATCTCGCCGCGGTATGGCACATAGTTTGGGATTCCGTCCAAAAACACGGGAACGCGACGTGGGTCATGGCCACGCACATACGCGCTCAAGTCACCCCTGGAGCCGGTTGAAAAGCTGAGGCCAGGCAAAAAGGCGAGGGCCTCCGACAAATTGGTGGCGTTCATTGCCTCGATCATTTCAGCATTGACGCGGGTATGAACGTGCTCCAGAACTTCCTTTTCTGCCGTAATTACCACTGTGATTTGGCCGAGAATAGGTTCTTTTTTCTTTTCTTTGTCCTCCTGCCCTGCTACTTGTCCTGCTTGTTCAATTTGGCCAGTGGGAGTATTTCCGACTAGCGGAAAGGCTACGGCCGCAACCAGAAATGTAGCCCATTTGGTTAATTTTGTAGGCATTTAGAAAACCTCCTATTAAGTACCAATAGGGATGATAACATCGATAGGATTTGAAATATATAACGAATTGTCAAAAGACGTTCATACCGAGTCGCCTTCAAGAGATTGCACCTCGGTATAAAAAGTAATTTGAACGCATCCTGGCGCAAGCTACAGTTTTGATGCCAGATGCCGAGCCACTCTTTCTGCAGCCCCTCCCTGGCCGAGGCGTTCCCTCAGCTGGGCCATGTCTTTGCGAATAGCAATAGAATTGCTGGGGTCAAGGAGCCTCGAAAGCTCCTGGCTGAGGCATTCAGCGGACACTTCCCCTTGCAACATTTCTCGGGCTACTTCTTTGCCTGCCACTAGGTTGGCGAGGCCAAAATTTTTTATTTTTACGAGTCGCCGTGCCATTGCGAGGGTAAGAGGGTTCATGCGGTATAGAATGGCGAAGGGGGTGCCAAGGATGGCGGTTTCAAGCGTGGCGGTGCCAGAGCAGACCAAGGCCGCCTGAGCATATGCCCTCGCGGCATAGCTTCGGTTTTCGACAATTTTTATTGGCAACCCATCGACGGCTACCCCGATTTCGCTCGCATCTATGGTAGGCGCAAGTGGTAGCACCCACTGTGCCGTAGGGTATCCCTGCTGGCACCACTTTCTGACAAGACCAGACATGGCAGGCAACAGGCGGCTCATTTCGCTCCTACGGCTACCTGGGAGGAGGGCCACAAGAGGCCTGTCAGGGATAAGGCCGACCTCTCTAAAGAAAGTTTCCCTGTCTACCTCTGGCTTAACGAGGTCTACCAAGGGGTGGCCAAGGCAAAGGGCCTCTACTGAGTAGCCTTCGAATAATGGCGGCTCAAAGTCGAAGAGACAATAAAGCGTGTCCAGCATGTTACCTAATAGGGGTATGCGGCCAGCCTTCCATGCCCAAACCTGTGGGCAGACGTATTGATGTAGCCGCATGGAGGGTCGTCTCTTGCGGAGCGCCTTCGCGAGCCGCAGATTGAAGCTCTGGTAATCAATCAACAGAGCTGCACAGGCATTTTCTTCTTCTGCTGCTAGCAATATTTTTTTTTGCAGTTTGAGAATCTTTGGCAAATGCCTCGCCACTTCAAAAAAACCGACCACGCCCAACTCAGATGCGTCAGCCAATTTTTTGTCGAGGAAGGGTTGCATCTTTTGGCCGCCGACACCAAGGATACGCAAGTCAGGCAACAACTTTTTTAATGCCGAAAGGATTTCGGCCCCATGCAAATCGCCGCTGGCTTCGCCTGCCACTACCAATAGAGTCGTCATAGCTGTAACTATTTTGCACATTTTTTGAGCAATTTAGCTATAAATATGGAATGAAACCTAGCTCCAAACCGCGCCCAGCCAGTTTTCGCGATTCCGTTTTGAAAATAGTTGCCCAGGTTCCAAAAGGGAAGCTGGTTTCCTACGGCCAAGTGGCATTGATGGCCGGCTACCCCCGCGCTGCAAGGCAAGTGGGGTGGGTGTTGCATGGGTTGCCAAAGGGTAGCCGAATACCTTGGCAGAGGGTAGTGAATACAAATGGGTATGTCCCTAGCCGCGGGAGAGAATTTGACGCCCTGGAGCAGATAGCTCTGCTGAGAGGCGAGGGCATTGAGGTGGACGACTGTGGGAGGATGAACTTGGAGCTATACAGATGGAATGGAGTTGCCAAAAAGCGCTGTCCATAGCGAGCCTTGCCGATGCAAGCGAAAGTAGCTATATGGGGCCTTCATGACCCCTAATATCCCCACCTGATGAGGGTGGCCCCCCATGAGAATCCTGCCCCAAAAGCAGCAAAAATAGCCAGGTCGCCCTTTTTTAATATCCCTTTTTCCAGGGACTGGTGCAGGGCGGTTGGGATTGTGGCAGAAGTGGTGTTGGCGAAGTGGGCGATATTCAATGCGACCCTCTCCGGCGGCAACTCCAGGCGTTTGGCAGCAGCGTCAATGATTCTTAAATTGGCCTGGTGGGCAACAAACAGCTTGATTTCCGCAGGGTCTATCTGGTTGCGGTCAATCATGAGGCGGCTAATGTCAGCCATGCCCTTGACTGCATGTTTGAACACTTCTTTTCCATTTTGGTAAATGTAATGCATTTTTTTTTCGACGGTCTCACGGGTGGTCGGGTGCAGGGAACCGCCTCCGAGCATGTACAGGGAATTAGCCCCTGCCCCGTTTAGACAGTGTTCAAAATCCAGGATGCCTAAACCCTCTTCCACCTGCTCGACGATTACAGCCCCGGCACCGTCGCCAAACAGAATAATGGTGCTTCTGTCGTCCTTGTCGGCTATTTGGGACATAACATCGCAACCAACAACAGCCGCCCTTTTTATAGTGCCACTGGCTACCATCGAGGCAGCCGTAGTAAGCCCAAATAAAAAGCTTGAACATGCGGCATTCAGGTCGTATCCAAAAACGCCCTTTGCGCCGATTTTGTGCTGTATGAGGGAGGCTGTGCTGGGAAAGGGCATGTCAGGAGTGACCGTGCAGGCTATGATGGCGTCCAGGCCATCAGCTCCGATCCCGCGCTTTTCCAACGCCATTTTTAGAGCTTTAGCGCCCAGATCGGAAGAAGCCTCTCCAGGACTGATCCAGCGCCGCTCTTTGATGCCAGTTCGTTCAGTGATCCACTCGTCGCTGGTATCCAGATACGCGGCAAAATCATCATTGGTGACGACCTTTTCCGGATAATGTTGCCCTGTGGCTGTAATGCCTACAGGAATTGCAAAGCGTCTTGTCAAAGCGAACTCCCATTGATAGCGCGGCGACACCAATGCCAATTAGCGCCCGATGCCGATTGAACGCAACTCAGTATAAGCTCTTAGCTCCGAGTTTTCAAAAAATATAAATGGAAAAAGTTAAATTCTATGCTAGACTCATGGGTTCGGAGTATCCATGAATGCCCTATTGTACGCACTGCATGTCATAGTCAGCCTTTTCCTGATAGCAGGCATATTGCTCCAGCCAGGAGCAAAGGGCGGCGGCATGGGATCAGTTTTCGGCGGGGGCGGTGCCAATTCAGCATTCGGCGCAAGGGGGGCCGCGCCGATACTTGCCAAGCTGACATACTGGCTAGCTGGCGGATTTATGGTTACTTGTCTTTCGATAGAGGTCTTTATCATTCAACAGGGGCGGTCGGTTTTGGACAGAAGCCCCCTGCCGGCCCCGCCGCCTCAGGCGCAAACCGAGCCTCCTTCTGAACAATCAGTCGCCGGACAGGCTCCAGGCCAAGTCGTTGAAGAGCCCCAGTAATTGATATTCCCCGAAAATGCGGCTCTGCCTGCGTACTGGCAAGTTTTGCGAGGCTCGTTGGTCTTGACATACTGATGGGCGCCTGTCAATCTTTCATATTCTGATTATGCCCGCGTGGTGAAATTGGTAGACACGCCATCTTGAGGGGGTGGTGGCCACAAGCCGTAGCAGTTCGAGTCTGCTCGCGGGCACCAATAGCAGTTTTTGACCTATCCAAAGAAATCCAACACAGTCCACAAAAAGCAAGCAACAAAGCGAGGTTTGACGGAATAGTCGTTCAAACCCGTCCGGTGAAATTCGTTGCAAGCCGGAAAAAATGTTAGTATATTTGTTAGTATATTTTGGCGGCCAAAATGCTAACAGACCTAGCGGCGAAAAATTCCAGACCACGGGAAAAAGTCTACAACCTGACAGACCAGCACGGCCTGTACCTACGGATTGAGCCAGCGGGCGGGAAATATTGGCGGTATAAGTATTGGTTCGGTGGCAAGCAAAAGGTGGTTGCCCTTGGCGTTTATCCCGATACCACCTTAGATGCAGCCCGTAATCAGCACAAAGAGGCTAGGGAGCTACTAAAGAACGGCATCGACCCAGGTGAGGCAAAGAAGGCAAAAAAGCGGAGGCTGGGCATGGAGAGCGCGGCCACCTTCAGAGCCATCGCCGAGGTATGGTTTAGGAAGTGGTCTGCAAACAAGGCTCACGCCACTGCCAAGCGGAATTGGGAACGGCTTGAAAACCACGCTTTCCCGCTGATAGGCTTGGTGCAGGTGTCAGACATAAAGCCCCCGGATGTTCTGTACGTTTGCCAAGAGATAGAAAAAAAAGGTCTGCGAGAAACTAGCCATAAGGTCAAAAGCCTAGTCAGTCACGTTTTGCGTTTTGGCGTGTCTCTTGGGCTAGTCGAAAGGGATGCAACCACAGACCTGCGGGGTGCGCTTGAAGAAAAAACGACTATCCACAGACCGGCGATAATCGACCCACAGAAATTCGGCAAGCTCTTGAGGGACGTAGACAGCTACCACGGCAGCGCAGTTGTCAGGGCGGCATCGCGATTGGCCCCGCTTGTTTTTGTTAGGCCAGGTGAACTCCGGCAGGCACGATGGGCAGACATAGACTTGGCAAAAGCGCAATGGACGCTACTGCTCTCGAAACAAAAAAAGGGGGGGACGCGGGAACTGATAGTCCCTCTGGCAAAACAGGCGGTCGCCATACTCAAGGGATTGCAGGGCAAAACCGGTGGCGGAGACTATTGTTTTCCAAGCAAAGGCGGTAAGCCTATTTCAGACATGGCATTAAATAAAGCCTTGAGCATACTTGGTTATGACACCTCGACAGAACACTGCACACATGGCTGGCGGGCTTCGGCTCGGACATTGATTGCCGAGCAGTTGAAATTTGACCCCACTTTGATTGAGAGGCAATTGGGGCATTTGACATCGGAAGCCTTACGTGAGGCATACGACAGAACTATGTATCTGGTGGAGCGCACAAAGATGATGCAAGCATGGGCCGACTACTTAGATGGTTTGAAGGCCAAAAAATGAGTTTCAATGTTGCCACAACAAAAGCAGGCCCACTTCAAGGAGTCCATGATGTCCATACGTGATGATGCAAAACCGGACAAAAGCAAGATCAACCTGTTTGAAGGAATACAGGTACGCACTGCCTGGGATGAAAAGAATGAAAAGTGGTGGTTTTCAATATTGGATGTCA
>Ga0082212_10001615_pt1 | contig 33163 bp, 38 predicted proteins | sample TergutNt197P3_FD_71548 | JGI IMG/M metagenome (GOLD analysis project Ga0082212, IMG submission 71548) | Neocapritermes taracua P3 segment gut microbial communities from Petit-Saut dam, French Guiana - Nt197 P3 | ecosystem: Host-associated > Arthropoda: Insects > Digestive system > Gut ... | reverse complement strand
CTTCGGCTACTCGCGGATAGGCTTCGTTTAAGGCATTTTTATCCCATCCCTGTTTCAGGGCAAAAGCCACCAGCGCATTTTCCGTCGGGTCGCCCACGATTTCGCCAGCGGGGGAAAGCTCCGAATCACAGCAAAGCGCCATTGCTTTTGCCAGCCGCTCGGTATCACCGTAGCTTTCCATGACCGTCATTTTGTTTTGGGTAAGCGTGCCGGTTTTATCCGAGCAGATGATCTGGGCGCAGCCAAGGGTTTCAACCGCCGGCAGCCGCCGGATGATGGCGTTTTGCTTCGCCATGTTAGTCACGCCAATCGACAAAACGATGGTGACCACCGCCGCAAGCCCTTCCGGAATCGCGGCAACGGCCAGCGCAACAGCCAGCATGAAGCTTTCCAGAATCACCGCCGGGCTTCGTTCGCCAACCGTTGCCAGCCGGAGAACGAAAACCACGGCGCAGATGATTAAGACAATTGCGCTTAAAATCTGGCTTAATTTGGAAAGGCGCTTCTGCAATGGGGTTTCGCCTTGGCTGGTGCTTTGGATGATCCCGGCGATTTTGCCCATTTCGGTATTCATTCCGGTGGCGGTGATGATGCCTTCGCCGCGCCCGTAAGTGACCGTTGAGCCCATATAGGCCATGTTTTTCCGGTCGCCTAATGGTATGTCGCCCGCCTCATCGGCCAAAAGGGCGGCAGTGGTTTTTTCGGCCGGAACCGATTCGCCGGTTAAGGCCGCTTCCTCGATTTGCAGGCTGGCACTTTGGGAAAGGCGCATATCGGCCGGAATCGCATCCCCCGCTTCGATCAGGACCATGTCGCCGGCCACCAGCTCACTGGCCGGAATAAGCGAAACAGCATGGCCGCGCCTTACCTTCGCGGTTGCGGCACTCATCTTCTGCAAAGCTTCAATCGCCTTTTCCGCTTTGCTTTCCTGAAAGACCCCTAAAATGCTGTTCAGGATCACCACCGCAAAAATAATGCCCGCTTCGGCATAAGCATGAAGGCCGCCTTTTTCAATTACTGCAAGCGCCAGTGAAACGGCGGCAGCAACCAGCAAAACCACGATCATCGGGTTCATCAGTTGTTCGGCGAAACGCTTTGCCAGGCTTTTCGGCTTTTCCGCCGCCAGCTCATTGCGTCCCTGCGCGGCGAGGCGCCGTTTCGCTTCGTCCGCTGACAGGCCGCCGGTTTCATCAGCCGCAAGCGCGGCAACGGTTTCTGCGATTGTGTTTTGGTAAAACTTATTTTTCATATGCTTCCTTTCCCGAAACCATATCGCTCCGGCAGGATTTCATCCCTTTATTATTTGCCATCCGTTATTTTTTAGCCAAACAGCGCATTTTTCCGCAGCAAACTCCGCGTGCCGGGCGCGGGTGCTTCAGCGAAATAAAAAAACCCAGGTACAGCAAAAATGCCGTACATGAGTCTTGTCCTTTAAGATGAGCCAGGCCAAAGGCCGTACTGTTGGCTAATCACGCGGTTCTCGCGCAGACTACTCCCCCACGAACTATTCGTAGCATATCATGGAAAAATGCGGCTGTCAAGAGGCAGTTTTTTAAGATCTTTTGCGCCGAGTTACTATTCACAGCTACGCTGTGAACAGCAGCAAATGCACAAACTCTTGCTTTGCAAGAGATCAAATGCCGATTAGCGTAATTTCAAGCCGGTCGCCATCTTTCAATATTCTATATTTCGCTTAACAATCGCAAGGTCTCTTGAAACGCTATATATTTTTCCCACGGTACTGATTCTAAAATTTCATTGCCGACATTGAAAGTACGGTTAGGTGAAACAACAGTTAAGGTTAATATCCGCAATTTGCTTCAATCCGTCGGTAAAACTATCTTTTGAACCAACTGCATAAATACATAGGATATCGTCATTACGAAAATACCAAGCATAATCTTGTGTACCAGCATTATCAATCTTCATATTTGAAAGCCTGTTTTTTATGGCTTTTTTTCTCGATCGGTTTTCAATTTTGTCTAGTGATTCCCATCCGCACACTTTACTAAGATAATAGCTATACAAGATGAGGTCAGTTTTTCCTTCGCATAATATTATACTTTTCATTATCGTAGCTCCGCATCATTATTTATTCTAAGCTGCCAGGCTTCCTGACCATTTAGTATTCGTGAATGAGTTTTGCCGCTCTTTTTTTTTAAAGTGATGATCCTAATTTTGTCAAGTTCCGCTTCATCACAGTCGAGCAAATTATCAAGCGCCTCTATGCTGTGGGTGGTCATAAACAGTTGGATGTTTAATTCTTTACAGGCTTTTAGTATAAATGAGTAAACGCTATTCATTACTGATGGATGAATCGCCGATTCATATTCATCAATTAATAAGATACCGTTTTCCGCTCTCAATACAGCTTCCATCATAGCAAGTGCTTTCTTCAACCCATCGCCATAATCAGATAGAGGAGCCGCCTCTCTGGTATCTGTGTCTATGACTGGAACAGGTATCCCATTTTTATTAAGATACCGTATATCATTAATATTTTCGTTGAAATCTTTTAGCAAGTTTAAGGCTTTCTTTGTTTGAGATTTATTATTTATGATTTTCTTGTAATTATCAGTTATGACATGATCAACAGCGTAAAGTGCACCAACATTTATATCTGGTTCATAATTAAGCGGTCGCTGAAATCCTTTAATAAATTCGATATGGTCTTTATTATTTACAGATGTTCCACTCATTGAACCTAATAAGGTGTCATTTTTGATATCACTACTTGATGAAATATCAAAGTCTAGTAAAAGTGATTCATTACTATTTGAAAGAATCGAAATAAATTCGGCAGTTGCTTTAATGTATCTTTTATAATTTTCCAACTCATCATTATCGATAATAATCTGATACTGGTGTTTATTTACTTTAGTTGAAACAGCTAATATTTCAAGAATGTATCTTTCATTAATACCATCTATAGCTTTTTGCATAACGCTAATAGCCGCGTCTATTGAATCCACGTTCATTTTACCGACAGGATTACATCTAAATCCGGCAACACGAAAAAAAGTATACTCTACAGGATCAGAAATAATCTGTACAGCTTCTAAAAAGCTTGTTTTACCGCTGTTATTATCACCAATAATTATATTAACATCATCAAGATCGGTAATGTTTAGCTCCTTAATTCCTCGGAAAGCTTTAATGTTTAATTCGGTGAAATATTTCGCCATATTTGAACCTCGCTTATATGATCTAACTATGAAATTATATCGTAGCACTATTAGTATTTCAGAGCAATATAGTTTAAAGCCATTTCGTCGGATATGTCAGATTGATTCAAACTTTATGTTGCGCCTTAATATCATTAATTGCAGTGTGAATAATTTCATGCATAATCATGACCTTTTTAGTATTGATTATACATCAATATTTGACATTCGCCAATTAATTTCCGCATTTTAAATGAAACTACTCCTTTGCTTTAAATTCGTAAAGTTTTTACCGAAAAGTTGTTCGAGTAACAGTGCTTTCCTACACCGCGTATAATCAAATCCGAACTCTTGATATCCTGCAAAAATATAGATTTTGTCCATCCCTAGTTAAAATTCCTTTACTGTTTCCATTTCTAAAATTCCATGTTTATTGGATTTCATTTGATTATAATTGAGCTTACTTGGATTGTCAATGGTAATGTTCAATTTTCTTGAATTTTTCTCTTTTTATAGTATAATCAACTTAAGAAAGGTTTAAAAATGAATCGTATCCGGCAATTGCGTAAGCAAAGAAAAATAACCCAGAAAGTGTTGGCGGATCATCTGCAAATTGCGGATAGTACGCTTTCATATTGGGAGATGGGGAAATACGAGCCTGATATTGACTCGTTAAGAAAACTGTCCCAGTTTTTCCATATTCCAATAGATTATATCGTGGGCGATGAAGATGTCCATATGAAATACGATGTGGATGCAGACAAACACTTTAGCAATGCTGAGTTAATCGTTTCCGAACCTAAGTTAAAGTACGAAATAAGTCGGACGCAAAATTTTAATCGCGATGAGTTTAAAGATTTGACTCTTGACGAAATCGAGAAGCTCGCTGAATATGCGCTTTTCATTAAGACATTGAGGATGAAATAAGTCTTTGTTTGAATAGAAGCTATCTATTCTTTATAAGCGCTATCATTATTTACTGCCTGAGATAGCACCATTTCCTCAGATGAATCATCCGCATCATTCTGTATCTTTTTTAAATATGTCACCGATTGAGCCAGTGCCTCACATGTCTTTGCTTCCAATACAGAACGACATTGATGCTCCTGTGCCAGAATAATTTTATCGAAAATATCTATTTTTCCTACACCAAGAGGCAAATGGCAGTTTTCCTTCGTCGCGTCATGAATATGCAAATGTTTTATCCTATCTGCACGACTCATAATAAACTCTTCATTACCGTTACCGGCGCAAAAATCATGGCCGATATCGTAGGTTAATGCGAAACAGGGGCTTTCCAATAACAAATCAATCCCCTCATGTTGGAATTCATGATATGTTCCGCAGTTCTCAATACAAATACTAATATCGTTATCACCAATTGCAGCGGTACAAGCATCACGCAACATCTTTAATCTTTCCAGATACTGCTTTTTATATTGATCAAATAAATAGATTTTTTTATTTGGTAAAGTAAAATAGATGCCTTCGGACATATGCATATTTATAATGGGTGCGCCCAGCTTTTCAGCCAGATCGATTGTTTTAATAACCGTGTCAAAGTAAGCATCAGCAACGGCAGTATTAAAGTCGCAAACATCTAAATTTTCGGTCAGATGAATCGTTGGGTATATGCCGTATTGTTCAAAGAGCTTCTTTGTTTTTTTGATATCGAGTTGATCAGGCTGATACTCCGGAAGATTCATGTTTAGTTCAACAAAATCCAGTTCAAGTTCAGCACAAAGTTCTAGATTTTGCTCTAAAGATTGAAACTCTATTAATGTTGGCATCCCGAAATGTGTTGTTCTTCCACGCATAAAATTATCCTATTTTTCTATCCCATATTATTGAAATCTTTCTATCTTTGCTAGTTATTTCGATCCTTATTGCTCCTTTTAATAACTATGTTCCTATTATTTCTAAGTACCCCCTAGCGATAATACTATGGCCTACAGAACTTGGATGGACACCGTCCTCAGCCATTTCTGCGCAACAATATTCTTCTACCTCTGCTTTAGCAAAGATTCCATCAAGAGGCAAATAGTAATCGGCATACTTCTTAGCCAGTTTCCTTACCACCTGAATTTTAGGATCTAAATCCTCGCGCCATTCATTACGATCCGGCAATGAATTGAGAAGAAAAGGCTCCATTATCATAATTTTACAATGAGGCAAGTCCATTTTAATCTTTTCTAAAATTGTTCGATAGTTTTTTTCATATTCTTCCGCACTGGTTGCTTCATTTGAGTCATATCTTCTCCATGTATCGTTGATGCCAATCAGAATTGATATAAAATCCGGATTAATTTTTTTAATATCCTCATCATATCGTTCTAGCAAATCTATTGCGCGGTTTCCGCTGATTCCTTTATTAATAAATTTTACTTTATGCTCCGGAAACATAATCTGAAACATGTTGACAACAATATTTGCATACCCATCTCCAAGTGAATTTTGATCAGCAAAATTTCTTCCACAATCGGTAATACTGTCACCTTGAAATAATACAGTTTGTTCTGGTTTAAATATTGTTCTCATTAGTTTCCCTCCCGTCCGATGTATGGTAAACATCATGGTTAATGTATGTTTATTATATCCTTTACGTTATTTTATGTAAAGCCTAAAGTACTGTTGACTGCGTTTTAATTTCTTTGCCAGTATATATTTATTCCGTAACGCTCAATAAAACTTAACACAAAAACGGGGAGCTTTATTGTTGATGTACACGATGGATAATTACTGCATCCGGCAAAGAGACCGTATTTACCTTCTCTTATTTTATAATAGCCGTTGCACTTTCCACAGGGAATCCGAACCTTTGCTGTTATTGATGCTAAATCTGCTTTTGGCTTTGTGTGGATATAGGTTATCTTTTCTGTTTTACTCTTTTTTTTATCGAATAAATTATCAAACAATTTCATAACGTCCTCAATTTTTCATAATTAATTAGCCTTTTCCATGAAGTGATTGGTCTTCTTATAACAGTACGATAACTGATTTAGTTAAGCAATCCCTTCTTAAATATTATTAATTTTTATCATTATCACCCATCATTTTTGAAATCTCCTTTTCAAAGTCAGAATTGATTTTTTGATGCTTATTAAATTCCATATATTCTATGTAAGCTTTGTCTTTTGCGTCTTGCATAGATACTCTGCCCTTGTTGAATAATATTTTATATTTGCGGAACTTTAAAAATTCGTCAATACTATTAGCGAAGTCCTCCATCCTCAATAACACTTCATCCTCAATCAAATCTTCAACATAGTCAAAAAATCCTGATACGCTCCGCTCCAATCGCCGTATTTCTTTTTCACTTAAGTAATTTTTAGCAATAGATATATCTCTTTTAAGTATCCGACCATCGGGGGATTTTTCCCAAGTCATAAGTCCCATATTATCGCTGTCATGGTCTGCCCGATCATAAATTATCTCAGCGGCAGTATGTCCTGTGATTGCATAATGAAATTTGTTTTGCACCATTGCGTAAAATTCTCTTGTGATTGGACTATCTTTATCATAATCAACACTTATTTCAGCAAAAATATCGGTAATTTGCAACCAAATACGGCGTTCACTGGCTAGAGCGAATACGTTCTAGCAGTTCCTTGAAGTAATCCTTACCAAAGACCGTTTCACCTTGCTTTAGACGCTCATCATCTAACACAAAACCTTTTATTATAAATTCTTTAAGTATCTTTGTTGCCCATTGCCTAAAGCGTGTAGCTTTAAGCGAGTTTACGCGATACCCAACGGATATAATGGCATCGAGGTTGTAAAATGATAAATACCTTTTAACACTTCTGGTTCCCTCTTTTTGAACTACCGAGATTTCCTCGGTTGTTCCTTTTTCCTCTAACTCACCCGCTTCATAAATATTTTTCAAGAAGGGATTGCTTAACTAAATCAGTTATCGTACTGTTATAAGAAGACCAATCACTTCATGGAAAAGCCTAATTAATTATGAAAAATTGAGGAAGTTATGAAATTGTTTGATAATTTATTCGATAAAAAAAAGAGTAAAACAGAAAAGATAACCTATACCCACACAAAGCCAAAAGCAGATTTAGCAAGCTACATCAAATATTTGCAGTCAAATTTGGCCTTCATGGGAATATTGAAAAACATATGCGGCCTTGAATCAATGAACCAGATGAATGAAAATTTCAATGAAAATAATTGCATTGATAGGATTGACTCGTCCTAATTCATTATATTCATTTGCTAATTGGTGACACACATATTAATTAACGAATTGTACTCTAAAATATCATTATCCGGATAATAGTTGAATCCCCATAAAGCTTTTTGCGCAGAGTTATCTGCCAGCAATTCCGCTTCTAAATCCGCATACCATTCGGCATCATTACGCTAACATCTCACGCACCGAAATTTTTATGCGTACAATTGTGAAAATCCTTTTTACTAATCGGGTTGTTCAATATCATTTCATGCGTTCCTTCTATATTTTCTTCCACCAAGGAAGCAACAGCAAAGTCTAGCGCGTCTGCCAGTTCCGCCATTCTTTGTAGAATTTATTCATTTGCATTTGTTTATTGCTACTTAGTTATTATTGAAAACAAGCATACTGAATTTTCGGGAAGCCTTACCTAAGATAAAACGGTTTAATTATAGAAGTAATTGATATCAAGTATATAAAGCACAAACGATTTAAAAAGTCGAGACATAATGCTTATATCAATTGCTCGAAATTTCCCTAAGATGATATATACACCGTGCTAAACTCGGAGCAAATCGTGAGGCATTTTCAATATCCCAGTGTCTGAGAATAAACTCTTTCATTAGGTTAGTATAATCCGGTCCAACTTCCGCATGATGTCCTTGTGGCGGCGCTATACCCTCGCGTATTCTTTTCTTCTTTGAGTGACGTGCTAAATTCACCAGCGTTTGCTTTGGGTTGGGTTCGCATTCAGGTTTAAGCGGCATTTTTGCAATGCTAATACCCAAAAACTCAGCCAACTTTTTGCGATCAGCAAGTAACCAGCTTTCTAATTCATTAACAGCAAAACGAAATAAAAATGTCTTTGGCGGACTAGGAAGTCTATCATAAACATATAATTGTAGTGCTTTCGTAACACACTCTAACTTTGTATCACAGAAATCAGTTAGGATAAGTAAACCTGTTTCATGTGTCGCTAAATGACGGAATGCCGTTGCTTTTTCCCGGATATAATCGCAACCTTTCTTTCCATAAACAAAACCAATTTCGTGATTACAAAACGGTATTAACCGTTCTGCAACGATTTCTTCCATATAACCTTCCGCAAGTAAATTAATAATCATAAAAAAGACCAAGGATCCAATTGACCAACCATTTGCCTGGGACGTGTCTTAGGTAAAATTACTTCTGCTACGGTAAGCCCTTCCTTCATGAGCTGTTTTTCCTGTTCATCGGCTGCGTAGATTTTAGTACCTTCGTTATCAGGAAATAAACGTAATATTTCATTGGCACCTATCCCTGGATTTTCCAACATAGCTTGTGAATGGGTAGTTATAAATATTTGCCGAGCGGCCTTTTTTCTGGTTTTATCTAAACGTAAGAAGATATCTGGTAACTGACGGACAATTTCCTCATGCAAGGATAGCTCTGGTTCTTCTAATAACAATGGCCCTTTCGCAGCAAAAATTGACCATAGCAAAGCAAGAAGCCGCAATGTTCCATCGGAAAAAGATTCTTCTTTCTGTGACCCAGCATTTGGACGCCAATGGACATAATTAACTACCAAGTGAGTAAGGCCTGTAGTAATATCCTGTTCGACTGATAGATTACTAAGTTGAGGAACGGCGATGGTTAGTACTTCATTAATTTTCTTTAGCCGTGAACTACGTTTATTAATAGGAGTATTCCAGATTTGCATAACAAGATCCCTGCCAAAAGGGTCATTTATTATTGGCGAAGGCGAAAAACTCTTTGGATCCCGGACTAATTGCGGAAGAATATGCCGATATTCAATGGACTTAAAAAAATCCGCAATTGCACGAAAATCTTTATTCGCATTTACCTGTTGAAGTGCTGTTTGTGTCAATCGTAGTATGTCGCTCTTATCCTCATCATTAGGGCGAACTAACAACTGCTTTTTTACACCATTTTCGTCAGTTAAAAAAACATGCTCTTCCGTAATTCTGGGTTTTCCTTTATCAGATGTAAATGATAGCCCATACTCCCATTTATCATCCAGGCATACAACAATTTTAACGTCCGGCGGCTTTCGAGCACATAAATAACGTACTGCTGTCATACCACCACGCATATCTACAGCTTTTTCTAATCCATCTTGAACAATATCATGTAAAAAACGCAGAACATCAAGAAAATTAGATTTTCCAGATGCATTCGGACCAATTAGAAAAACGCGTTTGCCGCAAATTGCATCCACGTCGCCAAAATTTTTCCAATTTTTTAATTTAATCCTAGTTATTACCATTTTTTCCTCAATTTCAAATTAAGAATTTTGTCATCGAAATTCATTTATTGAGGGATATTTCTGCGGATAAGAGGACTCGAACCTCCACGGTTTCCCACTAGATCCTAAGTCTAGCGCGTCTGCCAATTCCGCCATATCCGCATATCTATTTAACTCTATTTTATTATAAACTACTTCCACCAAGGTGGCAACAGCAAAGTCTAGCGCGTCTGCCGTTCCGCCATATCCGCATAATTTTACATCTATTAATTATAATAGATACAAATTTAGAAGTAAAGAAAAATTATTTTCTGATATTTCATCTGATATCTCACCGCTTTCTATTATCACTCATTCCATATCTTCTAAGTTCTGTATGAAACGAACTTCGACGGGAATATAGTTGCCGATAATTTTGCATAATCCTTTCTTTTGCCCCTGCTTCTCCCCATGACTCTTTCACTTCACCTAACGCCGCTGCAAGTGCGGCCACACTTCCATAATGATTTCGGTAATTACCGACCAAAATCGCTTTTACCCTTTTATCAATAAGTGATTTTAATTTGAACATATAATTATTTTCCCGCTCTTTAGTCAAGCAATGTCTTTCTTTCCATCCTTTAAAATATTGCCATAATTTGCTGTTATCATCAAAATTTATGTAGCGTTTCAATGTCTCTATCATATCCTTTAAACCTTGTTTTAAATCATCATTCCTTGTCAACAGCAATAAAAATAACGGTATGCCGCATTTGATGAATGTTCTTGACCAACCAAGGTATTTACTAGCACTTAAGTGTTTTTCAATCGACTTATCAAAATCACCGCTCAGAAAATTAAAATTTTATTGTCAATTTCCGATAAAAAATTTTCCTTAAGTTCCGAATCAGTAAAACTTATGTTATTAGCAACTTTTATACTCTGTCTCCGTAATTTTTACTGTTAAGCTTAACGGCGCACCTAGCTTCCACCGCTATATTCCCTAAAGAAAGTCTATTCATCTCTCACCCACATACGGAAAATACGCTCAACATGCGCGCAAATGTTCGCGTCTATTATGTCGGCTGATCTGTTTTCCGTCGATCTTATGTTAATCAATGAATTGTACTCCAACAAATCATTATCCAAATAATAGTTAAATCCCCATAAGTCTTTTTGCTCAGAATCATCCGCCAGCAATTCCGCTTCCAAATCCGCGTGCCACTCGGCGTCATATGCCAAGATCTCCCGATGCAAATCCGCAACCAACTTTACCATATTCTCCCCAAAATTCTTATGCGTACAATGATGTAAATCTTTTTTACCAATCGGTTTGTTCAGTATCATTTCAATCCTTCTCCAAATCCAAAATCAGCCGTATCTCGCCTTTGCCTATGTTCAATTCCCTCGCAACGTCGTTCAGCGAAAACCCTTTGCCGGTCAGGAAGCGTATCTTCTGCCCTTTCCCGGGAAGTTTGTCAAGCGAAGCGCGGTCGCGCGGCGAGAGACGGGAGGGCTTCCCTTCCTCTTCGGCGGGCGGCTCTTTCCCTTTCTTGCCCGCGGGCGGCTTTTTCACGGCTTTTTCACGCGGCTCCGGGTCTTCGGGCGGCGTTTCTTCGGTTTGCGGTTTGGGCGCGAAGACGCCGGGCTGCATCACCTGCATATAGAGGGTTGTCGCTTGCCGCGACATGGCCAGCAACTCATTCCGGCGCAGCTCCAATTCTTCGTGAACTTCGCCGACATACGCTTCAAAGCTGTCGAGCATTTCTTCGATCTCTTTGTATACCCGGACGATCTTTTGATCCATCTCCCGGTTTTCTCGCGCTTCGGCTCGTGTTTCTTCAAAACGCCGCTTTATAGACCGCTCATGCAGGATCAGTACGATGATCAACACCGTGACCGACGCCGCAAGCCATATTTCCCACATGGTTTATCACACCCGCATATCGAACCTACGTGCTCCGTTTTCCGCATCCTTGCCGCTGGTAACCGGTAAATTGAGAAGGTTTTCCGACGCTTTGCTCCGTAAATCGCTGTCTTCGCCCTTTGGGGCTTTTTTCTTTTTTCTTTCTTCCTGCTGTCCGCCGCCGTCCTCGGTGGCGTCGCGCACGGTCGCCCCCTCAACTTCCGGGCGGTCGCGCACCGTTTGCAGGTCGTCGTCGGCATCCTGCCTGATCTCGTTCAGCGTCCCGGAGTTCAAACCGGTCTGCCGCTGGGCTGCCGCCCGTTCGGCCGTCATTTCGGCTGACCGCGTGACAGCCATGTTGTCGTTGATACGCATCGACATCCTGAATCCTCCTTCGCGTCACGCAAACGCCTTGGTCATCTTCGTCCTCAATGTCATCAGTGCTTTGGAGTGGATTTGGCTGATCCGCGACTCGGTGACGCCCAGCACCAAACCGATCTCTTTCAGTGTCAGTTCGTCGTAGTAGTACATTGAAATGACCTGTTTTTCCTTTTCCGGCAGCCCTTCTATGGTATGTGCCAAAATACGCTTGACTTCCTGTTCCTCCAGGCGCATCTCCGGGCTTTCATTCGGCGAAGCCGCCAGCGAATCCCCGGCCACGCGATCCATCAGCATTTCGTCCAATGCCACGAGATTGAAGGTATGCGCTTCGTCCAGCGTCTTCTTCACATCGTCGGCACTCATGGAGAGCTTGCCCGCCACTTCGGTCTCGGTCGGGGTGCGCCCCATGCTCGATTCCATCGACTCGTAGCATTCTTCCACCTTTTTGATCTTTTGCCGGAGGCTGATGGGCGCCCAGTCCTGCTTGCGGATTTGGTCGATGATCTCGCCTTTGACGCGGAGGGAGGCGTATGTCTCGAATTTAACGTCCTTTGACAGGTCGAACTTGTCGATGGCGTCCATTAGCCCTAAGAGGCCGCTGCCCATCAGATCGTCAAAGTCCACATGCTTGCGGTAGGTGGGAACGAGGCGCAGGGCGATGCTCTTGACCAAAGGGACATATTTCATCACAAGCTCGTTGCGGATCTCAAGGCTCCGCGTTTTGGCAAATTCCGCCCATAACCGGGCGGCCGACGCCGCTTCAGCCTTGATGTCTTCTGTTAATTGCATAATCCCACCCCCTTTGCCTTATTATGCCGCAGGACAGGTAAACTATGAGCGTTGCTCGTCTCTCAGCCGCCTCGCCGCCTGCCTTCGTTTGAGCTGTTCGGAGAAGATATATTTGATCACCCGTTCGCGCAGATGGTCGGCGATGCCGATGAATTTCGCGCCCATGATGACTTTGCCTTCGTATAAGTCGCGTTCGCACCGAATGATCCGCGCAACCGCCACGATCCGCTCCCCGTCGTCTAAGAAGACTTCGCAGTCCGCGATGGAATGCAAGTCAAGCATTTTTCCGGCGAAAAAACGCATCCCGCCGCCGCTGAGATCGAGGGTAAACCCGCCGATCAGTTCACTTTCGGCAGCCGTTCCTTTGATCCTGCGGTCGGCGATGATTTGAACGGCTTCCTTGTCACTCATCCGTTCGGGGTCTTCCACACCCGGCAGAGGCCATACCGAAACGGGAAGGAGCGCGTCAAACCGCACGAAATCACGCCGCTGATACCGGCTGAGCTTGGAACGAATCTCCACTTCGATCAGGGTGAGCCCCCGCTCTTTATAGAACTTCTCGGCGGTGACGGTGCAGGAGAGCATCCCGGACTCACGGTAAATATATAAACTGAGTTTATCGTTGGCCTTCACGGGGAGGCGGCCTGATCCGATCATCGGCTCGCTGATGACCAGCCGCCCGCTTTTCGTGATCATTTCGATCACAGAAACCGCCCGTTTATCGTCCCGAAGGACTTCCAGCCGTTCCCCCGGCTTCAGTTCAAAGGTCATAGCCCGCTTCCCACCGTCCTTTCGTTCAGATTACCCGCTCAGTTGGTCTTGCGGAAAAACCGTTTGAAGAATCCCTGCAAACCGCTTTCCGGCATCTCGGGCTTCCGATCAAGAAGATTCCACGCAATGGCCTCGATGTTGCGGGCGGCCGCGCTGCGCGGATAACTGAGAACGAAGGGCTGCTGGATGCGCACCCCCCGGGATACCGAAGGGTCGTTCAATACATACCCGAGCGGATCGACTTCGGTTTTCTGATAGAGCCGGACGACCCCCATCAGCTTTTGCAGCGTCGCTTCGGCTTCGGCCACCGATTCGGCGCGGTTGACGATCAGGCGCAAGTCGCATTCGGGCGTGTATTTGGTGACCGATTTGATCAGCGCGTAAGCGTCCATGATGGCGGTTGGTTCAGGTGTTGTGACAACAAGGGTCTCCGCGCTGGCGCGGATCATCCGCATGATGAGCGGGTTGACGCCCGCGCCGGTGTCAAAAATGATGATGTCGGCGGCGTCCTCCAACAGCAGCAACCCGTCGATGATGGCGGCAAGCTGAATCTCAGACATATTGAGCAGTTCGTTCATCCCGCTCCCGCCTGAAACAAACAGGATGCCGCCCGGCCCTTCGGCGAGGACTTCGCCGATTTGCTTCTGTCCCCGTAAGACGTATGATAAATCATACGGAGCCGAGACGCCCAGCATGACATCAACGTTGCTGAGGCCGAAATCGGCGTCGACCAGCAGAACACGCAGCCCCTTCTTGGCGAGGGAGATGCCCAGATTGACGCTGATGTTGGTTTTGCCGACGCCTCCTTTGCCGCTGGTGACGCAAAAGACGCGCGCGCCCTGTCCCGGTTCGCGTGTCCGCTGCTTTTTCAGGTTGTCCACGATCTGGCGCAACGCGCTGGCCTGGTCTTTCATTGGAACTTCCCCCTTTCCTGTATCATTCGCTGCGAATTATAAGTCTCTTGTCATCAGCCGCGCGACGATTTTTCGCACGTCGGCCACTTCGATGTCATCCGGCACGTTCTGCCCGATGGCGGTGTAGGAGATGGGTCTGTCTGATAAAAACCGCGCGTTGAGCAGGGTTCCCCATGTCGGCGTTTCGTCGAGCTTGGTGAGGATGAGCTTGAAATCGCTCAGGTAAGAATAGGCGTTGAGAATATTCAAAAGCCCGGTGAAACTGGTGGTGGCCGAGAGCACCAAATGCACCTCGTCGCAGTCGGAGTGCCGGATCAAATCCTTGACCTCTTCCTCATGCGTCCGGTCGGAGGGGCTTTTCCCGGCGGTATCGACAAAGACGATGTCTTTGTCTTCGTGTTCGCGCAAAGCGTCGGTGATCTCCTCGGGGGAATAGACGATGGTGAGCGGTATCTCAAGGATTTGAGCGTAGGTTTTCAGCTGCTCCACCGCCGCGATGCGGTAGGTGTCGGTGGTGATGACGCCCACCTTGGCGTGGTGATTGAGCGAATAGATGGCGGCCAGTTTGGCTAAAGTCGTCGTCTTGCCAACCCCGGTCGGCCCGATCAGCAGGACGACGGTGCGTTTGAAGCGTTTGAGCTTGATGGGTTCGGCCTGCCCGATATATTGGCGCAGGAGCTGTTCCATCACTTCGTTGGGGTTTTCCTGCTTCTTTTTGACAATATCGCTCACTTCGCGCGCCAGTTTGTGGGCGAACTCCTCATGCGTCTCGTTTTCCAGCAGGGAGAGGAGCAGAGCTTCTATATCGGGGCTGTAAGAACGGGCGTCGGTGGAATGGCGGATGGTTCCGGCCAGCGCGCTCAGGGAGCTGGAGAGTTCGTCGATCTTGTTTTCCAGTGCCGAAAGCTGCCCGTCTTTGGCGTCGGGCGGACGGTTGATGACATGCTCGCGCGGCAGGGCGTTGGGAATTTCCAGCTGGCGGAAGCCATCGTCTGCTTTGGGCTCGTCGGGCGGCGGAGCCTGCCGGAAAGATTGAGCCGCTTTGGCATACGCCTGAGACGCCGCTTGCGGCGAGGAGAGTTTGTCCAAAGCCTCCAGTGCCCGTTCGGCTTTGACCGAAAGCTCGGAAGCCCGGGGCGGCGGTTCGGCGGCGGGGCGCGCCGGGGGGGCATAGGTTCCAGGAGGCGTTGCACGAAGTTTTGGAAGGGGTTTTGCCGGAGTTGGTTCGGCCGTTTCATAAGCCGCGACGACTTCCACTTGCGGCTTTGACCATAGCCTTTTCAACCCTTTTACAGGAATGGCGCGCTGCGACAGAATGAGGGCGTCGCGCCCCAGCTCGCGCTTGATCTGCTCCATCGCCTCGGGGACGGTGTCGGCAACGTATTTTTTGATATTCACAGCGTCACCATCCCATCCGCTTGAATGTCGATGTTTTGCAGCAGCTCATTGTAGGAAAGCACGGCCAGGTCGGGAGCCAACGCCTCGACCATCCGTTTGAAATGGAATCGCACCACCGGCGAACAGAGGACGACCGGCGCGATGCCGAGGCCTTGCACACGCTCCACGGCGGCGCGCACCGAGCCGAACACTTTTTGAATCTCTTCGGCGTCAAGGGCAACGTATGAACCGTGCTCGGTCTGCCGGATGCTTTCCAAAATCTTGTTCTCCAGCTCGGGGGTAATGGTGATGACATGGATTTTTCCGTCCGGCGCGAATTTGGCCGTGATGGTGCGTTTGAGAGCCTGACGCACGTATTCGGTCAGCATATCGGCGTCCCGCGTGATCCCGCCGTAGTCGCCCATCGTCTCGATGACGGTGCTCATGTCGCGGATGGAGATTCCTTCGCGCAATAAATTGGCCAGTATCTTTTGAAGCTCGCCCAAAGTAAAGAGCTTGGGGATGACGTCATCCACCAGCGAGGGCTGGATTTGTTTGAGGTTTTCGACCAGCACCTGCACCTGTTGGCGTCCCAAAAGCTCGTGGGCATGGGTGCGGACAACCTCGGTCAGATGGGTGGCGATGACGCTGGGCGGATCGACGATGGTGTAGCCGTAAAGCTCGGCTTTCTCTCTCTCCCGCGCCGAAACCCATTTGGCGGGAAGGCCGAACGCCGGCTCAATGGTATCGATGCCGATGATCTCCTCTTCGGTTGTGCCGGGGTTCATGGCGAGGTAGTGATCGAGCACGATCTCGCCGTGCGCCACTTCGTTGCCCTTGATTTTGATGGAATATTCGTTGTTGGCAAAGCGGATGTCGTCGCGCATACGGATGACCGGAACAATCAGCCCCATTTCGGTCGCGCACTGCCGGCGGATCATCACCACCCGGTCAAGCAAGTCGCCGCCTTGCGAAGGCTCGGCCAGCGGGATGATGCCGTAGCCGAAGAGCAGCTCGATCGGGTCAACCTGAAGGAGGGAGACGACGTTTTCCATCTTGCGCGTCTCCTGCGCCTCGGCTTCCACCGTTTCGGCAGGCTCGGTCACCAAAGCATTTTTCCTCGAGCGTGTTTGCATGATGCCTATAACGATCAGGGCTGCGCCCATCGGGATCATCACGATTTTCGGCGTCCCCGGGATCAGGGAAAGCAGCAAAACAACGCTGCCGCCGACCATGAGGATATACGGTTCGCGTGTAAATTGCTTTGCCACATCCGAACCCAGCGTTTCGTCGGTGGCTGCTTTGGTGACGATGAGGCCGGTGGCAAAGGAGATGAGCAGGGCGGGAATTTGTGAGGAGAGCCCGTCCCCGATGGCAAGGATAGCTATGTCGGCGTTGAGCCCGAAGGTCACCAGCCCGCCGATGACAATAGCGGCGGTGGAGATGATGCCGAGGATGTTGTCCCCCTTGACAAACTTACTGGCACCGTCCATGCTGCCGTAGAAGTCGGCTTCACGCGCCACGTTGGTGCGGCGTCTTCGCGCTTCGGCTTCGTCAATGACGCCTGAGTTGAGGTCGGCGTCGATGGCCATCTGCTTGCCGGGCATGGCGTCGAGGGTAAACCTCGCGGCCACTTCCGAAACACGCTCCGCGCCTCGGGTCACGACGATCAGCTGAACCAAAATCAAAAGAATGAAGATGACCACGCCGACGGCAAGGCTCCCCCCGCCCACAAATTGGCCGAACACCCCGATCAGGTTGCCCGCTTTGTTTTGTGTCAGTTCTTCCCCGGGCAGCAGAGGCAAAAGGATACGGCGGGCGGTGGAGATGGTGATGGCGATGCGGAAGACGGTGAGGATGAGCAGCACGGTGGGGAAGGTCGAGAACCCCAGCGCGTCGGGCGAACTGACGGCCACAAGGATGACGGTGATGGCGGCCACGATGTTGAGGGTGATGAATACATCTATGAGGACGAGCGGCAGCGGAACGAAAATCATCAGGACGACCATCACGATGATGACCGAGAGAACGAGGTTTCCCGTTATCTTTTTCATTTCCATCTGCTCACCGCCCTTCTGCTTTCGATTCGTTTACGCCCTTCTGCGAACGGCAGAACGGGGGGCGTTTACCCGCTGAGGGTGACGCTTTTTATAGACATACGATAATATCTCCGCGACGGCGGCGAACATATCGTAGGGAATGCGCTGATTAACTTCACAGGACATATAGAGAGCCTGCGCCACCGGCTTGTTCTCCACGATCTCAATGCGGTGCTGCCCGGCGATCTCGCGTATCTTCAGTGCAATGTTGTCTTTGCCCTTGGCCAAAACGACCGGCGCGTCGGACTCGGTTTCGTCGTAGCGGATGGCCACGGCGTAATGGGTGGGGTTGGTGATGACCACGTCGGCCTGCGGGATGGCGCGCATCATGCGCATCATGCTCATCTGCCGCTGCTTTTCCTTGCGTTTGCCGCGGATGAGCGGATCGCCTTCCATCTGCTTGATCTCCTGCTTGACTTCGTGCTTGCTCATTTTGAGGTTGCGTTCGTATTCCCACCATTGATAGAGGTAGTCGGCCAGCCCTATGACGATCAAAACGGCCGAGGCCTTGATGGCGATGGCCATTGCCATGTCGACGATGATGCCGATCGACTGCTTCAAGTCGTGTTCCAGCATATTGGGAAAGGAGGCGAGGTTTTTGGTGTATTCCTGATAGATGATGACCGTCATCAGCCCGATTTTGGCGAGGGCTTTGAGCAGGTCGACAACGCTCCGCATCGAGAAAATACGCTTAAACCCTTTGATGACGCTGATTTTGGAAATCTTCGGCTTAATGGTTTCGCCGGTAAACAGAAAACCGACCTGAGCCAAGTTGACGGCAATTCCGATGATCAGCGCGACGGCCATGATGGGAAGCATGATCCATATAAACTCCCAAATTGCCGTTGTCCAAGCGGTGACCATACCCTCTTTGCCCGGATTGCCCCGCACTGTTCCGATCATGCCCAAATAATGGGACAAAAGGCTGTTGATCCCTTTGACCATCCAGCCGCCCATCGCAAAGATGACAACGAACATACTGGCGGTCAGAACAGCGGTGTTGACCTCGGCACTTTTGAGAACCTGGCCTTTTTTACGCGCGTCCTGCCGCTTTTTAGGCGTAGCTTTTTCGGTCTTTTCGCCGCCCGCGCTTTGATCGGGTGTCATGGAATCAACCCCCGCACCATTTGGTCGATCGCGTCAAACATATTGGTAAAAATCACATTGGAAAAACTTGTGAACACTGGAACCATCATCAGCAGAACGATCAGCCCGAGCAGCACCTTGAGCGGGATGCCCACCACAAAAACGTTCATCTGCGGAGCCGTCCGCACGATCACGCCCAGCGCGACTTCCAAAATCAACGCCGAGGCCACCAGCGGCATAGCCACCATCAGGGCGATCTCAAAACATCGGATGAAGAGGAGGAGAGCCAGCTCGGCAACTTCCAGCCGCAGGACGCCCGCGCCCACCGGGATGACCTCAAAGGTTCGCGCCATCATGGCGATCAGCTGGGTAAACGCCCCCGAGAGGATGAACACCACGATGAGGATAAAGTTGAGCAGCGCGCTGGTCACGGCCACCTGTCCGCCTGCCGAAACGTCGAAAATCTGCGCCATCGAAAACCCGATCTGCATATCCATGACGTGCGCCGCCGTGTAAACGATGTTGAAGAACAGTAAGGTGACAAATCCAATGACCAGCCCGGCCATAAACTCGCTGAGCACGGCAAAGGCGAGGGAAAAAAGGTTGTCGTAAGGATAAACCTCAGGCGGCGGGGCGAAGTTGATGACAATGGCGGCCAGCAGGATCGACAGCCCGATTTTGGCCATGGCCGGGATGCTCTGCCGGGCCAAAAGGGGTGTGATGACAAAGAGGACGCTGATCCGGGCGGTGATCAGGAGGAAATGAACCACCCACGAGAGGAAGTAATCAACATTGGATACCAACATACCGCTATCCCCCGGCAATCCTGGCAAACATCCTCAGCGCGAATTCGGAAAGGCGGGTCAGCATCCACGGCCCGAAGATGATCAGCGTGAGGAATACCGAGAGGATTTTTGTGACGAATACGATGGTCTGCTCGTTGATTTGGGTGGTGGCCTGAAGGATGGAGATGAGCAACCCGGCCACAAGCCCGACCAGGAGCATGGGTGCCGCTACGCTGAGGATGGTCAGCACACCGTCGGTGACGATGGCTGAAATCTCTACCTGTTCCACGGCGTCTCCCTCCCCTCTTTGCTTACGCTACCCACCGGTGAATGACTTTACGATGCCCTGCGCCACCAAATCCCATCCGTTGACCAGGACGAACAGCATCAGCTTGAACGGCAGGGAGATCATCGCCGGGGGGAGCATCATCATACCCATTGACATCAACGCCGAAGCGACGATCATATCAATGACGATGAAGGGGATGAAGATAAAGAAACCCATGCGCAGAGCCGTTTTGATCTCGCTGGTGATGAACGCCGGGATCAGCACATAGGTGGGGATTTGGTCTTCGGTCTCGGGTCTCGGGAGCTTGGCGAGATTCATAAAGGTGGTGATGTCGGCTCCGTGTTTCTGCCCGTTGATTTGGCGGAACATAAAGTCCCGGAGCGGGGCGACCGCCCTTGTAAAGGCCTCGTCCAAATCCATGGGATTCTCTTCGGTCTGTTCCTGATAGGGAATCCATGCCTCGTTGTATACCCTAGGGAGGGGGGCGTCCGCCCCGACCGACATGGTGAAATAGGTGAGAAAGAGAGCCAGTCCGACAATGACTTGGTTGGGCGGCATCTGCTGGGTTCCCATAGCGTTGCGGGTGAACGAGAGCACAATGACGATGCGGGTGAACGAAGTCATCAGGATGAGGATGGACGGAACCAGCGTCAGGACGGTGAGCAGCAGCAGGATTTCCACGGTGGTGGTCGCGCCTTCAACCCCTTCGCCGAAGATCGAACGCAGCAGATTCAGCGGAAAGGCCGCCGATTCGGTATCCAAGCCGGCATCCGTTAGATTGGCCGCCCAAACGGTTACGTTCATCCCTTATCTCCCGTGTTTTTTCTTGGTTCCATTCGTGCCTGCCGCTGCGCGATCATATCCAAAAGCTGGTCGACTTGTTCTTTGCGTTCCGTTTCGGTCGCGGCGGGAGCAGGCGGCATGGGCTGCGGCGGTTCCGGCGGCGGAACGGCGGCCGGCGGCTGGGGCGGTCTGACCGAAGTGGTGTCGCCGTAATAACGGGAACGCCTGTCAAGGGTGTCCGGCTCGCTCAGGCGGGTCATGTTTTCGATGCTTGTGTGGTAATTGCCGCGCCGGAAACGCTGCGGTTTTTCCTCCCTCAAATGAGGGTAACCCGCATCTCCGGCGTCTTCCGCGCCGGAAACCGGGTCTTTTTCCGAAATCTGCCGCAATACATCCGCAAAAGAGGAGTCACCGTTCGTTGAAAGGTCATCGCCCGGACGGATCGTCTTGCCGCCGGTCATATTGGCTTTCATATTGTGGGCAAAACGACCCCAGAACCCCGAAGGGTTCCGCGCGCGAGGCTCATTTCCGATTGGTTCGGGGAAATCTTCGGGGGAGAGCTCACAGAGGAAGGAGGGCGCGCCCTTTCCTACCCCCACAGCCAGCAAACGCGAGCCGATCTGAACCACCATGACGGCCGAATCCCGCGAGAGCATCAGCCGATCGATGACTTTGACCTGCTTGCCCTTTCCTGAAAAGACCGACCCCTTGGAAAGCCGTTTGGACAGGACAACGAACCCGCACAGCACGGCGATGAATACAAGAACGCCTAAGACAAGCCCCAGCGTCTGCCGGGCTCCAATGGTGAGATAGGCGTTAAAAGGCACTCACCCCAGCACCTTTCGCACGGCTTCGCAGACGCGGTCGGCCTGGAAGGGCTTGACGATAAAGTCTTTCGCGCCCGACTGTATGGCCTCAATGACCATGGCCTGCTGCCCCATTGCCGAACACATGACGACCTTGGCGGCGTTGTTGGCCGCTTTGATCCCCTTCAGAGCGTCGATCCCGTTCATTTCCGGCATGGTGATGTCCATGATGACCAGATCGGGTTGGAGCTCCTTGTAGCGTTCAATGGCGACTTTTCCGTTTTCCGCTTCTCCGATGACCTCAAAACCATTTTTCGTCAAAACGTCCTTGATCATCATCCGCATAAAAGCGGCGTCATCCACTATGAGTATTTTGCCTCCCAAGTCGGTTCACCTCCATGGTTAATGGGGAATACTGGACTTTTATATCAGACAGAAATGCGCTTTGAAGGATTGACGATTTCCGTGATGCGGCATCCGTAGTAATCGTCGATGATGACCACTTCGCCCCGGGCGATCAGCTTGCCGTTGACAACCACGTCAACCAGTTCCCCGGCCATCTTATCCAGCACGACAATGGTTCCGGTATTGAAATCCAAAATGTCTTTGATATATTTCTTGCTCTTGCCGATTTCAACCGAAACAGCCAGCGGAACGTCGAGCAGAAGATCCATGTTCTCGCCTACGCCGGATACCGAAGGATCGCCGAAATTGGCAAAGGTGGCGGGGCGCACATCGACCGGATGCTGTGCCGGCCCTTGCGGCGGGTATCCCGGATATTGCGGCGGGTATCCCGGAGGCGGATAGCCATACCCCGGAGGCGGCTGCTGCGGATACCCCTGCGGCGGATATTGCGGTTGGGGCTGCGGCTGCATCATTGCTTCCGGCGGTGTTTGCGGGAAGGGGGATGTATAATTGGGGGGCGGGCTGAAATGATCCATAGGCTGGGGTTGCGGCTGAGGTGCCGGAGCCGCCGCGGGTGCCGCTTGCGGCACGGCCGGTTCGGGCGCGGGAGCCGGTGCCGGAGGCGGGGCTGCAGGTTCGGCTTCTCCCAACATTTTTTCCACCATGCTCTTGCCGAAATCGATCGGCATAACCTGCATGATCTCAGAATCGATCAGGCCTTCGACAACCATATTGAACCCGATCCGCACGACAGGCTTATCCGCTTCGTCGAACGGATACTGCAGCTTGTTGTTCAGCTGGATCAGCGTGGCCACGGGAGGCGAAATATCGATGGGAATGCCGAACATTTGAGAAAGGGAGGTGCTGGACGCGCCGACCATCTGATTCATGCACTCGCCGATGCAGGAGAGGTGCATTTCATTCAGTTCTTCATCGGTATTCTTCCCATCGCCGCCCATCATCAGGTCGGTGATGATCTTCACGTCGTTTTCGTGCAGGAAGAGGCAGTTTACCCCTTCCAAACCGGAGGAATACTGCACTTCCACCGACACAAACGGCATCGGGTACTGGCGTGCCATATCCCCCAATGTCGTGACGCTGACGCGCGGCGTTGTGATTTCAACTTTATGGTTCAGCAGGGAGAAGAGGGTGGTGGCGGCCGTGCCCATGCTGATGTTGCCGACTTCGCCCAGTGTGTCGATCTCCATCGCGCTCAGCACGCCGCTGTAATCCGGCGGCTCGGCAGGGGCGGCGGCGGCGGCTTCGGCATTGAGCTGGCTGATCAGTCCGTCGAGGTCTTCATCCGCCACGGCGGCAGCGTTATCACCGGGCAAGGACACGTCGCCGTCTCCGCTGTCGGAATCAGCCGCCCCGGAAAGCAGGGCGTTGATTTCGTCTTGTGAGAGGCCGTTACTCATCACGGGCGTCCTCCTTTTGGATGATATCGACTATCTTTGCGGCGTACCGATTTTCTTTTACGCCAATTTCCGCTTTGAACTTCGGAAGATGGCCGACTCGCAGGGTGATCGGCTGTGAGACCTGATGGTCTAAACTGATCACGTCGCCTGCTTGTAAATTGAGAATTTCCCGCACCGGGGCGAGGGTTTCGTTGAACGAAGCCGAGACGTCAAGCGGCGTCATCTGTATCCGTTTTTGAATGTCCTTGTGCGCCGACTCGGTTTCCCTGTGAATATCGGTTTGGTAGAGGAGCTTTGTGGAAAGCTGCTGGCTGATGGGTTCCAAAGCCAAATGCGGCAAGCATATATTGAAGGAGCCTTCGGCATTGTCGAGCGTGACCCTGAGGGAGATGATGGCCACCGTCTCGTTCATGGCGACGATCTGCGCGAACTGCGGGCTTGTTTCCAGCCGGTCAAGGGTTGTGGTGATGGGAACGACCTTTTCCCACGATTCGCCGAAGAGCGGCAGGAACTGGCGCAGGATGCGTTCGAGCAGAACCAGTTCGATCTCGGTGAAGCCGCGCGACACATTCTCTTTGTCGGGCGTCCCCCCCAAAAGGCGGGAAATGATGGCGTAGGAAAGGTCGGGGGAGATTTCAAGAAGAACCGATCCGATCATCGGAGGCTGACGAACCACCGCCAAAATCAACGGGTTGGGCAGGGCGTTGACGAACTCCGCGTATTTGGTCTCTTCCACCGTAATGACCTCGGCCGTACACATGGCGCGCAAGGTTCCGCTGAGATAAGAGGCAAAGAGACGGGCAAAGGTATCGTAGATGACCTTCAGGGTGCGCATGTGCTCTTTATTGAAGCGGTTGGCCGTGCGGAAATCGTAATCTTTGACGATCCTTTCGGCGGAGGTTTCTACAGGTGCCGCTTCTATGCCGTCGGATTCTATGGAGTTTAACAGGGCGTCAATCTCCTCCTGTGACAAAACACCGGCCAAAGTCTCACATCCTTTGAAAAACGGTCACGGGGCGGGGCTCTTATTGGAAAACGAAATCGCTGATATACACCCGGGAGACAGCCATCGTATTGAACTCTGTGTTGATTTTTTCCGCCAAATCTTCCTCAAGCGACCTGTGGTACGACGCCTTGAGGAGATCGTCGATATACTTGCCGCGAACCGCCGAGCCGACAATCTCCCGGATGCGGTAACGCCGCTCCTCAAAGGTTGGGAGCATGGATTTGTCGCTCACTTCAAGCGTCACGTCAAACATGGCGTTTTTGTACCGGATCGTTTCGCTGTTGTTGACGATAACGATGTCGGCGACATTCAGAACAAAGCTGTCGCCGAGCGAAAACGGGACGTCATTTGAGCCGGTGAACGTCTCGGCCGGTTCCCCGCCGCCGCAACCCGCGAGAAGCGACAGAATAAGAACAGCCGACACCGCGAGCGTGATGATCTTTTTCATATCTCCAAACAGTCCTTTCGAGGTTGAGTGTTTATCGCTCTATGCCGTAAATATCCCCGGTTTCCTGATCATAGGCGAAATTGCGTGACAGAATAAACTCTACCCGGCGATTTTTGGAAAGTTGATCTAAATCATACTGTCCGTTCCCTCTGTAGCCGTCGTCGCCGTCAATGGGGTGAAACTCGCCCCAGCCCGCAATAGAAACCCTGTCATTAGGAAGCCCGTAATGGGATACGATATAATCGCAAGCTGTTTCGGCGCGCATGGTGGAGAGGAGACGGTTGCTCCGAATCGGGTTGCTGGCCGGAATCGGCCGTATGTCGGCATGGCCTTCAATGCTGAGCGTGGTTATTTGGCCGTTGTTCCACGGTTCCATGACCAAATTGTCCATGATCCATGTGAGCATTGTGATCCCATCCGGCTTGAGGGTGTCGCGCAACGTATCGAAGAGGACTTCCCCCTGACAGCGGATGATGATAAACCCTTCTGTCACTTCAATCTCAATCAACACGAGAGGGGGGCCTAACGGATTGCCTGGCTGACCAGGATTGCCCTCCTCGCCGGAGCCGTTGTTATTTCCGATTTTATCCGCCATGCCCTGCCCCAACAACTCCCACCAGTCGGAGGGTTCGCCGAAGAGATCAAGAGGAAGCTCGGGGGCTTTTTGGATGCCGGTTTGTCCCAAATTGCTGCTCATATCCATGACCGAAAATATATCGGGTTTGCCGCGGCCGAGGTTGATCATCAGCTGTTTGAATTTGTCAACATCCAGCGTGGACATCATTTGGAGCAGAACGAAAAAGCAAAGGAGCAGGGTTACCATATCGCTGAATGTCGTCAGCCAGCCTTGTCCGGCGCCGCCCGTTTCTTCTTTTTTTCTTCTAGCCACCGTCAGCCCCCCTTGCCCGTAAACTTTATTATATCTTGTTATTCCGAAGAACGCAAGAAGTTTTATTCCTTATCGTCCAAAGCCTCCGGCTTGGGGGCTTCTTTGGCCGAGCGGGGAAGGAAGGAATAGAGCTTTTCCTCAATGATGCGCGGGTTTTCACCCGCCTGGATGGAGAGCAGCCCTTCAAGCAGGATCTCTTTATACATGATTTCGTTGCCGGAGAAACGTTTGAGCTTGGTTGCGATCGGCAGGGCGATGATGTTTGCAACCAAGCTGCCGTAAAAGGTTGTGACAAGAGCCATCGCCATACCGGCGCCGAGAGCGGCGGGGTCATCCATTTTTGTCATCATGATAATCAACCCGATAATGGTGCCCATCATGCCGAAAGCCGGGGCGACGGTGCCGATCAGCTCAACCATGCCGATGCCTTTTTGATGGCGGGTCTCGATGGAGCCGAGCTCGGCTTCCATGATGTTCTTGACCAGTTCCGGGTCGGTGCCGTCTACGACGAGCATAATGCCTTTTTTGAGGAAATCGTCATTGAGTTCGCCCACCCGCTCCTCAAGAGCCAGCATCCCTTCTTTACGGGCGATGTTGGCTAAAGAGACGATGGTGTTGATGCCGCCGACCGAGTCATAGGAGCTTTTCTTGAAAGCGTTGCCCATGATGCTGGGCAGCTTGAAAAAATCGGCGGTTGTATAAGACGCGAAAACAGCGGCTATCGAGCCGCAGATAACGATAAAAACAGATGAGGGATCCAAGAACAGACCAACCTCGCCGCCGCCCCAAAATATACTTATGACCAAAAATGCAAACGCGAGAACCATCCCCAGCAGGGTTGAAATATCCATAAATCTTTAGTCTCTCCCCTCTTGACCGTGCTCTACGACGATGGGCAATCTGACAAAGACGCTTGTGCGGTATTCAATGATGCGCTCAATGACCAATCCCGCGCCTTCGAGGACAACCAGCTTCCGCCCGTCGGTAAGCGTGATGACCGTATCGGGCGTTTCCTCTAAGAAAGCTACCAAATCGGGATTCACATAGAACTCTTTGCCGTTAAGCCGGGTCACCAGCACCATGAGGAATCCTCCCTATCCGTTCTTGCGGATAATCATAGCTCGTATTATAGCACACATTCGGGCAAAAGGGCAACCATTTTTTAAGAAAAAACCGTGTTGTTTACATAACTATAGGTGAAAACCCCGCCGTTGCCAATGGTTCATTGGCTCGGGCGGGGACTTTTTAAGAGATGAATCTAAGGCTCATCAGCGTTTCAGGTTGATCAGCTCTTCGAGCAGGGTGTCGGAGACGGTGATGATGCGGCTGTTGGCCTGATAACCGCGCTGTGTGGTGATCATGGTGGTAAACTCGGAGGCGAGGTCAACGTTGCTCATTTCCAAGCCGCCGGCTTTGACCGAACCGCTGGGGCCGATGCCGGGGAAGGAGAAGGCGGGGCCGCCGGAGTTGGAGGATTCCCTGTAAAGGTTGTCGCCGACTTTTTCCAGGCCGCCTGTGTTCATAAAGGTGGCGGTGGCGATCACGGCAATCCTGACGGCGTCGCCGTTTTCATCGATCCCTTTCACAATGCCCGCTTCATCGATGGAGATTTGGCGGTAGAAGGTGGGGATGGCAATGCGCCCGAAGTTTTCGTCGAGGGTTTCAACCATCTCTTCATCGCGCAGGTAAAGCGGGAAGTTGGAAATTTCCTCGCCCGCGCCCACCAGTTCGCTGATAAATGTGTCGCTTTCCTCTTTGTTGGTGAGACCCCATTTCAAACCCCATCTGTTGGCGTCGGAGTCGGCGTCTTCAACGATCTTGGCAAGGACGGTGTCCTCCATCAGCTCTTCGACGAAGTCGTCGCCGTCAAGCAGCATGACGCCCATGAGATAACGGCCGCCCGCATCGACAAGATAGCCGAAGCTGTCGATGTAGAGGTTTCCGGCGCGGGTGTACCAAAGATCGGTGCCGTCGGAAACGGTGAAGAAACCTTCGTCCATGATCATCAGGTCGAGGGTGCGGTCGGTTCCCTGGAATGCGCCGACCGAATGCACGACGTCGATCGAGGAGGACATGGAGCCGAGACCGACCTGACGGGGGTTGATGCCGCCGAGGGTTCCGGCGACGTTGGCCGCGGTCGCGCTGGAGAGGTTTTGGCTGAACATATCGGAGAAGGTGGCGCGGGCCGCTTTGTAACCGTATGTATTGACGTTTGAGATGTTGTTGCTTAGCACGTCCATCTTGAGCTGGTGGTTGCGGAGACCGGTAACGCCTGCGTACATGGATCGGATCATTTATAAGTTCCTCCAGTAATATAATTTTAGTGGTTAGCCTTGCGCCTCGTCGGCGGGGATCGGCGGAGCCGGGCGGGCACCCAGTGCCTCGCCGGTGTCGGCCACGGCGATGACTTGATGGAGCGAGACATTCTGCCCGCCGATGGTGAGGAAGACAACGCCGTCGTCCATCATCCAGCGGTCAACTTTCCCTTCCGCATAGTTGGGGGAAGCCGAAGACCCGATGTTGGCGCGGATATATTTGCCGACCATAGACGTCGCGGCCACGATGCTGTCGGTGTTGCCGGAGATAATGCTCCGGTCGAAGACTTGCAGGATGTCCTCTACATAGACTCTTACCTCGCCGAGCAGGACATAGGGTTTGCCCGCGTCGAGACCGGCGCCGTCCACCGTGCCGATGGTTTCATACGCCTCTCCGGTGTCATAGTTGCGGACAAATCCGACGATGCCTTTGCCGATCAGGGAATAAGCCTGGCTCTGCATGGTGGTCAAAGCCATACCGTTGATGCTCTCCATCGTGGCGAACTGCGTCATTTGGCTGATCATATCCACGTTTTCGATGGGAGCTGTCGGATCCTGATTTTGCAGCTGGGCGATCAGGATGGCCAAAAACTCGTCCTTGCCGAGAGACTTGGTGTGGTGCGGCCCGATTTTCGGAAGAGCGTACTGCTCGGTGATCGGGGTCGAAAGTGTGAGTTCATCCATGCTTTTTCACCTCATGCTCTGTAATCAAACTGTGAATCGCCGGATACCCGTCCTGTCGCGTAGGCTGTTATGGCCGGTTCGGCGTCTTCGGTTTGGTCTGCGGCGGTAATCGAAGGCAGTCCCTTGATTTTGGTCTGCTGCTCCCCGGCTTGCTCGGCGGTGTTCTGCTGAAACCGCCTGTCGGAGAGCTGGGTGCTGACGCGGGACTCGGTGATCTCAATGTCCTTCATGTTGATCCCGGCTTCTTTCAGGGAGGCCTTCAGTTCAACGATGTGTTCGCCGAGCAGTGACCGTACCGCGCCGTTGTCGCTTCTAAGCCTTGCAATCATGCCTCCGGCGCTTGCTTCAATCACCAAGTGGATCCTGCCTAAAAATTTGGGGTTCAATTCCATTTGGATCATGGATACATCGGCTTTGGCCGCTTGCGCCGTGATCTGATCGATGATCCGTTCGGCGGCGATCTGCCGTACAGGAGCGGTTTCCGCTGTTTGCTGTATCTTTGCTGCCTGCACCGGCTGAACCGGCTGCTGCGGGACGGCTGCTGTTTCGGTGTTTGTCTCACCCGCTGTTGTATCGAACGGTTCTTCCTCAAAACTGAGTTCCACTTTTTCGGTGAGTTGGGTTTCTTCTTCCGCCAAATCCCAAACGACCGGTTCTTCAACCATTTCAAGCGTTTCCGCGATTTTCAATGTTTGCTTAGTTATTTCCAGTGTTTGAACCGGGCTGACGGCACGCAGAGCCGAGAACGGATTATACGTGACCCTGTGCCGCGGGGCGATTTTGATTTCGGTGACCCGGACGGTGTCTTGGATTTCCCGGGCAACAACAGGCGGCGGGGCTTCCTCGGTTTCCTCTAAGGGGAGGGTCTCTGCCTTGACCGTTTCCGCCTGCGTTTCCGCTTTAATGAGAATTTCCTCTCCGCTCACGGGTTGTTCCGCCGGGACGGCTTCGGCCGGGGGTGCTTCCGGCTGGAACAGGATGAGAAGATTGGCCAGCGGAGCCAGTTCGGGGGGCAGGTCGTCTTCTTTGATGCCCCGCAGAAGAACCGGCAAGAGGAAAAGCAGGTCAAAGAGCTTTGTTTCATGGTCTGTGCGGACGGTTATGGTTTGTACAATGGTTAAAAATTCCGGTTTTTGCAAGATATATTGCTCTAAAGCGCATAAAAAACCGTCGTTCTCCTCCTCGCCCAACAAGAGAGCTATTAGCTGTATCAAGTCCTCCCGACTATCTACAAGCTGAGGTGGTACGACGCTTTCGACATCCTTGTCTATGATGGCTGCTCGCGGTGCTGTCCACATCGCGGCTGCCGGTTCCGCGTTTTTCATTTGGCCGGCGCGGACGGCCGGGGTTTCGCTCCGGTTCATGACCGCCGTGATAAAATCGACGAATCCTCCGTCTTGAGCTTGCCCCCATGTCCCCGGCCCGGCTCTTCCCTGAGGGGCCATCATCACGGACAGGGCGCTTACTTGATCCATTCGTTCGCCTCCTTCGACGCTAGTGTCCTAATCTCGTTGAATGGTATATCGAAAGAAACGGTGACCGCTTTAGGATTATTTTTGGGAAAATGTTTCTCTGTTTCCAGTTTTAATATGAATGAATCAATCAAAATCAAGCAGAGCCTTGGGGTTGACCCCGAGACTCCGAGCAAACGAAACCGCGCTATAAACTCGCAATCCTGCGGTCTTCCGCTTCCTGTTGTTGCTTGTTCCATGCAAAACGCGCTTCCCGCTCCGCTTCCGTTTCGTAACGAACGCCAGCGGCTTCCATTTCGGGGCGTTGGGATATAATATACTCCCGGAGTTTGCCAGCGTCATAGTCAAACTCGGCATACCATTCTTCTCTGTTCTTTCTTACCTCCGCAACAATCGGGTCATATACATTTTCATTCATCAAGATTAACCTCCTCATATTTTTTTACAAGGGCGTCGGGCGTTATCATCCGTGGAGTAAATAAACCATGCGCGTCATTATGTTTCTGTGCTATCTGCATACTCTCAGCCCCTAAATGTGAACAGTTCCAACTGAGTAAAATGTTCATCTTGTGAACACAGCACATGGCAAGGTGCAAAGCGTCAATCCTTTTACTCGGAGGGATGGACAGCAGACGCATATATTCATCTGCCAGCGGGTCAACGTCGGGCGTGTTTTCCAATGTTGTAATGCCGTTAATGAAATCCAAACGCCTTTCTGCAACGTCCTTGTCACCCCTGCCGCACTCTCTTCTAACGAAATCAGACACAAACAAATTGTACTTGTGCCGTTCTTCTTCCCAAAAATCGCGCGTGACAAGCTGTTTCCCGGCAGTAATAATATGACTGCTCATACGCGCCGCCAAATAGCTTGGGATGGTTGTTTCCAAATACAGGCTTGGCTTCATTAGGCTCCCACCTCCGACACTGAATAGTATACTCGGTTTTTAAGAAGAAATCAACCGGATTCAATCAAAATCAAGCAGAGCCTTGGGGTTGACCCCGAGCGCGGAGGAGATTCGGAACAAAACCGTCAAGCTGACGGAATAGACCGACGTGCTTTCCAAGTGGGATATGGTTGAATCGGCCAAGCCGCTCCGTTCCGCCAGTTCCGCTTGCGACATTCCCGCTTTTTTCCGAAGGAATTGCACCTTAAACCCTATATTTCGCAAGAAATCACATTCGTTTTTTGACAGTTTGCTTGCGTTGACAGGCATTTCCTCACCCCCACATAATCTTATCAATATAGGGGTTGCGTTCCAACGCAGTAATATGGTACAATACGGCAATATAGGGCAAGTAAATAATAAGGAGATGGTCCCATGAAAAAGAAAATCCTTTCCCTCGCGCTGGCAATTTTACTTTTGACGGCACTTGTCCCGGCAGCCAATGAGCCTGTTCTTGCATTAAGTTATGGCACTAACGGCAAATTTGTCTTACCAATCGATCCGCCTGCCTTAGGCTCAATCCCCATATCCAACAGAGAAGATTTGCAAAAAATAGGAACAGACAAGAGTTTCCCATTAAACGGGAAATACCATTTAACCGCAGACATCGACTTATCCGACGGGGCATGGGTCCCGATTGGTAATTATAGCACGTCCTTATTTGGGACTTCCCCATTTAAAGGAATTTTTGACGGGCAGGGATATGTAATTCGGGGATTAACCATTATAGGAGATAATTTGCGAGCAGGGTTGTTTGCTTGTGCTTCCTCTGATGCGGTCATAAAAAATGTAGGCTTGGAAGATATAAACATTTCCATTAACGGTAGCAGTCAAACATCGGCGGGAGCAATTTGTGCTGACGGCGGGAATATTAGTAACTGCTATAGTACAGGATCAATTTCTGTTTCTGCAATGGGTGCTTATGCAGGACATAGAGCTTTCGCAGGTGGAATCTGTGGTATGAACGGCTCTGTTGAGAACTCATATAATAGTTGCTCTGTTTCTGCTGATTGCACTTATCTCGCTTACGCTGGTGGTATCAGCGGTTATAACAGCAGTATTAGTAGCTGTTATAATACGGGAATTATATCAGCTTCTGGTGGCAGCCCTGTATACGCGGGAGGCATTTGCGGTTATAGTAATGCCATTAGTGATTGTTATAACACGGGGTCAATATCCGCTTCTAGTAGAGGTGAAAATTCATACGCGGGAGGTATTAGCGGCGTTAACATCAAGGATGGCTCTATAAGTAATTGCTACAATACGGGGGTAGTATACGGTTCTTCACCCTCATCTAAAGTATCTTATGTAGGAGGACTTTGCGGTTATAGCCAAGATGGTGCTGTTATTAGGAGTTCATACTGGAACATAGACAGCCGAGTAGAGGACGGTTTAGGCTACGGCATCGGACAAGCAACAGCTCTCACCTCCGAGCAAATGAAACAGCAATCCTCATACTCTGGCTGGGATTTCACCACTGTTTGGGGTTTCAAGCCCGGTGTTAATGACGGCTACCCGGTATTGCGTGCTTTCTATGAGTTTCCCTCGGCTTGGGCGGAAGCCGCTGTTTATGAAGCAATCGAAAAAGACATCCTCCCCGCTTCCTTACAAAACAACTACACCAAACCCTGCACACGCGCCGAGTTTTGCGCTTTGGCGGTTGCGTTGATCGAGCAGGCGACAGGCAAGGAAATCACCGAACGGGCAACTTTTAAGGACACCGACGATATAAACGTCCGCAAGATCGGCGGGATGGAGATCGTCTACGGCGTGGGCGACGATAATTTCAATCCCGACGGGAACATCAGCAGGCAGGAAGCGGCAATTATTCTCGAACGCTTGGCGAGGAAGGGACTGGACAAACAGCTCCCCGAGGGGGAAGCAAATTTCTCCGACCTTCATCTTATACTAATCAGCAATAAGAATTATCCTAACAATCCAATCCCACCCGGCAATGCTCATAACGCGGGAAGAATCATTTTCTAAATCAAGCAACGTGACGCAAAGTCTGTCTTCAACAAGTGTTAA
>Ga0082212_10001614_pt1 | contig 33168 bp, 26 predicted proteins | sample TergutNt197P3_FD_71548 | JGI IMG/M metagenome (GOLD analysis project Ga0082212, IMG submission 71548) | Neocapritermes taracua P3 segment gut microbial communities from Petit-Saut dam, French Guiana - Nt197 P3 | ecosystem: Host-associated > Arthropoda: Insects > Digestive system > Gut ... | reverse complement strand
CGGAATGAACCGGTGTTTGCTGTGTTGACGGCATTGCGTCTTGCCGAACTGCGGGATGTGCCGGTGGAAACGATTGCCGAAACAACAGCGGAAAATGCGTTGCGGTTGTTCATGAGATAAGGCTCAACCCGACGGCAGTCCAAATCGGCAACGTCAGCACCGAGAGGAGCGAATTGCTCACAATGGTATCGAATGCCGTCTTTGGGTCGCCGCCGTAATGCTTGGCGAGAACCATCGGAAAAATGGCGGAACCCATCGCACCGTGAATGACCAAAACCTGCTTGATTTCCATCGTACATGGCAACCAAACGGCAAGGGAGATAAAAATCGTCGGCATAATGGCGAGTCGAATCAGACTCGACCAAAACGTAATTTTGAGCGTGGTTAATAGCCGTTCCTTGATGTCCTCCCGATGAAAGTGGTCGGCAAAAGTCGCTCCGGTCAAAATAATCGAAAGCGGAATGCCTGCTGCGCCCAGTAGGTGAACCGTCATGAACAGAAAATCGAAACAGGGAACAACATGTTCGTGAAACGTACTGGGAATAAACCGGCTGTTGCCGAGCAGGTTGAGCGATACTGCGGCAACAATCGCAATGCTCGGACCGTTGAGGAGATGCCGCAACGATTTTCTGTCGATGGTGCCCATGAACGTAAAGAGTACAAGGGTCCAGACGGAAATTTCCACGCCGAGATTCTGCACGAAGAGTACGCCGAGGATTCGGGCATTATCGGGAAACATTACCATCACCATCGGAATCGGTATGAAACCGTAATTGAAATTTCCGACGCATCCGGCGAAGGTTCGCCGTTGCTTCCAAGTGTCCAAGCCGTTTTGTTTTTTCGGCAACAGGGCAACGCATAAACCGATGAGAATTCCAACGATGACCAGTCCGTAACCGAGAAGCGGCGGCAACCAAATGTTTTGCGGGTTGGCAACAAACGCATCGGTTCGCAACACGCGGTCGAAAATCAGACAGGGCATCAGCAGATCGACGGTCAAGCGAAAGAGCGGTTGTTCGGCTTCGCGCGTGAGCCGACCGGTACGCCGAAAAAAGATTCCGGCACAAACGGCACAAACTATGGAGAGAATCGCTGCCAGCGCAACGGAAAATGTATGAAACATGCCCTACATTATACCATTGATATTCCGTTTACTGATCCCCTGGTTCTGAATTGTCCGCCGTTGGACAACACGAGTCGCGATTGAGTTTTTTCCTGCAAAGTCCCAGAAATCGGAAGCAATCCAGCACGATTCCCAAAAACAATACGGCGAAAAAGACCATGAGGAAACCTGCTCCAGCCGCAACGATTTGTTTCATGGGGTTCGGCATCGAAGGAACCGCCGCAGTCAAATGGACAATTTGACCGGGTCGCCGAGCCTCCGTTTGAACCGTAAGCATACGGTTATCAATCTGATCCAGTGTCTTATCAATTCGGTCGAGTTGAACTTGTATAAACTCAACATTGGCTGCACCTTTCGAGTGTTCGGCGTTATTGGCAAGTTGTTCCGTGAATCTTTTTTCCAATTCTGCAAGATAAACTTCCTGCACCCTTATCTCACGGTCAATGGAATGCAAATTGACTTGCTCCTGAATACGCATCCATTCAAGCATTGCGTTAGACCCATTGTCATCGGTGCTAGTCATCTTCGCAATCTCTTCATCCACTTTGGCAATTTCTTGATTATGTCGTGCTACGCGCGGACTGTCCGACGCGGCGAGTTGAAGAAGAGCATCTCTTTCTTGTTGTAATTTCGCTCTTTTCTCATTGAGTTCAGCAAATCGAGAATTGTTCATGTGTGCGAGCACCTCAACTGGAATGTTGCTGGGTTTCTCAATCAAGTTTTGTGTGGCTAAGCGTTTTGCCTTCAGGGCGACCAATTGTGACCGGGCAAGGTCAACGTCCCGTTGCAGAGATTCGCCTTGTGTAGGACCAGCAACTTGCTTTGTCTGAGCACGAATTTCTTCTTGAAACACCTGTGCCGCACTTTGTAGGCGACGTTTTTCGGATATGAGTTCCTGTATCAATACGTTCACCAACTTCCGCTCTTTGTCGCTGGTGTATCGAAGAAAGGTATCCACAACGGCATTGACAATTTTTTCCGAGGCAGTCACATCATCGGTTTTGATGCTGACCGATATGACTTCCGAATCGTTCTCTCGCCTGACCCGAAGTTTGCTCATGAGCCAACCTCTTTTGTCCCTTTGTTTGAGGATAATCGGCAATCTGGTGATTTCCGGGTCTTCTAATGCCTTGTCGAGAACGGCGGGACTCCGCAACAACGCCATTTGCGTGTTCACGAAAAGTTCGTAATGATGGCGCGGTTGAGGCACCTCAAAGAGAAATTGTTGTCTCTCTGCCGGAATGAGCAACGTTGCCGTTGCCGGATATTGCAGCGGCAATGCCGCATAGAGAACGACTGCCGTGAGCGAAGCCAACACGAATCCGAGGAACAGACACAGCGGACTCCAACACCGAAACTTGGGACGACTTTCTTGCATGACATTTTTGGGGGTTAGTTGTGCGAGACCAACCTCCCATTCTACCACTTTTTTTTACGGGAGAAGGGGGGGGAGAAAAATTTGAGGAAAATCCTGCACAAGGTTTATGCTATAATAGCACAATGTTGCGTCTTGCTTTACTTTTAATCGTTCTCTTTGCCGCTCCGCTTGGTATTGCCGACGACGTGCTCGACCGGGCAATGCAAGCCGCCATTGCGATTTTTCCTGCCGACCCCGACGATCCGGCAGGCGGAGGAAGCGGCGTGGTGATTTCGCCCGAAGGCTATGCCGCTACCAATTTTCACGTCGTGCAACCTTGCGGGCCCGCCATGAAATGCGGAATGGCAGACGGAAAACTCTACGATGCCGTCATCGTCGGACTCGATCCAGTCGGTGATATTGCCCTCATCAAATTGCTCGGTCGCGCCGATTTTCCCTTCGTCCCCTTTGCCGACAGCAATACCGTTGCCGTCGGCGACACCGCCATTGTTTTGGGCAATCCGTTTCTGCTGGCAACCGATTTCCAATCGAGCGTGTCGAGGGGAATCATTTCTGGGGTGAACCGCTATCAATTTCCTTCCGGTACGTTTTTGGAATATACCGACTGCCTGCAAACGGATGCCGCCGTCAATCCGGGCAACAGCGGCGGTCCCCTTTTCAATGACCGGGGCGAAATCATCGGTATCATCGGTCGTTGCTCCTTTGAAAAGCGGGGACGTGTTAACGTCGGCATTGGTTATGCCGTTTCCAGCAATCAGGTGCAACACTTTCTCGGCGATTTGAAAAGCGGACGCATCGTCGATCATGCCACGCTCAATGCCGTTGTCTCCAATGATAGAGAGGGACGCGTGATGTTCGATGATGTGCTCAGTATTTCCGATGCCTACCGAAGCGGACTGCGGTACAACGATGAACTCCTTCGCTTTGCCGGATACGTCATCGACTCGGCAAATACATTCAAGAACCGCATCGGCATTTACCCCAAAAATTGGCGGCTGCCCGTTACGGTACGCGGGAAAGAGGGTTCGCGGTATGATCTTTTCATTCGGCTCGGCGGTTCGCACGGCGAAAACAAGTTGATCGAAATGACCGAGAACATGATTGCTCCAGAAAAAGAGGACGGCAGACGGCAGACGGCAGGCGGCGGTAAGAGGGGTCTGTATATTCCCGATGCGGTCAAGCCGTTTTACGAAGAACGCCGAGGATACGCCAATTTTTACTTCAATAAATTGGAACGTGACCGGGTACTCAAAAATTGGGCAAAACCGGCGACACAGTCGCCGGCTCTCTGGGTGCTTTCCGGTCAATTAAAAGACCGTCCTGACACTTTTTCGTTTCAAATTGACGATAAAGGAGTCCGCTACACGTTGCCCACCAGCAGAGGTTTTTGGAATGCAGAATTACCGCAAAATTCTTCAGGGGAATTTATTGATCCGACCGTGCATTATCAATTCCCTAGCGGAAGCGGCGGACTCTTTACGGCACTCTATTTGATGCGCCAGTTGGGAACCGGCGACGGTGCCGCCGACGTTGTTTACACCGGCACTGCACCGATTGGCGGCAACCTTGAAAAACTGTATGACGTTTTGACTGCAACGTGGCAGGGCAACGAGGTTCGATGTTACATTGATCCCGATAGCGGAGCAATGCCTCTGCTCGAAATGTTTGGCAGCAGTCTCGACCATCCTTGCGAAATTTACTTTTACGGCAACACGATGGAAGTCCGGTATGGTCGCCTGATTTTCGGCATTTTTGAGACCGAAACGGTATTTAAGACGGCAGACGGCAGACGGCAGACAGCAGACAATTTAGCCGGTACTCCGGGCTTGAAAACGGCAATCATCGACGAAGCCCTCAAAAAATCGGTCAAGATTTACGGAGCGGAAACCGCCGGTATTCACGGTTATCAATCGGGCATCCTCGTTTCGCCGGAGGGACATATCTTGACAGCGTTAACTTCGGCATTGCAGGCTGATCCGATTGTCGTCGTCTTGGATAACGGTCGCAAATTCGATGCCCGGCTTGCGGCGGCTGATCCGGTGATGGAAATCGCTCTGCTCAAGATTGCCGGCTCGGAGTTGCCGTGTTTTGAAATAGACGGCAGACGGCAGACGGCAGACGGCGGCAGAAGTTTGGGCACGCCGATTTACGCCATTTCCAATCTTTTCAACATTGCCAAGGGGAATGAGCGGGCAACGGTACAGCGAGGAGCCATAGCGGCTCGAACAACGCTGTCTGCCCGGCGGGGAGTCTTTGAAACGCCGTACAAAGGGGAGATTATCGTGGTCGATATGACAACGAACAATCCGGGCGCATGCGGTGGAGCCTTGATTTCGGCGGAATCGGGCGAACTTTTAGGCATCCTCGGCAAAGAATTGCGGAACAATGAAAATCACAGTTGGCTCAACTTTGCGATTCCGACGTTCGTGTGGAGCGATTGGGTACGGACGGCAATAAAAGAGGGCGGAACGATTGCTCTTTTCACCGAAAAATCCGTTCGGGAGCAAGAAATGATACCCGAGGACACGATCAAAATTTTTCAAGATTGGGGAATTCTGTTGATCCCTTCGGTCAGCCGCCGAACTCCGCCCTTTATCGACTCGGTGCGTCCCGGCAGTGAAGCGGACAGGCTGGGACTCCAGCCCGATGACTTGATCGTGATGATAAACAATCAATTAACCCCTTCGCTGGCGGCAGTGGAGTACCGGATTCATCAACTCCCATTGGACCAGCCCGTTACGTTGACGATAGAACGAGAGGCGACCTTGCTGGAGGTAGTGTTTCAACGGTAAATTGGTCGGAAGAGCGGCTTGACATTGAGAAAATATGCAGGTACAATGCGCGGGGCATCGGGGGATTTGACCAGAAAAACAATTTATGTCAGACACAGAAGTTATGGGGATGAAACCGAACACGTTCTGTATGTTGCTCCACCTTTCGCAACTGGCAAGTTTTATCATTCCACTTTCGGGACTCATCATCCCAATCGTTATGTGGGTAATAGCCAAAAACAAGAGCGCAGAGGCGGATCAGCATGGCAAGATTGTCCTGAACTGGATCATCAGTGTCTTCATTTATTCGGTTGTGATAGGCTTACTTTGTGTGATCCTTATTGGTTTCCTCCTCCTGCCGGTATTGGTTATTGTTGCGATAGCCTTCCCCATCATCGGGGCACTCAAAGCCAATGACGGTGTTGCATGGAAGTATCCGTTGAGCATTCCCTTTTTTAAGTAGAGGTCGGCTGGCGACACAGTCGCTGGTTCTTGGTGCGCCCATTGATGTCGTGTCCAGTCCGTTCAACATTCCTTCGGGAGACAGTGTTTCAGCGGTAAGATTTTTTACTGGGACAATCCTATACCGCACCACGTCATTTTTTGGTTGTTTTTTTGTGTTAACCTTGTGTCCTTTGTGTCTTTGTGGTTAAGCCTTTTTTTTACCACAAAGGCACGAAGAACACAAAGAATTCACAAAGAAAAATGAACATTTTGTTCCCGTGCACAGTATAACAAGAATGTATGAGAATCATTCGCCTTACTCCTTCTGGTCGTGGAGCCGTTGCTTCGTTTTTGCTCTGCGGCGAAGCAGTCGAAGAAATTTTCCTGCCGCATTGGCACGGAAGGAAGCCCAACGAAAATCCCTGTTGGGGACGTTTGCAACTTTCCGAATCAGGACTCTGCGAAGAAGCCGTGGTGCACCGCACCAACGAAGGAATTGAAATTCACACTCACGGCGGAGAGCAGGTTGCGTCGGCAATCGAATCGCTCTTTCAGAAGCACGGGGCTGTCTCCAAAACTTGGCAGGAGCACTTTGCTTCCGGTACGTCGCAGCGCGACTTGGCACTGCGGCAATTACCCTTTGCTCTGACGGAACGAACGGCGCAAATTCTCTTGGATCAATACAACGGTGCATTGTTTGAGGGAGAAGCATCTGCGACCGATCTCGGAAAACATCTCGTCGAGCCGTTCAGGGTGGTCTTGGCTGGAGCAAGCAATGCTGGCAAGAGCAGTTTGCTCAATGCGATACTCGGTTTTCAGCGCAGTCTCGTCCATTCCGTACCGGGCACGACCCGCGATGTCGTGAGCGGACACACGGCACTCGATGGTTTTCCGGTGATGTTTCTTGACACAGCCGGTTTTCGTGAAACCGACAGCGAATTGGAGCAACAAGGCATCGACCGCTCGCGCCGCTCACTGACCGATGCCGACTTAGTTCTCTGGGTGATTGATTCCACTGTGAAAAAACCAGAAAGCCCGGAATGTCCTACGGGATCAAACGTGATCGTGTGCTATAATAAAATTGATCTGGTCGAGACTCCGGTGATTGCACCGGAGCATCGGTCAAGTGCTGTTACCGTAAGTGCTTTGACCAGTAGCGGCATTGAAGCGTTGCTGAATGCCGTCCTCCGCCGTCTGGTTCCGCATCCGCCGAAGCCGGGCGCAGCGGTGCAACTGTCGAGCCGGAATACCGAATAAATGTCCATGCCCCCAAATCCCCGTTTTTTAATTTCCTTAGCAACGTACAACGAGTGCGAAAATTTGCCGACCTTGACGGCACAAATTTTTGAGTTTGCTCCCGATGCGGACATCCTCGTTGTTGACGACTCGTCTCCCGACGGCACCGCCGATTGGGTGGAAGAACAGATGCAAAGCGATTCTCGATTCAAGTTGATCAAACGTCCCGGCAAACAGGGACTCGGTACGGCAATCCTCGCTGCTATGGAATATGCCATTCAAAACGGTTATGATTTTCTAATCAATATGGATGCCGACTTGAGTCATCCGCCTCGTTTTTTACCGGCAATTCGAGCCAAAGCCGAAGAAGGATTTTTTGATATTGTGATCGGCTCCCGGTATGTCTCCGGCGGCAAGATCGAAGGTTGGACGCTGTCCCGCCGCTTGATGAGTCGCGGGATCAATTTTTACGCCCGATGGTTGCTCGGCTTGAAAACGCACGACAACAGCGGCTCGTTCCGATGCTACCGAACGACACTGCTCCAACAACTTGATCCGAAGTCAATCCTCTCGCAGGGATACTCGTTTTTTGAGGAAATTTTATACCGACTGCGTAAATTAGGGGGAACGTTCACCGAGGTTCCGATTACCTTCGAGGAGCGGCGAGTCGGAAAATCAAAATTGAACGTGAAAGAAATCGTTGTCGCCCTGTTCCTGCTATTGCGGATAGGGATTTTCAAGGGGTAAAAAACACCATCCCCTCTCCCTTTGGGAGAGGGTTAGGGTGAGGGCAACCAACTACCACCAGTAGCGGGGATAGTAGCCGTAGTATCCGTAGTAGGGATAGGCAACGGGGCGGACGCATCCGAAAAAGCCCACGCGATAGGCGGGATAGTAATACGGATAAGCCGCTGGGTAGCACGGAGCAGCGCATGGGGCGCACGGGGCGGCGCAAGGTGCACACTTGCACACCTGTTTGACGGCACATGGGCAACCGGCGGCATCCTGGGCATTGGCGACGTTAACTGCTGCAAAAGCGATAAGCAAAGCAGCACACAAGCAAAACATTTTCATCTTTGTCATCATTTTCTCCTGGTAAAATAGGAAGGTTAGTGAAACTACGCCGATATTATACCACCCGGTTCTTTTCTGTCTGTAAGATTTTTTTCTTATCCCCCGAAAAAACCAAGCGAAAGCCTTCTAATTCCAGACTGGAAAAATTTTTTATACTCTCGATTTCATAGGGGAAATTTGCCTCTATAAGATTTTTTCGTGTATGCCGAACGAGCATTGCAACGGTTGACCTGTCCACAAACATTTTCTTTTCAGTGTTCTGTATCCAAACATTTTCTTCCAGGTCGGCAAATTCTGCCTGGTGCTCTTCTCCGAGCCAGACCGTTTTGACAAAGATATAGGATTTTTTACCCAGTTTGACCGAGCCTCCACCCCAGTAAATCCGCCGCCGCAGGTCGTCAAAAAGCAGTTCCGGCATTGCATCCGGCAATAACGATTGGAGAATCTTCTCCTGTTCTTGGCGAAGTGCTGCTATTTCCTGATTGATTTCGAGTAGCCGGTACAATCGGTGATCGACTGGGATTCCACCAACACCGTCCTGCGACGCATTGACGACTTTGAATTTGACCATTTTATCTAAACGGACATATTTTCTTTATTTTCTCTATTTTAACATTTTAGTCTCCTAGAATAAAGAGGGGGGGGCACGTAACCTGCAAGAATAGGTAGGTCGCCGCCCTCCGGTCGGCACCCTGCGGTACTCCGCACCATCATGCCTCTCCTTCGGACTGGGGGACGGAAGAATCTGGAAAGAAGATGAATGGCAGCATAAGTGGAATCAATTCGCAATTTATCGTTCTCACTCGCTTCCGATTTGGATTGTTTCCCGATTGATTTGCTCCAACGCTTTTTCCGGCACTTTCAAAAAGCGGCGGTTATAGGGCGTAAAGCCGCTACACTCTGATTCGACATCGGTCAACTGATGAAAAAATGCACCGGCTAATCCTTGCGTCCGAATCAATCGTCGCAATTCCTCATGCATCTGATCATACCGTTTGACAAGACTCTCCGAACGCGCAACATGTTGATGCGCCCAAGTGTCTTCCTCTCCTGTCCAAAGATCTTCCGGGTCAGGCACTAACGTCAGTCCACCGAACAAACCGATGATTGCCGCCCGGTTTTTATCCTCTGTTGGCATTTCGGGACCCGGAAATCTATGGGAAGTATTGAAATCACCCAATCCGCTGTCATTCCAACCACTTGTCCCATTGATGAGCCGTGTTCGATCAAGGCGGCGTACTAAGTCAACATATTCAGGGACGTTGTGCTGCCCCCTTCCCTCATTAAAAATTGTCCACGCCATAATCGACGGATGTTGCAATCGCGACTGAATCATTCGTTGTAGTTCCGTTTGGAACTGCTGTTGTGAGGCAGGCGACCCATTTTTGCCGCTCGGCATGTCTTGCCAAATGAGAATTCCCAGCCGGTCGCACCAATAGTACCAGCGTTCCGGCTCGATCTTTTGATATTTTCGGATCACATTAAAACCCAGCGATTTGGCAACACGAATGTCCATCAGTTGGGCTTCTTCAGAGGGAGCAGTGTAAAGCCCATCGGGCCAGTAACCTTGATCGGTAACTCCCATCAAAAACAGACGCTTACCATTCAAATGAACCCTCGGATAGCCCTTGCCATCCTTTACAATGTCAATTTTTCGAAACACAAAATAACTTTCCACTTCATCGACAATGGAGTCTCTGTACAATAACCGGACTCGGAGGGGATACCGGTGTGGCGAATCCGGCGACCATGTTTTTATGTTCACTTTTTCAAACCGCATCAGGAGCGGACCATCGCTGCCGCCATAGCGTTTGCCAACGGATTCTGTGCCGTCAAACGCCTCTACAACAATCGTCAGGTCTTTGTGTGGAGCATTGAGAATAGGAGATACAATGAGGTTTCCCGTTTCGTAATCTGCATGAATCTGGAGCGATTTGATATGATGCGGCGGGACAGGCTCCAACCAGACCGTTTGCCAAATGCCAGTCGAGGCTGTGTAATAAACCCCCGAAGGAGTAGCGGACTGCCTGCCGCATGGCTGCTCACCATTTTGGGAAGGATCAGACACATGAACGACAAGTTCATTCGGTTCATGACGACGAATGAAGGTCGTTATATCAAAGGCAAAAGGGTCATAACCGCCTCGATGAGTGCCGACCTGTTGCCCATTGACAAAAACGTTTGCCTCCCAATCAACCGCACCAAAATGGAGCAAAATAAGGTCATCGTCCTTCCAGTCCTGTGGTATCGTAAATGTTCGCCGGTAGGTACACTCCTCCGTAGGCTTTCCGACTCCCGACAGTGTCGATTCAACAGGAAAGGGGACGAGAATTCGGCGATTAAACCCCTCTTGCCGTTCTTTCCCGTCTTTCCAATCCCAATGACCGTTGAGGTTGAGCCACGCAGAGCGTGCGAGGGTCGGTCTTGGATATTCCGCATGAACTCCCTCAGGACGGATTTCTTTTCCCCAAGGAGTGAGCAGCGGCGCATTTCGGGCAACAGGTCCCGACTTCGGGGTCGGTCCCTCTTCATTCTGAGAAAGGGACTGCGCAGCGGCAAGGGAACCGAGGACAACATACCAAATTGTCAACGAAATACGCTGTACGAACACTGTAAAATCTCCATGACTACGCAGTATGCTATTCGATTGCCGTTACATTGCCGACTTTGATGATGGAGGAACCTACGAACAGTTTTGCTTCGCCGTCCTCAATCGTTACTTTGTCCACCTTGCCAGTTACCGGCTCGTTTAACGTGTTCACTCCGGTAACGGTTTTGCCGATCAAACCGGAGGCAGTCGAGAGAGCCTGACCTAATGTCAGTGCTTCAATACTGGTAGATAGTTGGTCATTCGATGTAATTGACCGAATTTGGCTGATTTGTGAGAGCATTTCCGTATTGCTCATGGGATCCATCGGGTCTTGGTTTTCGAGTTCGGCAACCATCATTTTGATAAAATCGCCCATCGTTAACTCATTAAACCGGTCAGAAATAGCGGAGACCGGTGTGCCCGTCGACGAGCCGGCAAAGAGAGAATCAATAGCAGACATGCTGAAATATACAAAAACAGGGAGGATATTTGTCCACAAACACTATTTGGGTATATCGGAAGGAGTTTGGTGAAAATTCCCTAAATTTTCCGAATTTTCTGAAAAATTGATACAATCGGCATAGCCGTTAGAATCCGAATATCTGTAAGATATAACGGATTCGGCTAAAAAGATGGACAGTTCGATTGTGTTGTGCCGATGAAACCGCCAAGAGGGACATCGTCTCGGCGGAAAACACCACTGTTTTCGACTGGAGAATCGTTCAATGCAGGACGCAAAAAGAGCCATTCCTTTCTTTTCTGTTGGACATCGAATCACCGTTGTTGCGGTGGTGGCGGTTCTCCTTGCTGGTTCGGTGTGCGCCCAAGACTTGCGCAGACTCAAGGAATGTGAAAACCTCCTCTCCGTTGCCGCTACAGCCGAACTACAAAAAGATTCCATCGAAGCCGAACTGCGTTACGAAGAGTGCCGGGAACTCGCACAAACACACCGCTTACCAAAAATGGAAGCGGCAGCACTACACCGCCTTGCTGTGATCCGAGCAAGGAACAGAAAATTCTCTGAAAGTGCCAACCTGTTTCGGAGTGCCCTTAAACTCGACCCAAAAAATGCCTTGATCCTGTGTGATTTTGCCCAACTCCATGCAGACCGCAAGGACTATACAGAGGCGGAAAAACTCCTCAAGGAAGCCTTGGATGCCGACCCGAACAATCAAAAAATCCTTTTCAACCTTGGAACCATTGTTGCCTCCCAACGGTCTGAACGCCATACCGAAGGGCTACGCTATCTGAAATTAGCCGTTGGTGAGTCCGAGGCATACCGGGAACTTGCAAAAATTTATCGCGCTCAAGGAGATGTTAGCCGGGCAGAATTTGCCGAACAGAAAGCAAAAGACGCAGGTAACAAGGCATCATCCGGCTCGCTAGCGGGTAATAATTATCCGACTCCTCCAGAGGTTATTGGACGTAATCGGCAAGAAATCATTGATTCGAAGACCCGTGAGATCATTGGAGTACAACAGCAACCCAGTGCACCGGTAACTTATATCCCCTTCATACCGGCACCGGTCAGTCCGGCTACCGGACAACCAGCGACAAGTTCCTCGGAAGAGCCTGTCGTCGTTCCTGCTCCTGCCGCAACCCCGCTGCCGTGGTCGTCCACGCCGCCGGTTGATCCTTTTGCAGAATTGATGCGCCCACAGCCGCCGGCAATGTCCCCGGTTCGCAAACTGGAGCCGCCGCCTGCCGTTTCCGCCTTTTCGCAAACTTCCGTACGGGCACTACCGAATTACTCGGAGACTTTGCCGGGCAACCCGCCAGCGGTTCAGAACAACATCCATGACCCGTTTGCTCCGATTCAAACCGTAGAGCCGCCAGGAATACCAACTCAAGACAATCGTTCACCGACACCGGGTTTCCTCATCATTTCCAGACCGGGCGAAAATGCGGTCAACCCCTCTCAACCTCCGTATTCACCAATATCCAATGCTCCGAAAATGGAGACTACCTCGATCCGGGTATTGCCTACGATTCCGGGACCGTCCGGTGAAACAAAATCCGCCGAACGCAAAGTACAGGAAAATAAAACTGCGAACAATGTTGGCAATCCGCTTCGCACGATTCATTTCGGCGATACCGGTTTACCCGACTCCGCTGCCAACGTCTCCATACTTGCATCTTTGCCTTCCTACTCCGCAGTGGGAGGCAGCGAGATTGCCCGCATCGACCAGAACATCGCCAAAGAGCAACCTGATTCCGTCTCGAAAAAAACAGAACTGCGGCAGTCCCCAGCCCCAAACGGAACAATTACCCGCGAGTTTAAGCCTTTACCCGTGCGGGAGGTTGATGTATTGCAATCTCCTTCCTCTGTGATTGTCCGGCGCGATGTACCGAGGTCGGGAACACAGTCCGCACCTCTCGAATCGGGCGCAAAACAACCTGTAGCGGCAACACCGGAGTCGGGATATGCAAAAATTATCCAAAGCGACCGCCGGTTTAGTTCGGCAAATGCACCCGAAGTGCTTGAATTCGGTTTTGCCAAGAACGACCTGAAGCCCCCGGAAAAACCTGTCGTTGCGGTGGTTCGACCGCTTGAGCAGAATGCGCCCCCGCAAGTTGCGCACTCGGTCGTGAGATTACCACAGGTTGTCTCCAAAGGTGTGGACAACGATTCAGTTTCTCCACAAACGGCAATGGCAAATCCGGTGTACATAGTTCCAACCGTTGTCCCTGTTCCTGCCGAGCCGCTCCCATTGGAACCCGCGCCTACATTCACCGATGTACGGGAGCCGGTAATGGTTGCCGTTGTTCCTCATGATCCTTTCCCGTTGATCGTCAATGATTCGCCAAGGTTCGCCGAGGTGCGGGACATAAAACCACAAATCCCGGCTCCAATTACGGAACCGACGCAGGAACCGGCAAGAGTAGCCATTGTTCCCGCCCGTCCGGTACCAGTGATCGCAGATGCTATCCCGTCGCCAAGGTTTACCGAAGTGAAAAACATTGAGCCGCGCATCCTGCCTTTGTCCGAACCTACAGCCGTAGCCCACTTGCCTGCTGATCCGTTCTTGATGGTCGCAAACGATCCGGCAAGGTTTGCCGAAGTGAAGCGAATCGAACCACAGACACTCGGTGTAACCCAACCGCCTATCGCCGCATTACCGGCTGATCCGTTCGTCGTAGCGTCTAACCCAGTGCCGAAGTTTACCGAAGTGAAAAGACCGGAACTGCCCCAACAGACCCCAGTCGCCGCTTTACCGATCAATCGATCTCACGAAATGCCCTCTCCGCCAGTGCTTGCCGAAACGAAACAGCCGGAACCTTTACCGCGAGTCTCTCCAGTGCCGGTGGAAGTACCTCAACTTGCCGCAGTACAAACGGTTCCTATTCTTTCTGCACCGGTACGAGAAGAACCCGCAGGATTTGCCTCTACTCGTAGAACGGAACTCAGAATGGCAGTCTCGGATGGTCAGGCTGGATTCGCACGCAGCAGAAGATAGAATATCTTAAAATTGTTCTCGTGATTTTTGCAGCGAACCGAGTCGTGTCTCTCCCACACAGCATTGACGAAGCGGATGCCATGTGATAGATTTGTCCCATCTTGAGTTGGATTCGGAAGGATGAGTCTATTCCTCGATTACCTTTGGATTTGGATCGTACTGACGTTCGGCGTTGGCATTGGCGGATATGCGTGGTATATCCACAACAAAAACAGACACAACCTTTGTATTGCATTGGCGTTGCCGATCTGCACACTTGCCCTCGGACTCAGCCTCTATTATGGAGTTGATACGGACCGAAAGTCGATTACACGGACGCTGAATGCGCTGATCGCCGCCGTTGAGAAAGATGATCCCGAGGAAGTCTGCAAATTCTTCTCGCCAAGGGCGGAGGAACTCAAAAAATTCGCCAAAGAAAAAATGGGGCTCATCAGCATTTCCAGAGCCAAATATCATCACTTGAAAATAACCATCAACGATGCCGCTTCCCCGCCCGTTGCCGATGTTCAGTTTTCCACCATTTTTTATTGGAAAAACAAAGAACCCAACGATGTCATCGCTCTCGATCAGCCGGTTCCAGACAGAGTCCGATTCGAAATTGAATTAGTGAAAACGAAAAACCAATCGTGGCTTCTCACCAATAAATTCCAATTTTTTCCCTTACGCAATTATCGGTAACTTTCCCATGAAACTATTGAACACCGTTGTTAAAAGGTCATTGATCTTATTGGCTCGCATTGTCAGCGGGGCAACGGTGCTTTGGTACGAGTCGCAACCGGACGACTCGTGTCAGCGTATCTATTTTGCCAACCATACGAGTCATCTGGATGCATTGGTCATTTGGGCGGCTCTACCGCGGGCTATCCGGGAAAAGACCCGAATGGTCGCTGCTCAAGATTACTGGGATGCCGGTCCCATTCGGCGGTACTTTGCCAAATCAATCTTGAAAGCCGTGTTGATTGAAAGAGAAAATGTCAGTTTCAAAAATACGCCGGTTAAAGTCATGGCAGACGAAATGCAAAACGAATACTCGTTGATTTTGTTTCCCGAAGGCGGACGTTCCCAAGACGGTACGCTCAGCGAATTCAAGAGCGGACTTTATTATCTATGCAAAAGGCGACCGGATTTGGAATTGATTCCTATCTACCTGAACAATTTGAACGGTATTTTACCTCGCGGCAAAAAATTGCCGGTGCCGATGCTTTCCAGGGTCATCTTTGGACCGCCCATGTGGCTCGAAATGGGGGAACGCAAGGAATCCTTCTTAACACGGGCAAGAAATGCTGTATTGAAACTTAAACAACTTGAAGAAGTCTATGAAGAGGGAGAGGAGGAGTGAGAAAACAGAAATTAGGAATGTGTCAGGATTTTTTCTGCAATTTCGTCCGCTCGCTTCGCAACTTCCGGCAACTCCACCAACTCCGAGGCATGGTGCAACTTGCGTTTGGCATTGATCACCAAGGCTCCCGTACAACCCCAGTGTTTGTTTTCGACAAACTCGCCGATCCCGCTCACATCCCTTGCCGGATCGCTCTTCGTGAACGTTGTCCAAAGGAAATTCCGTAGCGACGATGCCGCCTCCGCAGAATCATCGACCAAGACAATGAGCGGAATGTCATCGGGAAACGCTTCCTTCCAGTCGATCTCTTCGGCACACAACACGCCTGGCAAGGCAAGTCGAGGATTCTTGGCAGGCAACGACTCCGGCAATGATTCGGCTAACACACGACACGGTTTTCCACTGACCGCCGCAAAAAATTTCGAGCCGCGATGCAATTCGCTGTCGGTATAGTCCAAGGTATCCGCCGTTGTTTGCGTTACGAAATGGACATCGTTTCGCCAATCGACACGCCGAAGAATATGTTGCAAAAATCGGGACACGTCATTGACCGAAAGGCTCGGATCATCCTCTTCCGCCGCAAGGAAAAGATATTTTGCCAGCGAAAGTTGACCGTAACCCAAAATGGCGTGGGCTAATGTATGCAACTCCGCCGCTCGGCGATGGGAATCAAGCGGCAGATACGTTTCCCGACCGATTGCCAGCAACAACGGATGGACTCCCGCCTCATCCACCGCATGCACTGAACGAATGCCCGGTATCTTTTTCGATACCGCACCGCCCACTAGATTGTGAATGAACTTGCCAAACTGCGTATCTTCCTGCGGTGGACGACCAACCACCGTGAAAGGAAAAACCGCATCCTTCCGATGATACACGCAATGAACCGTAAGCACCGGAAAATCGTGTGCCAAACTGTAATAACCGAGATGATCGCCGAAAGGTCCCTCACGCTTTTGCTCCGTGTGCATCGTGCCAATGATGCAAAAATCGGCTTCGGCATAACAGACGGCAGACGGCAGACGGCAGACGGCAGCAGAAACCGCCATCGGAATACGATGCTGTCCCAAAATACCTGCTACGATCAATTCGCTCATTCCTTCGGGCAGCGGCATTACGGCGGCAAGCGTCATACACGGTGCGCCGCCGATGAAAATTGCAACGGGCAACGGTTTGCCGCAAGCAAGTGCTTCCGCATGGTGTCCTGCAATGCCGCGATGGAGTTGATAGTGCAATCCCGCCTCTTCGTTGAGACGATAATCGTTGCCGGAAATTTGAACGCGGTACATTCCAAGATTGGAAGCACCGAAGCCGGGACGATTCATTGACTCCGTATAGACTTGCGGCAACGTCAGATAGGCTCCGCCGTCCTCCTGCCAAGAAATGAGTTGCGGTAATTGATCGAGTGTTGTTGTACATTCAAAAACCGGAGCGGATCGTGGAGCAACCTTTTTCGGTCGGGAATAGTAAAACGATTTCAGAGCGGTAAATCCCAGTTTGATCGAAATTTCTTGCTGTGTGGCAGCCACTGGGTCGGCTCCGAGTTCAAACGCTTTGCGCAGCGGTTCGATACCGTCTCGAAAAATGTATTCGATGCGTTTTTCCGTGCCGAAAAGATTCGCCAGCATTGGAAATTGGGTATTTTTTGGTTTGGTAAACAAAACGGCGGGAGCACCTGCGACGTACAATCGACGCTGCACGGCGGCGATTTCGAGAAAGGGATCGACTTCTTCGTGAAATTCGATCAACTGTCCTGTGCGGTGAAGATCGGCTAAACATGCTTTCAGAGTGCGATAACCCATGATGTTTATTATAGCAAAGAGCGGCACAGCGGTCTTCAGTGCCGCTCATTTTTGCTCCGCCGTTTATGCTATACTGAAGTCGAGTGCATTTGGTGCGTTGTAGTACAGACTATTCAGCGATGTTGCTGTTCAAAAAGAAATTTCTCGAACAGATTAGAAATGGAGAAAAAACGCAGACGATTCGGCTTTGGAAGTATCGCCGTATGAAACCGGGACAGCGGAGTTATATTCCCGGTGTTGGATACATCGCCATCGAAAGTGTCGAACCGACAGAACTCTCCCGCCTGACGGATGCCGATGCGGTACTCGACGGTTTTCGATCTGCGGAATTGTTGCGGAAAGAAATTCGTACCCTCTATACCGTGGAGGAGCGGAAAAAATTGACCCCTTTTCGAATTCGCTTTTCGGTCTTCCCGCCTCGTGAACAGCAAAAAATCACGAAGGAACGGCAAAAACAAAAGCGGCTGCAAAGCCGAGATGTTCAGCAACAGGAATTTGTTACTCAAACGCTTGATAAACTCCTAAAAATGACAACATCTGTAGGAAAATGAGGTTAGAGTCGTCCATCGACCTTACTTTTTCTTTCCCGGCAAGTCCGGTAGGCTCGGCAACAATTTTCCTTTGCTCGCTGCATCGACTTTTTCCTGCATAATCATGACCGCCAGTGCCTGAAATGCGCCGAACCAAACCCAAGGGAAACGATAGCCGTTATGCAGACCGAGTCCCTGAAAAAGTACCATCGCGATTGCATACATAACTGCAATCGAGACTCGCCAGCAGTAGATTCCTTCATTACCGAGTTTTTTTTCCTGGAGATATTTATAACTTGTCCAAATGTTAAAATGATTGATTCCAAAGCATGAGAGCATACAGAGAAACGCCATCGCTCCAAAGGTTCCTGTTTCGCCTGCAACCTGTCCAGGAAGATTATGCGCTTGGAAGCCGCGGCCGCCGACTGCCACTCCGTGTTGTCCCGGTCCAACACCGAATATGGGATAGTTCATCCAGTTTTGCATGCCGTCATAGAACCCTTCGGTTCGTCCGTGCATGTTGGCGTTTGCCTGGTCGCTGATGGAGGGGTCCCAGATCGTTCGGTAGCGGTCTTGGAGTGACTCCGGCATCACCATCCAACCGATGGGTGCTACTATAAACATCACGGGGATCAATTTGAAACGATGCCGCGAAAACAGTACCGGCAACACCATCAAGACGACCATCATGATAAAGGCGGTCCGCGATCCGGTGAGCATGACACTCCGAAACGTCAGCATGGCGTATCCTAAAACGAACAGATAGTGCCAACGTCTTTTGCACAACGTTACCATAGGTAGAATCAATGGTAATATGCAAACGATGGTTGTTCCGTAGTCGTTGAATTCACTGAACGTCACTCCGACTCCGATGAGTCGGGGTGCTCCGGCAGCGTAATCCATGCGCCCCCCCAGAAATTCCTTATAGGAGTGTCCGATGAACAGGAAACAAGCCACAATAAAACCGGAAACGACGAATCTCAAATTCTTTTCGGTCCGAACGCTTGTCATGAGAATGACATAGAACACGATATATTTGAGCCAATCTTGGTAGGGACCATCGAAAAAATCTGCATAAGACCCGAACATTGCGGCAGCGGTCAGTGCAATCGTATAAAAAAATACCGCTGGCGTAAAGATGTTTCCTAAAGATCGTTTTTCTGCGGAACTGGCAACCCAAGCAGCCATGAGACAGATCATATAAACTCGTTCGATACGCAACGCCCCAAGCCACGCCCATTCTTCAAACGGACGGTGAACAAAAAGCCACATATAACCGACGAGCAACCAATCCAGCATCGCAGATATTCATTGGACAACTCAACAGTGTACCGCAAACGAAGGAAAAATCAACGTCATACTCGTTGACGTTGTCAAAAAAAACGAGGCATTGACGTTTTACCAAGCGGTACGGGTGACTGCGGCGGAATTGATGCCACAGCGGAGTGTGGCTCCTGTACTGCGGGTCAATGTTCATTATCAGGAACGGAATGTCTTGGCAAAGTGTTGTCACCACAGGACGAAATGAAAACGCATGGCAAGAAAAGGCTTGGAGTTACAACAAATCTATACGTGTAAATGGACATAACCATTGCGCTGTCGTACTAAATGATGAACCGATTAGATACTATTGCCCAGTGGGAGGGTGGGCTTTGCTGATCGGCTAGACGGACTTTTCTTCCCGGATGTGCTTGATGATTTCGCTCAAATTACGGGTCATCGCATCCAACTGTTCCGTTGCCGTCGCCGTACGTTGCGCTGTATCTAAATTGTTTCGCGCCACGGTGTCAATTTGCTCCAACCCCGACCGAACCACCGACATTGCTTCGTTTTGCGTTTTCGACATTGACGCAATCGACGACACTTTTTCCGTTGATTGTGACACCAACTCGGAAATTTGATTCAACGATTCCGATGTTTGATCCGCTATTTCAACACCACTCTGTATTTGTTGGTTGCTTCCTGCCAGAAGTGCCGCCGTTTCGTGGGCTGCTTTGGCACTCCTGGCAGCGAGGTTACGCACTTCTTCGGCAACCACTGCAAATCCTTTGCCGTGCGTTCCTGCCCTCGCCGCTTCAACCGCCGCATTGAGTGCCAACAGATTCGTTTGAAATGCAATACTCTCAATCGTCTTGATGACATCCTGCGTACTTGCCGACGTTTTACTGATTTCTTGCATCGACTCGGTCATCTTAGACATGCGCGCTTGCCCTTCTTTGGCTGCCGTCGTTGCCTCACTGGTGAAACGATTCGCTTCTTCAGCATCACGAACGCTTGTTTCCATTTGCTCATTCATTTTTTGGATTTCGTCGATCATCGACTGGAGGTGCTGCGTTTGCTCTTTGGCACCCGAGGAGAGAGCCGTGGCATCCGACGCAATCGCTCCCACACCGGCGGCAGTTTGTTGCACGACGTTGTCAAGGTCTTTGGCAATTTTCAGAATATGCTCACGAGCGGAAACATCTTGCAGAATTTCCATCATGCCGATCCGCTTACCGCCGATTGCGGTAATGTGGTCGCAGAAGATTTCCCAGTCTGTCCGGTTGAAATTTTCCAGCGAAACTTTGTGTCCGCTTTTTTCAAGCAAATGAAGCGATTGCCGATCTGCGCCGACGGTTCGCTTCCAAGTTTGCTCCCAATCCTGTCCGATAGCCGCCTCTTCCGATTGGACATTTAACAATTTGGCGGCTGCCTGATTGATCAACGTGATTTTATGCTGCGTATCCACGACGGAAATCGGAGTCGGCGACGTATCCAATATCTGTTGATACCAATGGTCTTTGGCAATAATCGAATGATTGACCCGATTCGCAAAAAAGATGCCGATAACCCCGGAAACGATCATGACAATCGCGCCGGAAACGATTGCCGTTACAAACATTTGACTTTGCGCCTTCTGCATATTGTTTTTGAGGAGTCCGAGGTTTGCCGTCGAGGAATGTTCCAGTTTTTCTTCACTTTCGACCAATTTCGCTACAATACCATCGTTATTTTTCTTCATCCAGTCTTGCTGGTCTTTGAACAACTTATCCATAGTGTCCCGCATCGTTTGTGCTTGCCGTGTTGCTTCGTCGCTGACTTCCATCACTTTTGATTTTTCGACGACGACAACAACCGTCCAAGGCACCGGCACGCTTCCTATCGTAACCGGCACATGGATTTTGAGTGTTTCTTCTCCTTTGATCGCAAAGGTTTTGTCGTAATAGAACGTTTCTTTTCCTGCTTTGAGGTATTCCAAGGTCTTGGCGTTTCCTCCACCGGGTATTTCCGTAATGGATTTGGTAACGAACTGCATATTGGGGTGAGCGGCGACGAGACCGTCCGGTGCGACAAACATAGCGTATCCCGTTTCGAGCGGCTTTGCCTCTTTGAGCAGATCGGCAAAAGCGAAAATGTTGATATCCAGTCCCACCACGCCGAGAATCTCTTTTTTCGCTGTCCCGTCCTGCATCGTTCGTGTGAATTGAATCGGCGAACAGAGTCCCATTACCCAGTTTCCTTCGTCTTCGTAGGGGGGATCAACATAGTCTTCTCCCAATTCGTAGGGAACCAAAAAGAACGTGTCTTCGAGGAACGAGATGCAGAAATCCCGAATGATGACCTCTCCCTGCTCTGTTGCGACGCGGTGTATCCAGGGGGAATATCGACCGGTTTCCCCTGCGGAGGGTCGGGCATTCCGTGCAACAGGAGTCATTTTTACGGCATCGGGTCCGCGTGGAACTTCACCGTGCTTGGCAATATATTCTTTGTAAAAGTCGATGTATTCTTGGTCTCTGCCGTCCAGTGCGTTTTCTCCCCAAACATTCCAGATGGCGATGATGGATGGCGGAGTGGATTGAAGCACATTGGTGAGGATCATATCCAATGCCCGGCGGTCGGGAATCGTACCGGCAAGATCACAGGAACGTTTGTATGCACTGAGCGACTCGGACAGGGTCCGCGAGGAGGCAACAAAGGTATCGACGAGTAGTTGGAGTTGCGTGCCGATGTGTTCGCCGACCGACAGAGCCTGTCTTTCTCCCATATCGGACGTTTTTTTGCCCATTTCCGCAATGAGTGTGCCGAAATCGGCAGCAATGGAGTCGCCGACCTTTTGTCCTTGACTCTTTTGTTCTTCGGCTGCTGTCGCAAGCATTGCTTTTTGGGATTCGAGCAACTCTGCCCACTGTGCATTCTCCGTTTCGCCAAATGCGACAAGTTGCGTTTCGATACCATCAACCATAGTGCCGGTATTTCGCACCATGACGCTGGTTACGGCAACGACGGTTAAAAAAGTGAGAACGAGAATACCAATGATAAGGCTTCGAGCAATGTTCATGAGAATTTTGCGGTAAACAAACTGCCAATATGCGGCAAACATTCTACACGTTTTGCCGTCGTTTGTACAGTCCGTAGACAAGTTCTGCCCAAGGTAGGCACTCGACTGGCGGTTGGCATCCTACCTTTCGAGCAGAGCGAGTGTACCACCGGCTCAATTAGAACGGTCGATTTAATCGTTTCAAGAGAGCAACGTACAATCGTTTTGTGTGTCATTCATGGTCTTTTCCGTCTTTACAGACTATTTGGCTATCCGCGAATAGCCGTTGTCTTGAGTATAGCCGCTCTTTTGAGGATACTGGGAATATCACGAGGATTATCATCTTTTTTTGAGAACGCCTTCCTTCCAGTCGATACGCTTTCTGTAGGAAAAAATACAAAAATTGCGTATACGCCAATTTTTTTCCTTACAAATTGCCCTTTCGAACGTATTAGTTTATGAAGCCGCGTTCCGCATCGAAAACCATTGATGACGATTTCGCAATGTCTAGGGTCCAAGCACCATTGGAAACCTATTTGCGCGAAATTGCCGAAACCGACCTGCTGACCCAAGAGGAAGAGCAGGAATTGGCGAGGGCAGTCAGTGCCGGGGATATGGAAGCAAGGGACATGATGATTCGTTCTAATTTGAGGCTTGTAGTCAATATCGCGCGCGGCTATACCAGTCGTGGATTAGGATTGCAGGACCTAATCGAGGAAGGAAATCTGGGACTCCTCCGGGCCGTCGAGGGATTCGATCCGTCAATGGGGACCAGATTTTCTACCTACGCGAGTTATTGGATCAAGCAGTCGATCAAAAGGGCATTGATCAACTCTTCCAAAACGATTCGGATTCCGGCGTATATGGTTGAAATTCTCGCCAAGTGGCAACGAGCCAGCGTTCGATTACTGGAAGATTTGGGGCGTTCTCCAACGCACGAAGAAATTGCCCGTCTGATCGGTCTGCCGCGAAAAAAATTATCGCTGATCAAAAAAGCCATTCTCATCAACAGTTTGGTACCGCAGTTCGATCAGCCGGAAATCGGTTGGACACTCAATGAAGTTATTGCCGACGAACGCCGCTATCGTCCCGATGAGGCAATGCTTGCAAGCGATAATTTGGCTTACGTGATGGAGCAGATCGAGTTAATGGACCCGCGAGATGCGGCAGTCGTTAAAATGCGTTTTGGGCTCTGCGGACACGAAATTCGCACTCTGAAAGAAATTGGAGCCAGACTGGGACTTACTCGGGAAAGAGTCCGGCAAATTGAAATCGAAGTGCTGAATAGACTGGGTGAATCGCTCGAAGGACTCCGCCCAGGATTGGTGGGCGCACGCTAGGACGTGCCCGATTTGGTTTGGCTCAATTTTTGGCGGGTTTTCTTGACGAATCCTTACACGACGACAGTTCTGGCGGTTCGATCTTCGAGGTTTGGACGGAAAATCGTGAGAATCAACAACGGCAAGTACCATGACAAGTACAACCCGCCTTGGTGCAGTTGAAAAAATTGCACACCGAGTATCAGCAGTGCCGAACCGCCGATCAACGTTGCCAAGTGCTTATGCGAGGGAACCGGCAGTGCCCCGAAGCAAACAACCGCAAAAAGAACAAGAATCGGCATACGGTAAAACATATCGTCCACTGTCCAAAATCCATCCAATAGTGTGCCCTGTGGGTAGGATATCATGAATGCCGTTTTCCCTGCCATGTGCACCAGTTGTTCGGTGAAAATTGTCCATTCCGGCAACGAAAACCACAGCATCGCAACAAAAGCGAGCAATGCTGATACCGTTCCACAGAGGAAACGTATCCAACCTTTTTGCCGATAGAAGCCGCACCAAAGCGGGATGAGCCAAAGCGGATACCAAACGAGAGCAGCCGCTGCTCCGATCCCCAGCCCGGAAAAGAAAGGGCGGCGGTACAACATCACGCTCCATAGTAGGAGTGCCGCCGGGATCACATGGTCGAGTCTGCCAATCATTTGACTCGAATAAGGATGAAGCAGATAGAGGGCGGCGCACGCAATGCCTGTTTGTAGCCGACCAAAGTGCCGGTATCCAATGTAAGCAAACTCGAACACGATCACCAAATGACCGCCAATGATAAGCGTCAAGATGATGAGTAAAATCCGCAATTCAGGATGCAACCAAACAGACTCGGCAGAAGGAGTGGCTGCCAGCAAGGGGCGATCTGCAATGGGTTCAGATGAAATGAGTTCCGGGTCGTTTCGGTGAATGGGAACGCCTTCAGGAGCAATGGGAGCAGTGGCGGGGAGGGCAATTTCCATTGTTTCTATCTCTGTAGTTCCTGCGAAATTTGTTATTTCCTTCCGAATCTGATGGGGCGGAGCAAAGGCGAGATTGGCGCGTTCCGTAAGGGAAAGGAAGGGGGGAAAGCCGGGCGGCATATTCGCCCACTCGGCGTGGGAAATGGTTAGGGGGTCGGATTTATCGTGAATATGTCGGGCGGTTAAAATTTGTTCGAGCCGAAGGGTGTTGACAGACTCGATATTCTCTGCGCGGTTGACCAAGAGAGCGGCGATCAGAAAGAAGACGAGGAAAAAACAAGAAAAGGAGAGACCTTCTGACGAAAGGTTCGGTTCCAAAAGGGGGCGGCGTACCATAATGGTATCGAGAATGAGCCGCACTACGAACAAACCCTGAATATAAAAAAGCCAAGTGTAGCCGGAACCGTTATCTTGCTTGGCAATAAGCAGGAGACCGGGCGTGAGCAGGATCAGGCAAACCAGATCGAGGTTTCGAACGCTCCAAAAACGGTTGAACTTGAAAAAGGTAGCCAATATGATAATTGCGGACACGTAAAACCATGTCGTTGGCAACATTTCATACTGAAACAACGAAGTCGGCATAGTACAATCAGGGCTACAACCCCTCCCAGTGATTCTACAACAAAACAGAGCGGTTTGTCAAGCGCATAAAAAAGCCGCTGACGGTCGGGCAAATTTTTGTCAAAAACGCTTGCCGTCAGACCCGAAACGAATAAAATGGGATGCTTGGAAGTTCCCTTAATCCTCTGCCGGCTCTACAATACTCCCAATGATTACCAAAATTACCGGTCTTTTGTCGGCACTCCATGAAGACAGTGCCATTATAGCAGCATCGCCGTTTGAGTACGAAGTGCTGATTCCTGAATACACCCGAAGACACCTGCAAAGCGATCTCGCTAAAACCGTTTCGCTTCACACGATTTATTCGCTGGACGGCAACCCACAGGGCAAAATGACTCCGCGTCTGATTGGTTTTCTCACCGAGGCGGAACGGCAATTTTTTGAGTTGTTTTGCAGTGTTGATGGTGTTGGTCCCCGAAAAGCACTGCGAGCAATGGTACGTCCGGTCAAAGAAGTTGCCGAAGCGATTGAAGAGAAAGACGAAAAATTCCTTTCCAGTCTTCCCGGCATTGGAGCGGCAATGGCAGAGCGGATTGTTGCGAAACTTCGCCGCAAGGTATCACGCTTTGCCTTGCTGGTTGCCCGGTCGTTCCCGGAAACGGATCAGCAACGAATTGATGTCGTTTCGGAAACCTTTGAAGCGTTACTTGCACTCGGGCATGGCGAAGCGGACGCCCGGCGGCTCGTCGATGCGGCACTTCAAACGAAGACGAAATTCAAAGACTCCGCCGAAATGATCCATGCCATCTACCAGAATAGCCGGTGAAAGTTAGGCAAACCTGAGTACGTCACTGCATTATTTGATCGAAGATACCGCCGTCTTCAAAGTGTTCCTTTTGAGCCTTTTGCCAACCTCCGAAAACGTCATCAATTGTGAACATTTTGACCGAAACGAAACTCCCCTTTTCGGTATATTTTTTCAAAATTTCCTCGTCCCTGGGTCGGTAATGGTGTTTTGCGACAATTTCCTGTCCTTCTTTGGAATACAAGAATTCCAAGTACGCCTCCGCCGCCTTACGAGTTCCGTGTTTCTCCACGTTTGCGTCGATGACCGCCACCGGCGGTTCCGCAAGGATGCTCACCGACGGAACCACAATTTCGTACTGTCCGCCACCGACTTTCGATTCGTTAATCGTCATTTCGGCTTGGTTTTCCCAATCGAGCAGCACATCACCGTTGCCGTGCTGAACGAAAGCCTGCGAGGCGGAACGCGCTCCCGGCGGAAGGATTTTGACATTTTTGTAGAGTGCCGTTATAAATTCCCTCGCTTTTGCTTGGGCAGCCGTCACTTCTGCGGCGGCATTCGGATCGTGGAGTTTACTCAAGTCGCCGCCGAGTGCTTCTTGGAGAGCATATCCCCAGCCTGCCAGATATGCCCAGCGGGCAACGCCGGAAGTCTTCGGATGAGCCACCACAATTTCGATGCCCGGCTTGATCAAATCGTCCCACCCTTTGATATTTCGGGGATTGTCTTTCCGAACGAGGAAAACAACCGTTGACGAATAGGGGGTGCTGTTGTGCGGCAGCCGCTTTTGCCAGTCCTCCGGCAACCAGCCGGTTTTTTGAACGATGTTGTCAATGTCGTAGGCAAGGGCAAGCGTTACCACATCGGCTTCGAGTCCTTCGATGACTGACCGGGCTTGTGCACTGCTGCCGGCGTGAGTGACTTCGATTCGGACATCCTCGCCCGTCTTATTTTTATAGTGTTTGCAGAACGCCTCGTTAAAAACTTTATAAAGTTCGCGAGTGGGATCGTAGGAAGCGTTGATCAACACACTCTGTTCGTTCGATGTTGGACATCCTGCGGTGAGTGCAACGACCATCAAAAGCAATGCAAATAATCCTTTTTTCATAGAGTTTTCCTGTGTTAAACCAGGCGCATTATCACTGCCGGGCGTGTGTTTGTCAAGATGTGTCTTGGCGCAAAGTACAATTTCATGATGTTTTCGGTATAATTGCCGGACAATCACAACCGTCCACCCCCTCCGTAATGCTATCGGTAGAACAGGTTTTTTTGCGGGTTCGTTTGCAAAACAGTAACTGGACCGCCCAAGTTTCGGCGGCAACGAACGCAGTCTCTCGAGTGGATCAAGACGAACTTAAGGATTGGTTCACCGGTTCGGAACAAGACCTCACGATTCGTTGTGATCCTTTCAATCTCTTTTTTCATCCGCTTCCCAGCGGACATTATGCTCTTGGAGTCATTGACCCTGCTCAACAAAAAGTCTTTTCGCTGTGGGGAAAGTCGCAAACATTCAACGTTCGGGTGCTCCTCGTGTCTCCGCAATGCCTGCTCGAACAGGGCAATCATCCCGTCACACTATTTGAAACGTTGCGCCGCCAAAATCAAATCCCGCTTGATTCTCAACTGCCGCAAACATTGCCGCCGCTCGTGTTGCCGGATTCCCCTTTGCAGATCAACGCTTCCTTGCTCGACACGCTGGTTAATCGTCTCGGTGCGATGGCTCTTGCCCAGTTAATACAGTCCCTTTTCGCTGCGGAGTGTACACTGTTCGCATCAAAATCGGTTTCCGCACTCTCGGTTCTCTCCGCATTGTTCGATCTGTTGCCGATTCGCTACCGACCCGAGTTGACCTTTTCGAGTGATTTTTTCCTGTCGCCAAAAAATTCCTTTCGCCTCACCGGGTTCAGCAAATTACCACACCGTACTATCCGGCTGATGAAACAGTGGGGCGTTCCGGTCATTTCGCTCGAACATGGTAATAAGGGTTCATTGGAAACACTTGATCCTTGGTCGCGTTTTATTTATCAACTGTTGCAAAGCCGCAATTTTGATTTTTGGAATCGGCACTGGAATACCGAATCTTTCACGTCTCTCACGTCTGCTGAATTGCAGCCGATTATTTGGGATAACCTGCATGAAGTCGGCGTTGTGTTGAGCAAAGCGATGGCTTCTGGAGCCTTGCCGGATAAATCTCTTTCGGCAACGGACTTACCGAGCCACTCTTTGGAAGAACTGCGTTGTGTGGCGGCAGTCGAACAGATACTACCGATGTTCTCCGGTCCAAAACCAAGTGCCGTCAAATCGCTGCACGATCAGCGGCTTGGGGAGCGATTTCCACAATTTCAAGAGGAACTTTCGGAATTGGAAGCCTATCTTGTACGAGGGATTTTCGGCGATGCATCGGTGGTTCCTCACATCAAACGAATTTGGTCGCCCCTGACCATGCAATTAGAATCGGAAACGATGGCAACCATTCAGGAAACCATTATTGCCACGATTCATGCGGTTCTCACGTCGCTGGAAGGGAGTGCCGAACTACGTCTCCAGCGCGGTACCCAACTGTTGGAACTGATGGTGTTTTTTCTACAAGAACCTTCTCGGTCTGCAACGTCCCCATCACTCCGTCATTCCCGCATAGGCGGACATCCAGACGTAAGATTTTAACGCAATTCTATTGTAGCGTTGGTGCCCGCTCTTGTTTTTGATGAAAAAACTGCTACCATGAAGTCAGGTATTTTGTTTGCTTTCCCCCACGAAAAAATCATGCAGGAATTTTTGCTTTTCGGCTCAATCATTATCGGCGGATTGGTTTTGCTCCTTCTCTGCATGTTGTTTTTCTTTTACGGACAACTCTGGATTCAGGCATACATGTCCGGCGCAAAAATCCGCATGCTCAACCTCGTAAGCATGAGTCTGCTCAAAATTCGGTCGCGCGTGGTCGTTCAGGCACAAATTATGGCAAAGCAGGCAGGATTGCCGATCAGCGGTCCCATGGGAATCACCACCCGGCGGCTCGTTGCCCACTATCTTGCGGGAGGGAACGTTCCCAATGTCATTCGAGCCTTGATTGCGGCGCATCGGGCAGCACTGGAATTGAATTTCGACCAAGCAGCGGCGATTGATCTTGCCGGACGGGATGTGCTCGATGCTGTGAAAACGTGCGTTTATCCCAAGGTGATTGTCTGTCCCGACCCCAAAAAGGCGGGGGATACAATGTTGAGTGCGATTGCCAAAAACGGGGTCGAATTGAACGTTCGAGCGCAAGTTACCGTTCGGACAAATTTGGAACGTCTCATCGGCGGTGCAACCGAAGAGACCATTATTGCACGCGTCGGTGAAGGAATCATTACTGCCATCGGTTCGGCAAACACGCACTTTGAAGTGATGGAAAATCCCGACAGCATTTCCAAGGCGGTTGTGGAGCGGGGACTGGATTCGCAGACGGCATTTCGGATCGTCTCGATTGACATTGCCGACATTGACGTTGGACAAAACATCGGTGCCCGGCTTCAGGCGGATCAAGCGGAGGCGGATACTCGGGTGGCAAGAGCGAAAGCCGAAGAACGGCGTGCGCAGGCTCTGGCACAGGAGCAGGAGATGAAGGCAAAGGTCGCCGAAAACCGAGCCTATGTCATTGAAGCGGAAGCCGCCGTTCCACGAGCCCTCGCCGAAGCCTTCCGACGAGGAATGAGCAGTTGAGACGTTCGTTCGGTGGTTCGTTGGCAGAGCCGCAATCGTACTGTAACAGCGAAAAATGGCAAAACAAAATGGTCAAAAAAATTACCGAAAACTAAAGCCCCCCCGTTGACGAAAACACAATTGCTTCGCGGGAGTGACCGGAAAGACGAAACTTGTCAACGGACTGCAATGGAACAGGGGTGAAAATCAAATAGCCCTGTTTTTTTTCTCTAAATAGGTATAATGTGGGTAGTCTGGGGAAACTTTGCCGGAAAAGTAAATGACGTTGACACCCGATACCACTGATTTGTATCAACCGCCGCTGCGATTTATTCATGCGTCCGATCTGCATTTGGACCGCACTCTCGAAGGGATTGCAGAATGTCCGCAACACTGGGAGCAGCGCATGCTCGACATTTCCAAGCGGGCAGCAGAGCGGCTTTTTCAGAAGTGCATCGAAGAGGAAGTCGAATTTTTGATTTTGAGCGGCAATGTTCTCAATGCTAATCTCGCACCGCCTGGACTGTTTCTGTTTCTCATCGAACAGTTTGAACGTTTGAAAAAAGCCGGAATTGCCGTCTATTGGGCTGGAGGAGAGTTCGACTCTCCCGAAGACATGCCGAGTGCCTTTCCGATGCCGGAAAATGTGCACCGTTTTCCAAGCAACTCCATTCAGGAATTCTACTTTCAGCGTACCGAAGGAGCGGACACGTTGCCGGTTGCCAAACTCGTCGGAATGAGTCGGAATCAACGCAACAAACGGATTCGGAGTTCCGAATTTCCTCCCGAGCCGGGCGGACTTTTTACCATCGCCGTCGCCAATGGCGAAGTTGAGCCGGAAACACTCTCCCAGCGACAGATCGACTACTGGGCAATGGGCGGCGGCAAGCGGCACACGTTTCACGGCAATCCTCGGAAAAAGGGACCGGACGGCAAGCCGCTCCCCCCTGAAAATGTCGAAACGACGGGAAAGAAGCGAGCCAAAACGGATTTGCCGCCGCAGCCGTACATCGTCCATTATCCCGGTGTGACGCTTGCCCGAACTCCGCTCGACATTGGACTTTACGGAGCAACGTTGGTTGAAGTACCGCTGCTCGAATCGGGGCAAACGTTTGAAGAGCCGGTGCTGTCCCAGTTTTCGACTTCGCCGATTCGATGGGTCAATGACCGGGTTGCGTTGGAGGCAACGGACGACGGCGGAAAACTGGCGGATGAACTGCGGCAGCGGCTTAAAAACTATCGGGAATCGCAGAAAGCCGACGATCTCTTTATCAACTGGCTGATCGACATTCCACCGTGTCCGCTGGCACAGCATTTACGGCGGAGCGGATTGACGCACGACTTGCTGAGTGAACTCCGTGCTTTATATGGACAAGATGAGCCGATGACGTGGTCGGTCTCCATTTCGGTGCTCGTTCCCGATGAACTGCCGCAATCGTTTTACGAACAGCAAACAATACTGGGAGACTTTTTGCGGTCGGTTCAGCACTTTCAAGGCAATCCGCAGGAGTTGTTGCATTTAGGAGGATACATTCCGAAGAATTGGGAGTATGAGGAGACGATCAAGCAACTCTTGTTGGCGGAAAAGGTTACGGACGAGATTACCGATGGTGAAGACAAAGAGCCGAAGGAGCGTTGGGTGCAATCTCCGGCTCAAGCGGAGACGCAGCATCGAGTGTTGCGTGAAGCCGCCATGACCGGTTTGGAACTCTTTGCACAAGTCTCCAAAGAGTCGGGAATGTAGGGCAACTCTTTTGGAAATTTTTTCCATCCGTTCACGGGTGGTGTGATTTTTTGTAACTGTTTAGCCGTGTGTAGTTTTTCAAATTTTCGTTAAAATAGGCAAGATAAGGCATTTCCCATTTCACGCAAACCCACCATTTTGTTTCTCTGAAACACATAATTTATGCAGTTTAACGCAAAAATTCGACACGCTACAAACGGCTGAACCAGCCTATGAACGGGAGGAAAAATTTGTCAAACGTTAACATGAGCAAACTACACAAACAATAGTGGTTTACGCTTAAACATGGATTATGTCGGGCGAATGAGCCGATAGCCGTCTTGACACGTTTTTCAAAAATCTTTACCCTTTGGGAGAAGAGGGAAACGTGGAATGAAAAAGATAATTTTTGGTACTTCGCTGTTTGTTGCTTGTATTGCGGCAGGATGTGGAAACTCGCAGTTACACCAATCGTTGCTACTCCATGAAAACCGGCGGTTGGAAGACGCTTTGTATGTGTCTCACGTTCAAATTGCGGACTTGCAACGTGAAAACAGCATGTTGCGGACACGACAAGGAGGCGAGTTTCGTCAATCGCCGAGACGTGACCAGCATGACTCGTGGGATGAGGACTTTGAACTTGTTCCCCCAGTGGAAATGCCGAAGATATTTTTGCCAAGCGGGTCTGGAACCACAGATGTACCGGATTCATTGAGAGGGTCGCAAACGATTCCTGTTTGGACTCCTCAAAGACAGTAACAACCAACACTCTAAGACATAATTAGGAGGAGATCATGCAAAAACGTAATATGGATAAACTGCAATATGCGATGAAGTCGCTGGAAGATGCGCTCAGGTACACCCGTTCCGGGGAATTCCAAATGCTCGGAATCGAGTTCAAAAGCATCTTGGTGTCGGCGGTCGTTCAGAACTTTGGTTTGACCTTTGCCGTTTGCCGACAAATGATTACGCGGCAATTGGAGGACAGGCTTGGCAAGGAAGCGGTACACTGCATGGTCCCGACAGAACTCTTCCGTGTCGCAGAAAAAGAGGGCATCATTTCCAACTTGGATCGTTGGCTTGAATATCTTGAGTGTGAACATTTGAATCCCTCGAGCAATCTTGCGCTTCGAACGTTTGAGAAAGCCACTGCGTTTTTGGCTGATGCCGGTGAACTTCTTCGTACTTGCAACAAGCGTTCACAAAACGAACGACGGGCGGCGTAGCACACTATTTTGTACGATTCGGCAACTGCCTCACCAAGTCGATCAGTGCTTGGAGAGGCAGGGTGTCTTGATCGAAGACGGCAAGTGCTTGTTCGGCATCATTTACCGTTTTTTCGGTGGCTTGCTTTGTTTCTTCAACACCGAGAAAGTGTGGGTACGACCACTTTGCGCTTTCTGCATCTTTGCGAAGCCGTTTGCCGACCATTTCTTCTTCGCCGAGTACGTCGAGTAGATCGTCGGTGATTTGAAATGCCAATCCAAAATGTTTGCCGAATTCGTCCAGGGCATTCAGTTGTTGCGCTGACGCGCCGGCAATCATTCCGCCGAGTTTGAGCGAAACACGAATGAGAGCACCGGTTTTGCGGTGGTGAACGTGTTCCATGGCTTTGATTGTTGATTCAACGTGACCGATTTGTTTTTCGCGGAGCATATCATCCATTTGACCACCGACGAGTTGGCATGCCCCGGCGGCAATGGCAAGTTCTTTGCAGCATTGTCCTGCTAGTTCCGGCGGCGTGAGGGTGCCGATCATTTCAAAAGCCAGTGCCAAAAGAGCATCTCCGGCAAGAATGGCAGTGGCTTCGTCGAATTTTTTGTGACATGTTGGCAGTCCTCGCCGCAAATCATCGTTATCCATTGCAGGCAGGTCATCGTGGATGAGCGAATAGGCATGGATCATTTCGACGGCGCAGGCGGCGGACAAGGCATTTTGTTGGCATTCCGCAGTATTTAGCCGGTACTCCGGGTCTCTACAAAGTTCGCAGGCGGTCAAGACCAATGTGGGTCGGAGTCGTTTTCCGGGAGCGAGTAAACTGTAACGGATGGCATTGCGGAGTTGTTCGGGAC
>Ga0082212_10001613_pt1 | contig 33172 bp, 26 predicted proteins | sample TergutNt197P3_FD_71548 | JGI IMG/M metagenome (GOLD analysis project Ga0082212, IMG submission 71548) | Neocapritermes taracua P3 segment gut microbial communities from Petit-Saut dam, French Guiana - Nt197 P3 | ecosystem: Host-associated > Arthropoda: Insects > Digestive system > Gut ... | reverse complement strand
TGGCGTATTGAACATACGGCGAGTTCCGTTTTGAACCGGCAACGCAGGCAGACGGGATTAAGCAGCTTTGCAGCAGACAAATTAATGAGGGCTGACCCTAATATCCGCTTGCCGCATTCAAAGCCACTTATTTGAGCAAACGTTCTTCCATTATCGTAATGCCTTCCGATGTACCGCGAAGAACAAGAACATCTTCTGCCTGAACCTGTAGGCCGGCATGTGCATCCAGTTTCTCTTTGCCACGGCGCACTATGGTGACTTCAACATTGGAAGAAGGCAATCCCAGATCACGAAGGGTTTGTCCCACCGCATGCGATTGCGGCGGTATACGCACAGAATGCAAACGCCGGTAAGTTTCTTCATCAACCAGATTGACGTCTGATTCTCCGTGAAAGTATTCCCGCAATGATGTATACCGTTCCATCCGCGCTTCCTGCATCCTGCGCATGACTCGGCGTACCGGCACGCCTGCGGCAAGATAAGCATGGGAAGAGAGTACTAGGCTGCTCTCAATGACCTCCGGTACAATCTCGTCGGCCCCACCTTCCTTAAGGCGTTCAAAATCCGTATCATCAGAACTACGGACAATAACCGGCAAAGAAGGCGCCAGTTCCTTCGCATAGTGCAAAATCGTCAATGCGGCATGCGTATTGGAAAACGTGATCACAAGCGAAGAAGCACGGTGGATGCCAGCGGCAATCAGGCTTTCACGACGAGTTGCATCCGCGTAGGAAACACGCTCACCAGCCGCTTCCGCTTTTCTAACCCTCTCCGGATCCAGATCCAGCGCATGATAGGGAATTTTTTCTTCCGTCAGCATCCTGGCAACACTTTGTCCAGTCCGTCCAAACCCGGCAATAACCACATGCTGTTTTGCCTCCATCGTACTGCTCGCCAACTGTGTCAAAGCCAGAGACTGCGTCATCCATTCATTGGCGGAAAACTTCATGACAATTCGATCAGACTGGGCAATGATAAATGGCGCAGACAGCATCGACAATACCATGGATGCCAGCAACACTTGAACCAGCCAAGGTTCGAGCATATTCAATCCGCCAAGTTGATTTAAAAGAACAAAACCGAATTCACCCGCCTGCGCCAGCATCAAACCAGTCCGAAAACTGACGCCTTTAGAACCGCCAAATACTTTGGTCAGCCAAGCAATCAGCACAAATTTAATAGCGAACATCAGAATAATCAGCAGCAAGACCGCCCACCAATGCGTAATCACCAGCCTCACATTCAGAAGCATGCCGATCGTGATGAAATATAGCCCCAGCAAAACATCGCGGAACGATTTAATGTCGGCCTCAACTTCATGTTTATAACGCGTTTCGGAAATCAGCATGCCCGCCATGAACGCACCCAATTCCATTGAAAGCCCGAAATGTTCGGTAATCCAAGCTGCCCCCAATGTAATGAGAAGCAGATTGAGCATAAACAATTCCTGCGATTTCCTGCGCGCAACCAGTCCCAGCCATTTATTCATCAGCTTTTGCCCGAAAAACAGGATCAGCGCCATAATCAGGATGGCTTTACCCAAAGCCAAGCCTATCACCGTCCAAATCTTGCCGGGATTGTTTGCGAGCGTCGGCACCAAAATCAGCAAAACGACGACAGCCAGGTCCTGGAAAAGCAGAATGCCGATGATGCGCCTGCCATGCTCACTTTCCAGTTCCAATCTTTCGGCCAGCATCTTGGAAACAATAGCCGTAGAAGACATGGCGATGGCGCCGCCCAAAGCAAGCGCAGCCTGCCAACTGACATTCAGCGCAGGAAACAGATAGGCGCACCCCAGACAAATCGCCATGATAATGGCAATGGTCGTCATAACTTGCGTGAGCCCCAAACCAAAAACCAGCCGCCGCATAGCATGCAACTGGGGCAGCGAAAACTCCAATCCGATGGAAAACATCAGGAAGACAACGCCATATTCGGCAAGGCTATTTAACGCCTCTACATCATTAACCAGCCGGGTCGAGTGCGGTCCGATAATGATGCCAACGGTGAGATAACCAAGAATGGGAGGAAGCTGAAGGATACGGAATACCACGACACCGAGAACGGCCGCGCCAAGCATTAGGACTACAAATAAAAGCGATGATTGCATAAACTATGTCAGACAAGCGGTTCTTTGGGTTCAGCCCTTACTTTATTTATATAACCTGCATGAATATCAGATAGCATTGTAGTATACAAAAAATCTTTCCTTTCATTTTATAAATCAATTTGGAGTCCTAGCATCATCCTGCCATTGTGTCCGAGTTAAATAAAAAAATACCTTTTTTAACTATATCCCGCTCTTTTCCCTTCGCAAAATCACTTTTCTGTATCTATTTGTTACTGCTCCGATTTCTGTCTGAAAAAATTCGTTTATACTTTTAAAATGTCTGCCAAAACTGTAAAAAAAACGGATTCTTTTAATGCCAAACGGGCATTAAATCTCGCAGTTGAAACCCTGCAAATCGAAACAGAAGCCTTAATCCGCCTGAAAAAACGTCTTGCCAACGAAGATGCTGCGCATTTTGAAAACGCAACCGAGATGCTTTTGAACTGTGCCGGACGCATTGTTGTATCAGGAATAGGCAAATCAGGCCATGTGGCTCGCAAAATTGCGGCTACGTTTGCTTCAACAGGTTCTCCGGCCATGTTTGTGCATCCTGCCGAGGCGTTACATGGCGATCTTGGCATGATCACACAGGATGATGTTTTCATTGCCATCTCTTACTCAGGCGAAGCGGCTGAACTCATGTCAATCTGCCCGATTATTAAGCGCATGGGCGCAAAAATGATTGCCATGACAGGTAAACCCTATTCGGGGCTTGCCCAATTATCGGATATTCACCTGAGCATTCAAGTTGAAAAGGAAGCTTGTCCGCTCAATCTGGCTCCCACAGCCAGCACCATGACGACCATGGCAATGGGCGATGCATTGGCCATTGCCGTGCTTGATGCACGCGGCTTTCGTGAAGATGATTTTGCCCGCTCTCACCCCGGCGGGGCATTAGGACGCCGTCTTTTAACATTAGTCAGTGATGTCATGCGAAGCGGCGATGCAGTTCCTGTTGTCAAAGCCCAAACGCCACTTCGGGAAGCCCTTTTTGAAATAACGAAAAAAGGTATAGCAATGACCGCCGTCGTTGATGAAAACAATCGGGCCATTGGCGTTTTCACAGATGGGGATTTGCGCCGCCTTCTGGAAAAAGTACAGGATTTTTCCAGTATTCCCATATCCGAAGTGATGTCCCGCAATCCAAGAACCATCGGGCCAGGACAACTTGCCGCTGAGGCCATTAATATCATGGAACAGTACCGGATCAACCAGTTGCTGGTTGCCGATGCCGATGGGAAACTGATCGGCGCATTGCATATCCATGATCTTACTCAAGCCAAGGTCATCTGATGCCATCCCGTATCCTCTCCAAAGCCCGCCAGATCAAACTGATGATCTTTGATGTCGATGGTGTCCTGACTGACGGAAAACTGCTGTTTGGGCCGGATGGCGAAACGATCAAGGTCTTTCATGTACTGGATGGTCACGGTATCGTGCTCTTGCAGCAATCCGGCATACAGACGGCCATTATCAGCGCCCGAAAATCGCCTATGGTCATGCGACGTGCTGAAGATCTAGGCATCACGCATGTTCAGCTTGGCATACAGGACAAGCTTTCGGCTTTTGAAACGCTTTTGAACAAAACAGGCGTAACAGCAGCAGACTGCGGCTACATTGGCGATGATGTTATTGACCTGCCTGTTCTCATCCGCGTTGGATTTTCCGCAAGCGTACCCAATGGCCATACCGAAGTCCGCTCTCGTGTGGACTATGTAACGGAAGCAACGGGCGGAAACGGCGCTGTCCGTGAAATATGTGATCTCATTTTGCAGGCGCAGGAAAAATATCTGCCGCTTATGGAGTCTTACCTGAAATGAAGGCCCGGACAGCACGTCGCTTTAGACTGACGGTCATCTTCGCGATTGCCGTCATATTGGTTGCAGGAAGCGCCTGGCTGAATATGGTGCTGAAAAGAAGCGCTGTCAATGAAACTTCAGGCCTGCCGCGAACGGATCCGGATTACTACATCGACAATTTCCGATACTTTAAGCTAAAACTAACCGGTAAGGCCGACTACGAATTGACCGGAAAAAAAATGACCCATTACCCTGACAATGATTCCTATCTGATCAATTTCCCGGTCATGGAATCATTGGATGAGCGGCAACGGTTACAAGTCACTTATTCCGACTGGGCCTATATAGAAGATGAAAACAGCAAAATTCATATGCATGAAAATGTCGCTGTCCTCAGGCCGCCCACCAAGGATACGGAAGCTTTCAGAATGACAACTGAATATCTGCTGGTTCTACCGGACGAGGACATCATGCGCACAGACAGGGAAGTTATCGCCTATCAGGGCGCAGCAACCATGACAGCCGTCGGCATGGAATCCAATAATGCAACCCGGGAATTGTTTCTGTTAAGCCGGGCAAAAGTTGTGTATCCTCCTGTCAAACCGAAAAAATAACCCATACCTGAAAAATGCGACAGACTTTCACCTTTTTCATACTCGCTCTCTTCCTGTCTTTCTCTGCACATGCGGAAAAAGCGGACAAAGATAAGCCAACTCACATTGAAGCCGACCAGATGGTAGCGGATGATGTCAAACAGGTGACGGTATTTACCGGAAACGTTGTCATGATCCAAGGTACCCGGATTGCAAAAGCGGACAAAGTTGTGCTGGTTCAGGACCCGGCAGGCTATCAGTTTTCTACACTTTATGCGGCGCCGGGAAAACTGGCATCGCTTAGGGAAAAGCGTGATGGCGGACCGGATTTATGGGTCGAAGGCTATGGCGAGCGCATCGAATATGACAACAAGACGGAAATCATCCAGTTTTTTACCCGTGCCAATCTGAAACGCCTTGAAGGAAAAACCGTTACGGATGATATCCGGGGTGAATTTATTTCCTATGATAGGAAAAGTGAATTTTACCGCGTACACAATACATCCGAGGGCAAATCGGCCCCGGGAGCGGGTCGCGTGAAAGCGATTATCCAACCCCGCGACAAATAAGGCATCATCATGAGCGTAAATAGACTGGTTGTTAAAGGGCTGCAAAAAACCTATGGCAAACGTACCGTTGTCCACGATGTTTCTCTTGAAGTCAAAAGCGGAGAAGTCGTGGGATTGCTTGGACCAAACGGCGCGGGAAAAACTACCTCTTTTTACATGATTGTGGGACTGGTTCCCTCAGATGCCGGCACAATTGATCTTGACGGGATGGATATATCACACCTTCCGATTCATCGTAGAGCCGCACTGGGACTATCTTATCTGCCACAGGAAGCATCTGTTTTCCGTAAGCTCAATGTAGAAGACAATATCCGTGCCGTGCTGGAACTGCAACACAAGGATGGCCAACCGCTTTCAAAAGAAGAAATAGAATCGCGGCTTGATTCCTTGCTGGCAGAACTTCAGATTGAAAAGCTGCGTGAAAATTCAGCATCCTCCCTCTCCGGCGGTGAGAGACGCCGTGTGGAAATCGCACGTGCGCTCGCCACCGACCCGCAATTTATTCTCCTTGACGAGCCTTTTGCCGGTATTGATCCTATTGCCGTTATTGAAATCCAGCGTATTGTGCGTTTCCTGAAAGAACGCGGAATTGGTGTCCTGATCACTGACCATAACGTTCGCGAGACACTGGGCATCTGTGATCACGCTTATATCATCAACCAGGGCACGGTACTGGCCAAGGGGCATCCTGAAGAAATCATTGCCGATGAGTCAGTCAGGCGGGTTTATCTGGGAGAAAACTTCCGGCTGTAGAAGTAAAAAAGCGCATGAAACTAAAACAGCAATCGCGTCTTACCCAGCAACTTGCGATTACGCCCCGCGTACAACAATCCATTCGGCTTTTACAGCTATCGGCAACAGACCTGAACCAGGAACTGGAAAAAGCGCTGCAAGACAATCCCCTGCTGGAAAGAGTAGACAATCCTTTGGAAAATACGCCCTACCTTCCCGTAGATAAAGTAAGTCTTTCCTCTCCTATTGAAAAATTACCATTAAACCGTACTGAAATCTCATCTGACAGACAACAACACGAAACGGCATTCCGGAATCCGTCATACCCGGTACCATCATCTGATGAAGACTTCCCTTTTCCCCAAACAGAAACACCATCTCTGTCGCTGCAAGAGCATTTAACCTCCCAAATTCATCTTGTCCGGAATAACAAGCGTCAGCTTGCTCTGGCTGAGTTAATCATTGATGCGTTGGATGAAAATGGATATCTGATCGAAACACTCGAAGAAATGCTGGCATGGTTACCCGACGAACTGGAAATAACATTATCTGAACTGGAATCAGCATTAGTACAAGTCCAATCCTTGGAACCAGCCGGTATCGCGGCAAGAAACAGCGCTGAATGTCTCGCGATTCAGTTGAAAAGGCTACCGAATTTGCCCTATGTCACACGTAAAAGAGCGCTTGCCATTGTTGAAAACCACCTTCTCCTTTTCGCCAGACACGACTTTGTCCGGCTCAAAAAGCGCCTGGATTGCGATGATGAAGACCTGGCAGAGGCACAAAAAGCCATTCAATCCTGTAACCCGCATCCAGGTGCGGCTTTTTCCAGCGAAAAAATCCATACGCTTGTGCCGGAACTGATCACCTTTCACAAGGACGGCCGGTGGCATGCCAAGCTCAATCCGTCAGTCATTCCCCATATTCGCATCAATACCCTGCATACCAATATCGTGAAAAATGCGGAAGACCAGCGATCCATAGCAGCCCAACTACAAGAAGCGAACTGGTTCATTCGCAATCTGCGCCAGCGTTTTGACACCATTCTTAGGACAGGACAAGCCATCGTCGAACGCCAGCAGAATTTTTTTTCTGACGGCGTCATCTCTATGAAACCGCTTGTATTGCGTGAAATAGCTGATACACTAACATTACATGAGAGCACCATTTCACGTGTAACAAATCAAAAATACATGCATACTCCGCATGGTACATTTGAACTAAAGTACTTTTTCGGGAGTCATTTGATTAGTAAATCCGGCAGTACCGTATCATCCACTGCCATACGTGAACAAATTAGGCAACTTATAGGAGCAGAAGACCGGAAAAAACCGCTATCTGATAACAAAATCGCACAAGCACTGGGAAAGCAGGGATTGGTGATTGCCCGTCGAACCGTCGCGAAATACCGCGAAACCCTGAAAATACCTCCCGCGCATATGCGAAAGTTCTTGTAATCTTTTATAACAAACATCACCCTAATGCTGTTTATACAGGTGATAACTGATGACAATATTTAGGAGAAATTAATGAATCTCACAATCAGTGGACATCATCTCGAAATAACGCCGGCAATCCGAAGCCACGTTGAAAACAAACTAAATCGGATGAAACGAAACTTTGACGATGTAATCGACATCTCAGTCCTTTTGACAGTCGATAACAATTCCGACAAAGACAAAAGACAACGGGCAGAAATCAACATGAACATGAGCGGCAAAACCCTGCATGCGGAAAGTGTCGCACAGGATCTGTACGCAGCCATCGACATCCTGATGGACAAACTTGACAGGCAACTTGTCAAACATAAAACCAAGTCAAAAGAACACGGGCGGGAATCCGTGAAAAACATCGCAAGCGACACATCGTCCTGACTTGTCAAACAAACTTGTTCGCAAAAAGGCACAAATCATGTGCCTTTTTTAATATTCGTATTCAGATTTATTCCTTCTCCCATGTCTGATACGGATTTCGCATGAGATTGGTATTGTAGTAACGCGTATCATCGGTTACCTCCTTGCCGATCCAATCGGGCAATGCAAAGGCCTGATCCACTGATTCGAGCTCAATCTCGGCTATCACAAGCCCCGCATTTTCACCGAAAAACTGATCGACTTCCCAGATCATGCCTTTATAAGGAATCCGATACCGGATCTTCTCGATCAATGGCCTCTGGCACAGACGCTCCAACATATCCTCCGCATCAGCGAGCGGAATGGAATACTCCCACTCATTCCGAAAAAGACCATCTGTACTACTTTTGATCGTAATAAAAGCCTCCTGATTCATGATCCTGATACGCACCACACGGTCATGATCTGACGACAAGTAACCTTGCCTGATGACATCTCCCTGTACCTGGTTTCTCCAGCCATCACTACTTAACAAAAATTTGCGTTCAATTTCGACACCCATCGTTTCCACTTTTAAAAATCAAAAGCCATTTATACCATAGTGAATATCACCATAAGCAATCACACCCCATAAGATGCAAAATCAATTTATGACACAGCATCTCAATACCCCGAATACATCACCTTCTCAAGATTTCGAAATCAGCTACACAAAAGTCCTGTTATATTGCCCCTCTATCTTTCCCTATCCAATTAGATAGAACATCACATATAAAAGCCTCTATCAAAACATGCCGCTGCTAAATCCTGGTATTTCCTGCAGTTTATCCTCTCCAAAATATGAAAGCTGCCCCGACTACTGGTATAATAATTGTCTATGTCGGGGCGTAGCGCAGCCTGGTAGCGTACTTGCATGGGGTGCAAGGGGTCGTGTGTTCGAATCACACCGTCCCGACCAGAAAACAGCTTGAAAGTCAACGGGTTAGTGCTTTTGCATTAGCCCGTTTTCTTTAGCAAAAATTTCCTGTGTAATCAAATTGCAGTCACTGTATGTCTGTGTAGCCAAGGTTTTTTTGTGTGTGGGACTTTTTCAATTTCTCCCAACATTTCTATGATTTTCGATGGCAGCCAAGAATGCTCGTCTTTCACAATTCGGGAAAAACCAAGAATATCTATGAATGCACAAATATGCTGCGTACAAACGAAGAACTGATTGCCATGATCAGAAAAGCCACGGCAAGGCGGGAAGGATTCAACCAAACGGCACAGTTGCTTCCTCTGATGGAGGAGATGGAAACGGCTCTTGCAAGTGGCATGTCGCGCAAAACACCTTGCAAAATTCACCTTCTTGCCGGAGAAAATATTTCATGCAAAAGAAGCCAAGACGCAATAAAGGAGCTTGTCAGAAATTTTGTGCTTGAGCATGTATGCTGAAAAAACCTGTGTTGACAGGCGAACAAGACACAGCCTCTTTTAAGTCTCGTATAAAGAAGTCCGGAAAATCTTCAATCCCGCATAAACACTTGGTTTTATGCGGGATTTTTATTAACCATACCGGATAAACGGGTCGTTTGCAGTTAACCGCTCCTTTTAAGAGAAGCAAGATTCGATCTTAATAAAAAATTCACAAAAATCAATGACGCCATCATAATTGCAGCAACGATGTAAGCGGTATAAAAATTGCCGTTAGCATCGTAAATAACGTCTGCCATGATAGGCGCGACAACGCCTGCAAGCCCCCAGGACAGGAACAGCACGCCGTAATTCGTGCCAAAGTTTTTAAGGCCGTATTGATCCGCCGTCATGGAAGGAAATACGCTCAAAAGTGTGCCGTAGCAAAACCCGACCAAAATAACGCCCAGGATTAACATCGGCAAACTTTGATAGAGGGCAAAACCGGCCATGTTCAGTGTCTGTAACGCAAACACAACAAACAAAGCATTTACGCGTCCGATTTTATCGGACATCAAGCCGCCGATCACTCTGCCCAGCGTATTTGTAATCGCTAGGAGAGCAACGATAATCGCTGCATCCTCCATACTAATCTGGGTTTGGGCGATCCTGGCAATATTGCCAATAATCATAAGGCCGACCGACGACGACAAAAGGAACATGACAAACAACAGGTAAAAACGTTTTGTCTTGAGCATTTCTTTCCAGTGAAAATCAATGCTTGCCGTGTTTTGGGTAGCGGATTGAATTAAATTCAGGGGCACAGCAGGGATGTAGCCGACCGGAGGATTTTTAATCAGTTGGGCAATTAAAACGCTTATAGCAGTCACAACCACACCCATGTACACAAGCGTTTGCTGAATGCCAACACGGTTTAGCAGCGCATCCGTCAGCAGCGAGAAACATACAGCAGAAAGCCCGAAGCCGCCGACAATCAAACCGCTTACCAAACCTTTTTTGCTGGGATGAAACCATTTAAGCGCAGGCGGGGTAGCGCAGCCATAACCAAGACCGGCGCCAATCCCTGAAATGGCGCCATAGCAAATCGTAACGCCAACCACGCTGTCACCGACCAGACCTGACAGGATCAGTCCGACACCTGTTAACACACCGCCTGCCGTTATAACCGCTCTGGGGCCGATTTTATCCTGAATCCTGCCGCCGATCAGAAGGGCTGCCGCAAAGGATATGATTGCGATTGTGTAGGGAAGTCCCGCTTGTTGGCTTATCCATTCCCAGCCTCCTTCGCCAAGAGACGATGTCAGCTTCGCTTTAAGGACACTCCAGGCATAAAGAACACCAATGGACACGTTAAAAAGAATACAAGCCAAAAGCACCAGATTTGCCTTTTTTTGCATAGCCTGGCTTTCCATGAAAAATCTCCCCGAAATAAAATAGAAAAACGGAAGCGCAATGTAAATTGTTCAATTTACATAATCGCCTCTGGATAAAACGTTTTATGGGATTGCAGAAGTATTTTGAAATAATCCTGGAAGCACCTCTTTTTGGAAGGACAAAATCTGGCCTTCCAAAAAGAGGGGATTATAGCTTCGCTTTGATCAGATGCAAAAAAATTTTGTTTCGCCAGATATTGTCTGCGCGAGTCAGGTCAAATCACACAGAAGTGGTCTCGGAAATTCGGACAGTGGTATAAGTATATTTCTGCCTTAAACTGAGCGGTACAAGCCGCACAGAAAGGAGCCGGAAGCATAAAAAGGCCCCGCCGCAACCACAATTCCGCCTTTAAGGCCAAAGTGGTACTGGCAGCGATCAGAGGAGACAAGACGCTGGCCGAACTTTCGCAACAATATGATATTCATGCTAACCAGATCACACAATGGAAGAGTCAACTGCTGGAACATGCTGCTGACGCTTTTGCTACAGCTAGCGAGAAGCAGGTTGCTGTTGTGGACTTGAAATCCCTGCACGCCAAAATTGGGCAGTTGACTCTGGAGAATGATTTTTCAGAAGGTACGTTCATCAAGGCGGGCATGCTGAGCGCAAAACGATGATTGACCGCAACCACACAATCAGTCACCAGTACCGGCTGCTGAATCTGTCGCGATCCACGGCATATTATCGCTCTCGTCCCCTGGCGGACGAGGCCCTGGCCTTAATGCGCCGCCCTAACGAGTTGCATCTGGAATTTCCGTTTGCTGGTGCGAGAATGCTGCGCGCCATCATCAAAAACGAAGGAAAAGCAGTCGGTCGGCGGCACATCGGCACGCTGATGAAGAAAATGGGGATTAAAGCCCTTTACCGGAAGGCCAACACCAGCAGACGCAACCAAAAACACCGGATATATCCCTACTTGTTGCGTGGGCTGTCCATTATCCTTCCTAACCAAGTCTGGACAATGGACACGACCTATATCCCGATGAAACGTGGCTTTATTTACCTGTCGGCGATTCTGGACTGGGCGACGCGGCGGGTGCTGGCCTGGCGGCAAACGCCTGCGTTGATGCCTTTCAAGAGGCGATCATGAAATACGGCAAACCTGAAATCATGAATACCGATCAGGGCAGCCAATTTACCAGCGCAGCGTTCATCAGCGTTCTGGAGCATCACGCAATTGGCATCAACATGGACGGCAAAGGAAACTGGCTCGACAACGTCTTCATTGAGCGATTGTGGAAAACAGTCAAATACGAGCATGTATACCTGCATGCTTACGACACGGTTTCAGAAGCCAGAAATGCCTTGAAACATTATTTCGGCTTTTATAACCAGAGATGTCCGCATTCAGCCCTTGACGGCAAAACCCCTGATATGGCTTACTTTAACCAACCGCTGCAAAACATCGCAGCTTAAACGCAGAGAATTTACTTATCACCGAATTAAATCTGTCCAAACAACCGGAGCTACCTCTACACTCAAATAACGCCGTAAATCTATAGCCCGAAATGATAACTGGGCAAATTAATTAAAAACATATACGTTGCCACCTCAGAAAATGATCCGGCAATGGATTCGTTAAATATATAATGACGCTTGTTATTTTTCCAAAGATTCCCGGCTATCCGTTTTTTATTGTCCATACCTCTTTTTTCGTCAGATAGTCACGAATGTTAAACGCTTCTTTTTCCAGCCGTTTTTTGTCAATGTCCTTGCCGGATAAACCGGTTGAAACAGGCTGTTTCGCCCTCACAAAAGGGCTTGGTGAAGATGCCGTGCCTTTCCCGCCTGAAGCACTCTTCGGTATAGACGCTTTGCTTGGCCCTGTTGTACCGCATTCGGATGAAACGGCCAAAGCCTTTTTCAACGTGCCTGCGCCTGTTTATTTTTGCGACGAAGTTACCTCTACCTTTTCCGTCGGCCATGCCCTGGCGAAAAATGGTATGTTACCCGCATGGGGCGCCGTCCTGGCTGCATGCCAGACAGCCGGCAAAGGACAACTTCGCAGGCACTGGCAATCACCACGCGGCAACCTATACGTCACTTTCCGTTTGCCGGACGTACCGCTTTTCCATACTGATGCAGCGGCTCTTGTAACCGGCGTTTTATTGGCGGTCGCCTTTCATCGCCTGGGTTATCCGCTTCAGCTCAAATGGCCTAATGATTTATTGAATCAAGACCAGGACAAGGTAGCCGGTATTTTATTAGAAAAAAGGAGTGGCATGCTGTTGGCCGGCGTGGGCGTCAACCTTCATACCCTGCCGGAAGAACAACAATTGCGCCGTGAACGGGCCACTCCCGCCGGATTGTTGCTATCCACAGACAGAAAACCTTTTCCTTTTTCGCCGTTTGCTCTTTGGCAAGTGCTTGTAAATGAAGTAATTTCAGCGTATAGTCAATCGTTTGCCCAATCTGCGGCGGAAGTGTTAACCAATTTAGCCGATCCGTTCCTTGCATGGAAGGGAGAAGCCGTTACCGTCTCTGGTACGGACGGCGTCACGCTCAGCGGTAAGATGAGAGGTATCAGTCCCATCGGAGGATTGCTTTTGCAAACTTCTGACGGGAGAATGCACGAAATTTTTAGCGGGAGTCTTGCCCGGAATTGATGTGCCCTGAAGGTAATTGTGTATTGCCGTACATCGTAACGTGCGGCTACTAAAGTGATTGTTTGTCACCGCGCGCGTTATGCGCGGTTATTAGTTTGTGGAGAGGAAAAAGCATGTCCAGAAAAACGTTTGAGCAAGTTGTAAAGGAACTGAAAGGAAAAGCTATTCTGGTAGCCAACCGGGGGATTCCGGCCCGACGAATTTGTCGATCTATCCGGGAAAGTTTTGACGCAGTTGCCGTTATGACCGCCACAGACATCGACAAAACAGCTCCCGCTGCTTCAGCTGCACAGGAGTTACTGCTTCTCGGTGAAGATCCGCGCAGCTATCTTGACGTGGAACGAATTGTACGGCTTGCCAAACAACGCGGCATCACCGCTATTCACCCTGGCTGGGGATTTGCCTCGGAAGACGAAAATTTTCCCCGCATTTGTAAGGAAGCCGGGATGATTTTCATCGGTGCCGAACAAGAACCCATGAGACTGCTCGGCAACAAAGTTCAGGTGCGCGCCCTCGCAAAAACACTGGGTATTCCAGTGGTTCCCGGTTCAGACGGCGCGGTGGATGTGCCTGAAGCACGGAAAAACGCTGCCGAAATCGGCTTTCCCATCATGCTCAAGGCAGAAGGCGGCGGCGGCGGACGCGGTATTTTTGAAGTGCATGACGAAGCCGGACTGGAAGATGCCTTTTTCAAAGCATCCACAATGGCGCAAGCCTCCTTCGGCAACCCGCGTGTGTATGTAGAAAAATTCCTCTCCAATGTGCGTCACATCGAAATTCAGGTTATTGCCGATAAATACGGCAATGTCTTTGCCTTTGACGAACGCGATTGCAGCCTGCAGCGCAACAACCAGAAACTGGTGGAAATCACGCCGTCACCATGGATCATGATTACGCCCGAACTGCGCGAAACCTTAAAGGAATACGCACGCAAGCTGGTTAAGTCCGTAGGCTATCACTCTCTGGCAACTGTCGAGTTTCTGGTTACAGCCGAAGGCACGCCATACCTTATCGAGGTCAATACGCGTCTGCAGGTGGAACACGGCATCACGGAATGCCGTTACGGCATCGACCTTGTGGAAGAGCAGATTGCCATTGCTTTCGGCAGCGAACTGCGCTTTACCGAGGAAAATACCAGGCCCGCGCAACATTCCATGCAGGTACGCCTCAATTGTGAAGACCCGCAAAAAGGCTTTTCACCCAATTCCGGACTCATCAGCCGTTACGTCTCTCCCGGCGGGCTGGGCGTGCGTATTGACTCCAATATGAGTGCCGGCTATGAATTTCCGTCCAATTATGACTCCGCCGGCGCCCTACTTATTACTTATGCGCATGACTGGGCCAAGCTGCTTGGCATTATGGAACGGGCGCTCAGCGAATATACCGTGGCGGGCCTCAAAACCACGATTCCATTTTATCGTCAGGTACTGAAACATCCCCTGTTTAGGCAGGGTGAATGCGATACCCGCTTCATCGCCGCACATCCTGATTTGATGGACTATGCCGATACCGCGCCTGAAGCAGAGCGCTCCGCAAGGCTCATCGCGGATATTTCCGCTCTCGGCTATAACCGTTTCGTGCAACTCGGCGAATACAGAACGCGTACCACACCGCGCATGCCCAAGTTTGAGCCCGTTCTGCCGCCTATTCCGTCATCAACCCGCACAGAATCTTCCCCCTATCCGAAAGGAGATAGAAAATCACTACTCTCTTATGTGCGGGATTCAGGCTATGTGCACTTTACGGATACCACTACCCGCGATAACACGCAATCCAACAGCGGCAACCGCTTCCGCTTGGCTGAAGATCTGCTTGTCGCTCCGTATCTGGACAACTGTAATTTCTTTTCTTTGGAAACAGGCGGCGGTGCGCACTTCCACGTCAACCTGATGGCCAATATGACCTCACCATTCGTTGAGGCAAAGGAAATGAACCGGGTTGCACCCAAAACCATGAAGCAGATTCTCGTCCGCTCCACGAATGTGCTCGGCTACAGACCGCAACCGCGTAACGTCATGCAAGCCACGGCTGAGAAAATTTGCGAAGAGTTTCATGTCATTCGCAGCTTTGACTTTTTGAATCACATTGAAAACATGAAACCTTTTGCAGAGGTCATTCTGCATACCCCAAGCGTGGTCTTTGAACCCTCGCTTTCCCTCAGCTACGGGCGAGGTTTCACGGTGGACCACTACCTTGGCGTCACCGAGGAAATTCTGCGCCAGACAGCCCAGATTTTAGGTGTGGACTCAACCGAAGCATCCAGAAATATTATTCTCGGCCTAAAAGACATGGCCGGAAACAATCCGCCACACTTCATGCGCGAACTGGTTACAGCCTTGCGCAAAAAATGGCCTGAGCTGATATTGCATCATCACCGTCATTACACGGACGGCCTGTTCATCCCGGCTGTAGCTGAAGCCGCTAAAGCAGGAGCACATATCATTGACACCTCCATGGGCGCGGCCATGCGCTGGTATGGGCAAGGCGAAATCCTTTCCACAGCCGCGTATCTGGAAGAACTGGGCCTGAAAACCAACCTGAATAAACGCATGATCCGTGAAGGCAACTTTGTGCTCAAGCAAATCATGCCTTACTATGACCGCTACACGGCTCCCTATTTCCAGGGTATCGACTATGACGTGGTCAGTCACGGTATGCCCGGCGGCGCCACATCTTCTTCACAGCAAGGCGCTTTTAACCAGGGCTATATCCATCTGCTACCACAAATGCTGCGCTTCCTTGCCGGTGCACGGCAGATCGTCCACTACCACGACGTCACACCAGGATCGCAGATTACATGGAACACGGCCTTTTTAGCCGTTACCGGTGCGCACAGGCGAGGCGGCGATGGCGCGGTGCAACACCTGCTGGAAGTGCTTGAACATGTGACAAGCCATCCTGAAAATGAACTCTCCAAGGAAATGAAAGAGGCGCGGCAAATCATTTATCTGGATTGCAACGACGCCTTCCGTGGATTGCTGCTCGGCGAATACGGCAAACTGCCGCTTGGATTCCCGGCTGACTGGGTTTATCAAAGCGCCTTCGGTGAAGACTGGAAAAAAATGATGGCCAAACGCACCGAGCGTTCCCCTCTTGAGTCTTTGCCTGATGTGGACTTTGATGCCGAACGTGCAGCATTGCATGAACATCTGCACCGTGAGCCCACTGAGGAAGAGCTTTTGCTGTACCTTAACCATCCGGCAGATGCATTAAAAACTTTTGACTTCCGTCTGAACTACGGCAATCCCAACAACCTGCCGCTGGATGTTTGGTTTGAGGGAATGGAACCAGGCACAGAACTGAATTTCGCCGACAGCCAGGGCAAACCGCACCATTTGTCGCTTTTAAGTATCCGAAACCCGGATTCCAACGGCATGTCCATTGTTCGCTACGTGCTGGACTCCGAAATCATGAGTTCCGAGGTACAGGTAACGAAACCTGGAACCGGCGGAAAGCAGAACGTTTCCAAGGCTGATCCGGACAACCCCTATCATGTAGGCGCACCCAGCAACGGCGATCTGTGGGTGACGTACGTCAGTCCCGGTCAAGCGGTACGCAAGGGAGAAGAGCTTTTCAATATCTCCATCATGAAGCAGGAAAAAGCCGTGCTTGCACCTATGGACGGCGTCATTAAGCGTGTATTGAAAACAGCCAACTATAGCGAAAGTAAGCAGATGGTGCCCGTGCGTGAAGGTGAGCTTATTGTTGAACTGGGCCCCATCCCTGCGAGCTGCGCCAACCCGGCCTGTGGCAAGCCATTGCCGGCAGACACTTTCTCATTCTGTCCGTATTGCGGCGCAAAAACAGAAGGAGATGCTTAAGGCCGAACATCAGGAAAAACCGCTTCCATGATCAAATGGAAGCCCCTTAGAAATCCTGATATACACGACGCAGGACATAGCACAGGCCCTCTCTGGTAATCTTCAGAGAGGGCCTGTTTGTGTATGAAGAGAATGGGAATTAAAAAAATAAAAAACGCAAAAACCGCTTTTTTCCGCCACTGACAGCCATATCTGTGAAAGATACCTTAATCAATTGGCGGTGGCTTGTCCGGAACTTCCATAAGTCCTTTGCTGTCGCAGTAAATACCCCAGCTTCCACCAGAATAATGGAAATCGCCTTCCGCAAAGACCGCTTTCTTTTTCTGTGTCTTTCCGTCCTGGCCTTTGATGCTGTACTGGTAACAAAGGACACTGCCATCAATATTGGTCTTAATGTCGTCAACCTGTACAGATGCCGGGTCAGCTACGCTGGTTTTAAGAAGGAATGTGGCTGACATAATTCGCTGATGGATCTTTTCAGCCCGCCTGGCCTCCTCAATCTCGTCACGGGAACGGACTTTTTCCTGTGTCCGGTTAAATATCATCCATCCCATGCCCGCTGCCAGGACAATGACGAGACAGATCATCATCCACATGACACGCCGGTTTTTTTTGGGCCCTAGCGAATCACAATGTGGACACCGGTCCGCTGTTTCAATGACCTCTTTCTTACAGATTTTGCATTTAACCAACGCCATAGGGAAACTTTCAATTACTTTTTATCATGTCCAGAAGAGGGATAAGTATACCAATTAAATCTCATCTAGCAGTCATTTCCGATCTCCACTATCTATACCTGGTAAAAAATAGAAGTAAACTAAACTGACATAAAAAAATTCCACCGCATGGGATGGAATTTTTCAAAGAGACTTCATCACAAACACAATCCGTCAGTGCATACCTTCAGGAAAGTGATCCGTTTGCGGCTTGCCGTCATCGGTTTCTTTCTTTCCTTTTCGGCGCTCAGGCGTATTGCGTGATTGTTTGCGTCTTTCGGCAATGCGCCTTTCACGGAACAGATTCAGGTCATAACTCACCTGCTCGTACGAATTCAAGGGTGTTTTTGTCATTGTGATTACACTTTAAAAAACCTTGTAAGCAATTTGTTTTTCCTAAAATTGGAGGGGTATAGCCCCCCAGATTTCTTTTGCATATTCTGATATGGAACGGTCTGAAGAAAAATATCCCATATTAGCAATATTATGAATAGCCTTTCTATCCCAACGCAATGACTGGCGATAAAGCGCATCCACCTGCTCCTGCGTAGCGATGTAGCTTTCATAGTCGGCCAACAGCATATAGCGATCACCATAATTGATTAATGAATCATATATCGAACGGAAACGGCCTGGATCGCCTTGTGAGAAAAACCCGTCGCGAATTTGCTCCAAAGCCATTTTCAGTTCCGGATTTCTCTCATAAATTTCGCGAGGCTGATAATTGAGACGAAGATCATCTATTTGTTCCGCTGTATTGCCAAAGATGAAAATATTATCCGCTCCGACTTTTTCCATGATTTCAACATTAGCGCCATCCAATGTGCCTATTGTCAGCGCTCCATTCACCGCCAGCTTCATATTGCCCGTACCGGAAGCTTCGGTTCCTGCTGTCGATATTTGCTGTGATAAATCTGCCGCAGGGATAATCATTTCTGCAAGGCTTACCCCATAATTCGGAATAAACACGACTTTTAACTTATTACCCACATGGGGATCATTATTAACTTTGACCGCGACATCATTAATCAGTTTGATAATGTCCTTTGCCATCTGATAAGCCGATGCAGCTTTGCCCGCAAAAATGATGGAACGCGGTACCCAGTTAACCTCCGGGTTGGCAACAATCCGGTTATACCGCGTGATCACATGCAGGATGTTAAGCAACTGGCGTTTGTATTCATGGATACGCTTAATCTGCACATCAAAGAGTGAATCGAGATTGAGACTCACATTGACATTGTTTCGCACCCAGCGAGCCAACCGCTGCTTGTTTTGGCGTTTGATTGACCTGAAGGCCGTAATGAAATGCTGATCTGTACTCAGCGATTCAACCTGACTTAATTGCTCAAAATCCAGCCGCCAGTTTTTGCCGATATAACCATCAATCAGTTGGGATAAAAGCGGGTTGGCTTGTGACACCCAACGGCGTGGTGTGATGCCATTCGTGATGTTCATGAAACGATCGGGGAAAATCTTTGCAAAATCGGCAAATATGGATTGCTTCATCAGTTCAGAATGCAGCTTGGATACGCCGTTGATCTTGTGGCTGGCTACCACTGCCAGGTATGCCATGCGCACACGCCTTTCCCCTGTTTCATCAATCAACGAAATACGGCGCATGAGCTCGGTATCATTGCCGAACTTTTCGGATGCCCGGGACAGAAATTCATTATTAATATCAAAAATAATCATGAGATGGCGAGGGAGGACACGGCCCATCATGTCAATAGGCCATGTTTCGAGCGCCTCACTCATCAGCGTATGGTTCGTATACGAGAAAATCCGTTGAGTCAGCGACCAGGCATGATCCCATCGCAATCCTTGTTCATCCATTAAAATGCGCATCAACTCCGGTACAGCCAAAACAGGGTGGGTATCATTCAGATGGATGGAAATACTGTCAGCCAGATTGTCAAAGCTGGAATGATTCAACTGATGGCGCCGGATCATGTCCTGTACACTGGCAGAAACGAAGAAATATTCCTGTCTTAAGCGCAATTCACGGCCATGCAGTGTCGAATCATCGGGGTATAACACACGTGTTACGTTTTCCGACATGTTTTTGGATTCGACCGCACTGGCATAGTTGCCCTTATTAAAGTCTGACAAATTAATTTCAGATGCCGCTTTAGCCGACCATAGTCTCAGGGTCGTGGCACATTCCGTGCCATAACCCGGAATAATCGTGTCATACGCCATAGCAAGCACGCTGTGCGTATCTACCCATCGCGCCCGTCCGCCATCTTGATGGATATGCCCGCCATAACGGACATGGAACTGAACTTCCGGCCTGGGGAATTCCCACGGATTACCGCGCGTCAACAACCAGTAGTCAGGCGTTTCAACCTGATAACCATCGATGATTTCTTGCTTAAACATGCCATATTCATAACGGATGCCATAACCGAAATTCGGCAAATCCAATGTCGCCATCGAATCCAGAAAACAGGCTGCCAGACGCCCAAGACCGCCATTGCCCAATGCGGCATCCGGCTCATGGTTGGAAATTTCTTCCATGTCGACAGCCAGATCCTTTAGTGCGCTCTGCATATCCTCACTGATATCCAGTGCCTGCAGGGCATTATGGAAAGTACGGCCAATCAAAAATTCCATCGAGAGGTAATACACCAGCTTGGAATTCTGTTCGTAATAGACTCTGTTTGATCTCATCCACCGTTCTACAAGACGATTACGAACAGCTAGCTCGGCTGCGAGCAACCAGTCGCCACGAGTAGCGTTAAGTGGAATCTTGCAGGAACGATAGCGCAGGTTATTGGATATGGATCGCCTTAATGCTTCCACATCACTTGCCAAAAATCCTTCCTGTTCTGTGCGAATGACATCCATTGATATTCTCCAAAGAAGAGTGAATGGCGTGGCCTCAATCTAATTTTGAATTGCAGTTTTTTTCGGACTGATCAGCGAAAATAAAAGACTTGCCCTGCAAAACCAGTGAAGCCTGAGGTTATGAATATACCCTTTCAAATATCTTTTTGGCAAGCTCAGGAAATAGATATATCATTTTCCATATGGAAACAGAAAGCGGTTTGAAAAATTTTGTTGTGACCTTTTTCAAATGAAAAGAAGTCTGATTTAAATCTTGATTTCGTCATATAGTTTCTTATATTCATTGGCAGCTTGTTTCCAGCTCAATTGCTGTTTCATGCCTTGCCTTTGCACTGCCCGCCACTCCCTAGGCTGGCTGAAAAGATCAAAGACTCGATTAATGGCATCTTCAATGGCCGACAAATCAAAATGATCGAATGTAAAGCCTGTCGCTGTCTTTTCCAAACGATTTTCCCGTGTACTGTCTGTTACGGAATCAGCAAGCCCTCCCACACGGTGCACTAAAGGCAGGGTTCCATATCTTAACCCGTAAAACTGGGTTAGTCCGCATGGTTCATAACGTGACGGAACCATGATGGCATCACTGCCTGCAATAACCCGATGTGCGAGTGATTCGTCATAGCCGATGTGCACAGCAACCTGCTGAGGATGATGATACGCGTAATCTGAAAAAGCGCGTTCCAGATGATATTCACCATTTCCAACAATAACGATCTGCCCGCCTTTTTCCAGCAGCAGATTCATCGTCCCCAATACCAGATTTAAGCCTTTTTGCGAAGCAAACCGGCTGATCACACAAAAGAGCGGCGCCACACTTTGAGGACGCAACCCCATCTCCTGCTGCAATGCAAGCCGGCACTGCTTTTTGCCGGTAATGGAACGGGCATTGTATGTTGTGGTAATCGCAGCATCAGTAGAAGGATTCCACACCACCGTATCAATGCCGTTGAGAATACCGACAATATCCTGATCCCGTTTCTGGACGACGCCACCGAGTCCGCATGACTGTTCACCACTGCGTATTTCGCGGGCATATGTCGGACTGACTGTTGTCACCTTATCCGCATAGGAAAGGCCCGTCTTGAGAAAGGATACCTGCCCGTAGAACTCCACGCCTTCCAGATTAAACATGCCATGAGGCAAATCCAGTTCTTCAAAAACATGACCTGGGAAGTTTCCCTGGTAAGCCATGTTGTGAATGGTAAAAACCGTACCAGCCAATTTCTGCCCTTTTGACCATTCCAGCGCCCGAATGTAGGCAAAAGCCAGGCCAGTATGCCAATCATGCCCATGCACAATCTGCGGCCGCCAAAAAAAATCAAATCCTTCTACCAGACAGGCCGCTATCCATCCTAATAGCGCAAAGCGGCGATAATTGTCAGGGTACGATTGGCCATAAATATCGATATAAGGGTTTCCGGGACGGTCATAAAGACCTGGCGCATCTATATAGTAGACAGGCAAACCCGTCTGCGGCAACGTGCCATAAAACAAGCGCAGGGAATGGGCACCCAAACGAGGCGGCAGCTCGGCAACAAGGTGTTTGTTCTGGATATGGTGAATAAAATCCGGAAACCCAGGCACCAGCATTCGAACATCACATCCCATTTTCGCGAGAGCAGGCGGCAAAGCAGCGGTGACATCAGCTAATCCCCCTGTTTTTAGATAAGGAAAGATTTCACTGCAAACATGCAGAACCCGCTGAGCATGCTTTTTGAATTTCACCTATTCAACCCTGGGAACATGTTCAAAATTATATAACTGAGCCAACATTTCTTCTGTTACCAGAACAACACCATTCTCCGTTCTATAAAACCGCTGCGCATCCAGTTCAGGATCTTCTCCAATCACCATACCCTCCGGAATCCGGCATCCCCGATCAATAACGGCTCGCTTGATCCTTGAACCCTGACCGATTTCGACATCAGGCAAAACCAAAGTCTGATCAATATTACAAAAAGGATTGACTCTCACTTTGGAAAACAAGATTGTATTGGATAATTTTGACCCGCAAACAATACAACCGCCGGAAATCATGGTATTTGAAATGACACCATCCATGCCGTGCGGATCCGGAACAAACTTGGCAGGCGGTTCCTGCTCCTGATAAGTCCAGATAGGCCAGTCCTCATCATACAAATTCAGTTCGGGCATATTAGACGTAAGATCCAGGTTGGAGGACCAAAAGGCATCGACCGTTCCCACATCCCGCCAGTAAGGGCGCACGACGCTGGATGGCGGCACGCACGACATGCTGAAATAATGTGCCATTGCCTCACCATCCCTGACGACTTGGGGAATAATGTCCTTGCCAAAATCATGGGATGATGTGGTTTCTTTTGCATCCCTCGCCAGAAGTGCATACAGATAATCCGCGTTAAACACATAAACACCCATGCTGGCGAGTGCCATATCGGGGTTTTCCGGCATACCTGGAGGATCTTGCGGTTTTTCGAGAAAACCGGTAATTTTCCTGTTCTCATCTACGGCAACTACACCAAAGGCAGAAGCATCTTCACGGGGCACTTCAACACAGGCAACCGTACAGACCGATTTTTTCTCAGCATGATCCAAAAGCAACAGAGAATAATCCATCTTATAGATATGATCTCCAGCCAAAATAAGAATATAGTCCGGCTCATAGGAACGCAAAATACCCATATTCTGTAAAACAGCATCTGCCGTGCCACGATACCAGAGACCTTCTTCAATTTGCATACCGGCAGGCATGAGGTCAATAAACTCGTTTTGTTCGCCTCTTAAAAAACTCCAGCCGCGTTGCAGGTGCCGGATCAGGGAATGGGGACGATACTGTGTCACAACACCAATTCTACGAATACCGGAATTGATGCAGTTGGAAAGCGCAAAATCAATGATACGGAATTTTCCGCCAAAATAAACGGCTGGCTTGGCACGATTGTCCGTTAATTGCATCAGACGGCTTCCACGCCCTCCGGCCAGCACAAGCGCAATGGTACGTCTGGGAAGCTGGCCTGCCAGCAACAACTTGTCAACAACAAATTTCATTTAGGTCTCCCTCGTACATCTTATCAAAACAGCATCATTAAGTAATTGTTGTGGGGCTGCTCATTCCTGTATATTCTGCAATACCGGCGACTTCCGATGCGATGCTGATCAGATCCGCCAACGCAACCTGCGGGTCAAGATCATGCCGGTTTTTATCAGGCTCATACCGATCAAAATAAACACGCAAAGTAGCGCCTACGGTTCCGGTTCCCGATAAGCGGAAAATAATGCGCGCCCCATTAGCAAACAGCAGACGTACTCCCTGCTTTTCCGACACAGAGCCATCAATCGGGTCGGTGTAACTAAAATCATCTGCCTTTTCAATCGTATTTGAATCCCAACATTGACCTGCCAAAGACGGCAGTTTCTTCCGCAAGTTGGCTATCAGCACACCAGCGCGTTCGGAATCAATACCTTCATAATCATGCCGCGAATAATAATTGCGGCCATACCGCGACCAATGCTCGGCAACTAATTCATTAACCGATTTGCCGGTCACAGCGATAAGATTTAACCAGAAAAGAACGGCCCATAATCCATCCTTCTCTCGTATATGGCTGGAACTGGTTCCATAGCTTTCTTCTCCACACAAGCTGATTTTACCGGCATCCATCAGGTTGCCGAAAAATTTCCAGCCGGTCGGCGTTTCATAGCAGGGAACTTTCAAGACAGCCGCTACACGATCAGCAGCAGTTGAAGTCGGCATAGACCGCGCGATACCGGCAATTCCCTTGCTGTACCCCGGAATCCGTGTCGCATTTGCCGCCAGGATGGCCAGACTATCCGAAGGCGTCACAACACAATGCCGCCCGACAATCATGTTACGGTCCGCATCACCATCCGTCGCGGCACCAAAATCCGGCGCATCAGAGCCATTCATGTATTCAATCAATTCAGTCGCATTGACTGGATTCGGATCCGGATGATGACCGCCGAAATCCTCCAGCGGCACTTCATTGACAACCGTTCCTTTGGCTGCATTTAATTCGCCCTCTATGATTCTCATCGCATAAGGGCCGCACACCGCGTGCATGGCATCAAAACGCATCCTAAACCCGCTTGAAAAAAGCGAACGGATCGCATTAAAATCAAAAACAGACTGCATCAACTCAGCATAATCCGAAACAGAATCAATGACTTCAATCTGCATGCCTTCCATTTCTGTTTTACCAATCCGGCTAAGATCCACATCCGGCGCATCGCTGATCCGATACGCGGAAATCACTTGTGTACGGGCATAGATCGCTTCCGTGATCCTCTCTGGTGCCGGACCGCCATTACTGATGTTGTATTTGATGCCAAAGTCACCATCCGGACCACCCGGATTGTGGCTGGCAGAAAGGACAATACCGCCATAAGCCTGGTATTTCCTGATGATGCAGCTCACTGCCGGCGTCGAAAGAATACCGTTTTTTCCAACCAGCACCTTACCCCAGCCATTGGCTGCCGCCATACGTAAAATGGTCTGAATGGCAACCAAATTGTAGAAACGACCGTCACCGCCTAACACCAGCATCTGTCCCGAAACCGATTCAAGCGAATCAAAAATAGATTGGACGAAATTTTCGAGATAATGAGGCCGTTGAAAAACTTCGACTTTCTTGCGCAAGCCGGACGTCCCGGGTTCCTGCCCTGCTACCGGTATCGTTGATATAGTCTGAATGGCCATGTATGCTTTCCTGTCTCAAAAAAACAACCGACAACCTCATCTCATCCATTACCTTTGCCGGAATGAATATACCCTTCCGAGTGAGGCTTTTCTCTTAACCTATGTTATCAAGTTTAACGAGGAACCACCAGCAATATGCTATGGGGTTGCAAGAATGCCTGAAACTCTAAATGTGTCCCTTTTTCCATTCCGCCATCACTATCCATCTCAAGCTGCCATCGCCCGGCAGGCAGTCTGAAAACCACTTCCTGCGCCGATGCATTCATCAGTATCAAGCAGTCACGTGAAATGCCATTGGTGCGAATCAAAACCCCTATACAGTAATTATTCTTGCTATTCCATGCATCCCCTGTGATCTCACTACCGGAACTCGATAGCCAACGGATAGTAAAATCCGCATTTGCCAGCGCGACAGCATCTTCCTCAAACCACCGTGTATACCCCAGAGCAGGATATAGCTTGCGCAAACGAATCAGCTCGCGTATAAAATCAGTGAAATCCCTATCGGCATCCAGCCAGTTGAGCCAGGTTGTCTCGTTATCCTGGCAGTATGCATTGTTATTACCCTGCTGGGTCTGGCCCAGTTCATCTCCAGCTAAAAGCATGGGCGTACCCTGCGAAAACAGCAGTGTTGCCATCATGGCACGTTTATACCGTATGCGAAGCGCATTGACATTCGCCCCAGTCGCCGGCCCCTCCACACCACAATTCCAGCTATGGTTTTTATTGTGCCCGTCTCGATTATCCTCTTTGTTTGCCTTGTTATGTTTGTGGTTATAGCTCACCAGATCCTGTAACGTAAAGCCATCATGCGCGGTAATAAAATTGATTGAAGCTGCCGGCATGCGACCGCCATGTTTGAAAATATCGCTCGAACCGGCAAAACGCCGGGCAAACTCTCCCAGCGTGGGCCATTGGTGCAACCAAAACGAGCGCATGGTATCGCGATAGACGTCATTCCATTCCATCCATCCCGACGGGAAATAACCAAGCTGATAACCGCTCGGCCCCATATCCCACGGCTCGGCAATTTTCTTGACGCGTGACAAAACCGGATCTTGCATGATAGCCGTGAAAAAATTGGATGTCGTTGAATACGCTTCTTTATCTCTGGCAAGAATAGGCGCCAAATCAAAACGAAATCCACTAACATGCATTTCTTCCACCCAGTACCGCAACGAGTCCATCACCATCTGGAGCACTCTCGGATGCCCCAGATTGAGACAGTTGCCGCAACCGGACCAGTCCACATATTCCGCACGGTTATTCAGAGGCAAATGATAGTACATTACATTATCAATCCCTCTAAAACTCAGCATGGCGCCCCCTTTGCCGCCTTCAACTGTATGGTTGTATACCACATCCAGGATCACTTCAATTCCCCGGCTGTGCAAGGCTTTTACCATATCGCGGAACTCTGAAACAGGCGTTGTCCCCGCACGGCCCGACCAATAGCGGTTTTCAGGGGCAAAAAAACCGATTGTGGAATATCCCCAGTAATTGCTTAATCCCATCTTTTGCAGAAAGGATTCATCCCCACGCGCATGAACGGGCAAGAGGTTGATCGACGTAATACCTAAACTTTCAAGATAATCCAGCACGACCGGATGCGCCATGCCGGCATAGGTTCCCTGCAACTCTTTGGGTACTTCCGGATGCCGTTTTGTGAATCCTTTGACATGCGCCTCGTAGATAATCATGTTTGATGTCGGGATAACAGGCGCCTTCACGCCTTCCCAGTCATACTCTTCATGGATAACCTGCCCCTTCAATGCAATGGCAGCCGTATCTTCGGGGTTATCGTCCCGGAAATCATCTTCCCCTCCATAATAGCCAATCACCCGCCTGGCATAAGGGTCCAGCAGCAACTTATTTGAATTGAAGCGATGCCCCACATCAGGTTGGTAAGGACCAGCCACCCGATACCCGTATATCAGTCCAGGCTCAGCATCCGGCAAATAACCGTGCCATATGCCTTCTTCAATAGACGGCATCAAATAGCGTTTGATCTCCTTTTCGCCTGTTGCATCAAAAATACAAAGGGTTACTGACTGGGCATGCGGTGCCGCCAGAGCAAAATTGATCCCTTTTCCATCCCAATGGGCACCAAGCGGCAAATGGGAACCTGGCTTGAGTCTGTCCATATCATAAGGAATCATCTATTACTCCTTTCTCACAAGCATGCAGGTAGCCAGCGGCGGCACCGTTATTTCCAGTGACCAGTCATGATGATTCGACCAAACCTGCTGAGCCTCCAGTTCATCATTATGGATACCGCTGCCGCCGTATATGGACGCATCCGTATTGATGATTTCCCGATACCAGCCCGGCTTTGGCACACCAATCCGGTATCCATAACGGGGGACGGGAGTAAAGTTACAAACCACCATCACAAAATCACCTTTGTCGTCCCAACGAATAAATGACAGCACAGAACCGCCAATATCATCATGGATAATCCATTCAAATCCCTTTGGCTCAAAATCCACCTTATATAGTGGCGGATAATAGGTATAAACAGCATTAAGGTCACGAATAAGGCGCTGCACGCCAGCATGAAAAGGATACTGAAGCAGATGCCACTCGATACTGCCATTGGCATCCCATTCTGAATATTGCGCGATTTCACCGCCCATAAAAAGCAGTTTTTTTCCAGGATACCCCCACATAAACCCGTAATAGCAGCGCAGATTCGCAAAACGCTGCCACTCATCTCCCGGCATCCGTCCAATCAGCGAGCCTTTGCAATGCACAACTTCGTCATGCGAGAGCGGTAAAATGAAATTTTCAGAAAAAGCATACATCATGCCGAAACGCATCTTGTCATGATGATATTTCCGATATATCGGATCTTCATGCATATACGAAAGGGTATCGTTCATCCATCCCAGATTCCACTTAAAATGAAAACCCAGGCCACCATCCCAAGTTGGGCGAGAAACACCTGGAAAACTGGTGGATTCCTCTGCCATTGTTATGGCTTCTTTTCGCTCGGTACCGATGATTTCATTCACTTTTCTCAGAAATGCAATGGCTTCCAGATTTTCACGTCCGCCATACTGGTTCGGAATCCATTCTCCTGGAGCACGACTGTAGTCCCGATACAGCATGGAAGCAACCGCATCCACCCGCAATCCATCTATACCATACCGTTCGATCCAATAAAGCGCGTTACCGACCAGGTAATTACTGACCTCGGTGCGACCATAGTTATAAATAATGCTTCCCCAATCCTGGTGTACCCCTTCACGCGGATCTTCATGCTCGTACAAACTCGTACCATCAAAGCGGTACAAACCGTGTGAATCGGCAGGAAAATGGGCCGGCACCCAGTCAAGAATGACGCCAATGCCGTTATCATGCGCTGTCTTAACAAAATCCCTAAACATATCCGGGGTTCCGAAACGGGATGTCGCTGCATACAGGCCAACAGGCTGATAACCCCATGACCCATCATAAGGATGCTCAGTAATCGGCAGCAGCTCAATATGGGTAAACCCCAGATTCTTGACGTAGGGGATTAACTGATCAGCCAACTCCTTATAAGTCAACCAGCGCCAGCCTTCATTTTTTCGCCATGACCCCAGGTGAACCTCATATATGCTGATTGGCGCGTCAAGCGCATTCGCTTTGCGGCGATTTTCGTGTGAAGGATAAATTTCAGGGAGCCCATGAACAATGGACGCCGTATCGGGCCGGACTTCGGCACGAAAGGCAAACGGATCGGACTTCAGCAGGATTTCCCCAGTTTGCGTTTTGACTTCATATTTGTATAAATCACCTGGCATGAGGTGCGGAATGAAAATCTCCCATATACCGCACTCGACACGATACCGCATCATATGCCGGCGACCATCCCAATCATTAAAGCTGCCGACAACGGATACCCGTCTGGCATGAGGCGCCCACACAGCAAAAGTCACACCCTGGACACCATCAAATTCCCTGGGATGGGCGCCCATTTTTTCGTAAGGACGGTGATGCGTACCTTCTGCCAGCAACCAAACATCGATATCACCCAACACACCGGTGAAGCGGTAAGCGTCCTCCATATCCTGCTCATGCTCGCCCCAGTTGACACGCAAACGATAGGCAAAAGGTTCCTTGCGATCATCGATATAACCTTCAAACAATGCGCTGTCATGAACCCTGGAAAGTTCCAGCAATTTCCGTCCGCTGGCCACATCAATCACGGTGACGCCCCAAGCCCGTGGAATCAATGTACGAACAACAAGCCGCCCTTTCTCTTTATGCATGCCCAAAACAGAGAATGGATCACGATGATCCCCCATGATTAACGCTTGCTTAGCCGAATCCGGCACAATGGCTTTTGGCATTGCATATCCTTGAAATAATACAATCCGCTGAAAAACCGCCTGCAATTAACAGTGAGCTTTAATAACAGTACTAAATGAATAGTAAAACATTTTCCTAATGAAACAAGTCAACCGTAATCAATTTTTCTTGCTTTTTAGGACTGTTTTATAAAATACGTCATAAGAAAGAAACAGCACATCCTCGATGGCCTACATATCCTGATATTCAGGGCCATCGCCGCCCTCTGGGGCAACCCAGATAATATTCTGGGTGGGATCTTTAATATCGCAAGCCTTGCAATGCAGGCAATTGGATGCATGAATCTGAAGATGCGGTTTACCATCGGCTTCTCCAACAAACTTATAAACCGCCGCAGGGCAATATCGCGATTCAGGCCCTGCATACAAGGCAAGATTGATCCTGACCGGAACCGTTTTATCCTTCAGCACAAGGTGGGAAGGCTGGTCTTCCTGATGATGGGTGCCGGACAGATAGAGTGACGATGGAATATCGTATTGCAATACCCCGTCCGGCACGTCATAAGTAATGGGCCGACAAACTGACGCAAGCTTTAAACCGGCATAATCCGGACGATTCCGGTGAAAAGTCCATGGCGTCTTCCCACGCAAAACAACCTGATCGAAACCAAACATGAGTGTACCGGGTAATAGTCCTTTACTTATCCAAGGCTTGAAATTACGCGCACGATACAATTCTTCATACATCCAGGATTTTCGAAAAAGACGAGGATAATCTTCAAGGACATCCTGGCAGCGGCCCCTTGTTAATGCGCCAAAAGCAGCTTCAGCAGCCAGCATGCCGGACTTGATGGCCATATGAATCCCCTTGAGGCGTGCTCCATTCATGAAGCCGGCATTACAGCCTAAAAGCGCGCCGCCCGGAAAGACCAGATCAGGCAAGGCTTGTAATCCGCCGGCTGCTACAGCCCTGGCGCCATATTCCAGACGCTCCCCCCCTTCCAGAAAGTGACGGATAGCCGGATGTGCCTTAAGCCGCTGAAACTCATCGTAAGGCGACAGATAAGGATTTTGATAAGCCAGCCCAACCATCAGTCCCACAGCAATCCGGTTGCCGGGCATATGGTACAGGAAGGCCCCGCCATAAGTTGCATTATCCAATGGCCATCCGGCTGAATGTATGACCAGCCCCGGCTCATGCACTTCAGAACGAACCTGCCATATTTCTTTTAAGCTGATGGCATAGCTTTGCGGATCACATCCTTTGTCCAGGGAAAATTGTGTGGTCAACTGCCTTCCAAGCTGCCCGCGCGCGCCTTCGGCAAAAAAAGTATAGGACGCCAATATTTCCACACCCGGCTGATAGGCTGATGTCTTTTCTCCATGACGCCCGATCCCGACCGCACCTGTCACAACACCCTTTACCGCCCCCGTATCCGAGTAAAGGATTTCGGTTACGCTAAACCCCGGAAATACATCCACGCCCAACGCCTCTGCCTGCTCTGCCAGCCACCGGACAAAACGTGACAACGATATAAGATCATTCCCGGCATTCTTCAATGATTGCGGCAACAGCCAGTCCGGCACCTGAAAAGCCTTATCTTGAGAAAGAAAAAGAAAACAGTCCTGTGAAACAGGAATGGAAGGAGGCGCGCCTTTCTTCTGCCAATCGGGCAGCAGTTCATCTAAGGCACGCGGGTCCATAATCGCACCCGAAATGATATGCGCCCCCGGCTCCGAACCTTTTTCCAGGACACAAACGGAAAGCGCGTGTCCTTTTTCGTGTGCCAATTGCTTTAAACGAATAGCAGCAGCCAATCCGGATGGCCCTGCCCCAACAATCACGATGTCATACGCCATCGTGTCACGTGACTCCGATAATTCCTGTTTTTTGTCAGTCATGTCTATTCAACAAAACCAAGTTTTTCCGTTTCATTTTTTTACTAAGCAAAGTACGCAATATCCTGCAAACATGTAATCATATCGGCTGTCACTATTTCGCGACAATTAATAATGAAATGAAACGCCACGAAAAAAATCCTCTTGAGAACATGAAGCATGTCTATACCTCGATCATACCGATCCGCTGGGGCGACATGGATGCCATGGGACACGTCAACAATACGGTTTATTTCCGTTATCTTGAACAAGCCCGAATTGAGTGGTATGCCTTTATCGGCCGTGAAAAAAACGCCGGCATGGAAACCGTTGTCGTCCATGCACATTGTTCATTCATGGTATCACTCACCTATCCAGGTGAAGTTGAAGTTCGCACCTACGCCGGGTTACCCGGTCGCTCCAGCTTCGAAATTGTCCAGGAAATACGCCGCACGGATGATCCCGATGTTTTATGTGCCCTGGGCGGCGCAAGAGTTGTATGGGTGGATCGGCATACAGGAAAATCTGCTCCGCTTCCCGACAGGGTCCGCCAGCTCATTACAACGGTATAACCCAGACTAGCCTCATACAAAAACTCCCCGCATAAGCGGGGAGTTTTTGGCAAACCACTTGACTCAGGCCAATTCAATATTCACAGCCTGTTTGCCTTTCGGACCTGTACTCATTTCGAAAGACACGCGCTGGTTTTCCTTGAGAGACTTGAAACCATCCGATTTAATGGCTGAAAAATGGGCGAACACATCTTCCCCACCTTCATCCGGCGTAATAAAACCAAAACCTTTTGTATCATTGAACCACTTAACAGTACCCGTTGCCATTACTTCTTCCTATTTCAGTTAAACCAGATTTTCACCCAACATGCTTATTGCGCCAAGATACATATCAAAGCTTGAACAATCTCTCTTATATCTTGTACCAGCAATATAATAGCTTAACACAAAAACAAGCCATTTTCGGTTAATTTTTATACGGAATCTGATGGTTTCCATTGCCCCGAATTGATTTTCTCCAACCAGAAAGCGCCGATAATGGTCTTGGCGTCGGTAATATGCCCTTCCTTTACCCATTCCAGCAATTGAGGCAAGGTTACAGAAAATGTTTCGATAAACTCTTCCGCATCGGGACAGTCTTTGTCATATCTGAGTCCTTTCGCAAGATAGATGTAAAGCGCCTCATCGGAGTAGCCGATTGCATTATGAACCGTGCAGACAAACTGCCATTCCGTTGCAGTGTAGCCGGTCTCTTCCAATAGTTCACGCCGGGCGCAGGAAAAGGGCGTCTCACCGGCATCAATCTTTCCAGCCGGAAATTCCATAAAAACCCGATTCAGGGGATAACGAAACTGCCGCTCCAATATCAATTGACCATCATCGAGCATCGGCAAAACCACGACCGCCCCCGGATGGCGAATATATTCGCGTAGGGAAATCGCATTATCCGGTAAACGAACCGTATCCCGGTACACATCAAAAAAAAGACCTTTATGTATGATTTCGCTATCAAGCCCTTCTTCAGCCAGATTACTGCCCGGCTGTTCTTCCTCATTATCTGAAAATGTCATGTCATTTGTCCCAAGATAAAAAACCCCAATCCATTCATCCGCATGATATTAATGCTTTTTTTGTTATATTGCCCTGCTATGAGCTAGACTAGGGTCATCCCTCATTAAATTGTCGTCGCGAAAAGTTGATTTTTTCTGTCTGCCAAGGCGCAGGGACAAAATGGAACGATGGCGTATTGAACATACGGCGAGTTCTATTTTGAACCAGCAACGCAGGAAGACGGG